>Ga0209331_1000255_pt1 | contig 19530 bp, 20 predicted proteins | sample JacPinW_OM3H0_M3_FD_187971 | JGI IMG/M metagenome (GOLD analysis project Ga0209331, IMG submission 187971) | Forest soil microbial communities from Algoma, Ontario, Canada - Jack Pine, Ontario site 1_JW_OM3H0_M3 (SPAdes) (version 2) | ecosystem: Environmental > Terrestrial > Soil > Boreal...
GCCGTCAGACATCCGAGGTGGGAGCCGTATGCGGGAAAGCTGCACGTCCGGATCTGTGCGGGGGGTGCTCAGCAATGAGCATCCCTACCGCGACCGCGCACGCAGACAAGTTTACGCAGTCTGCGCAAGCTTGATTGCGCCGCGCCATGCCCACGCGCAGACGCGCTGCGGTGCCGAACCGCGTGGGCACGGCGCGACGCGCTGAAGCTTGCGCGAACCGTGTAAACCGACCTGCGCGCGCGCCTTTGCGCACTCTAAAGTGTGCGGGAGGAAGAACATGAATCGTCGCGAAGTGCTGCAGATCGGTGGGCGTTCGCTCGCAAGCGCCGCCCTCGCAACGACGGCTTGGCCGATGCTGAGTCCGTCTCCCGCTCGCGCAAGCGAGTGGCCGAGCAGGACGGTACGGGTGATCGTGCCCTACGCCGCGGGCAGCGCTACCGATCTTGTCCCGCGCACGGTCTTCGAGGCTGTATCCGCCGAGGTCGGCCAGAGCATCGTAGTGGACAACAGGCTCGGCGGCGGCACTACGGTGGGGACGAGCGCGGCGGCCAAGGCCGAGCCCGACGGCTACACCATCCTGGTGCATTCCAACGGTCTGGTGACGGTTCCGGCCATTCAGCCCAACGTGCCCTATGATCCCGTGCGCGACTTTGCCGGGATCACGCCGCTTGGCAACGTGCCCCTGGTGCTGGTCACGGCGACCGAGAAGAACATCAAGACCGTGCAGCAACTCGTGTCCGCGGCGAAAGCGAAGCCGGGCAGCATCAACTACGCCGCCGCAGGTATTGGAACGCCACCGCATCTGACCGCCGAGAGGTTTCGGCTTGCTGCGGGGTTCGAGGGCCAGCTGGTGCCTTTCAAAGGCGCGCCCGAGGCGCTCACGGAGGTTCTGGCGGGTAGGGTCGATCTGTCCGATCCTCGCCGCGCTGCCCTTCATCAGCGACGGCAAGCTCACGGCATTGGCGGTGAGCAGCGCCAAGCGCGCCTCGGCGTTGCCGCATGTTCCGACCACGCTCGAATCGGGCTTTCCCGATTCAGATTTCGACTTCTGGGTCGGCGCGCTCGTGCCCAAGCAGACCCCCCGTGACATCGTGGCCAAAATTCACGCAGAGACGGTGAAGGGAATCGAGAATCCCTCGGTCAAGGAGAAGCTCGCCAAGCTCGGCGTCGAGCCGATGATCATGCAGCCCGAGGAGTTCGATGCGCGGATCGCGCGGGAAGCCGGACTGGCGGTGACGCTCGCCAAGGCCGCCCACATCCAGCTGTAGCTCAGGAGTCAGATGGCATGCATCGAGATCGTTGCTTCGAAACCGTGACCGGCAGGGGTGGGTTTGAAACCGGCGTCTACAGATGCCGCGACCCAGAGATTCGTGGGGGCGACGCATTGCGTCGTTCTGGTACCGCAGCAGCAGCAGCGGATGGAGGGGCGAGGCAATGCCTCGCCCCTCCGAAGAGAAAAGCTTTTCCCGGCGGGTTTGGAAGCCGCCGCTACGCTCGCCTGATGATCGGCATCGTTTCAGCATTGGCCATGGGGGCTTCGATGTCCACCGGCTATTGTCAGACGCAGCTCACGACGATGGTGTTTCAAGGCGTGCAGAACCTGCCGCTTTTTGCCGCCCAGCAGAAAGGATTCTTTGCAAAGCACAGCCTTGCCGTGGACCAGCGGATCGCGCCCAACTCGCAGGAGCTGCGCGAGGGCTTGGCACAAGGCCGCTATCAGCTCGTGCACACCGCGGTCGACAATGCCATTGCGATGGCGGAGCAAGCGAAGGTGGATATCGTCGTCGTCCTGGGCGGCGACAATGGCTGGAACGACTTTATCGTCCAGCCGGAGATCAATGGGTATGCGGATTTGCGCGGCAAGACCGTCGTGGTGGATGCGCCGGACACCGCATTCGCCTTTCAGCTCTATCAGATGCTCAAGCTGCACGGCATCGGTCTGAGCGAGATCACTGTCAAGCCCGTCGGCGCGACCCGGTTTCGCATCCAGGCGATGACCACCGACAAGAGCGCTGCCGCGGCCATGCTGAACCTGCCGTTCTCGTTCCAGGCGCAGCAGGCCGGTCTCAAGAAGCTCGCCACCGCGGTCGATGTGATCGGACCATATCTCGCCACCGCGGGATTCATGCTCCGCTCGTGGGCGCGAGAGAACCCCGATACGCTGGTGCGCTATATCGCGGCCTATGTCGAGGGGCTGCGCTGGGTGATGCAGCCCTCCAACAGGAACGAGAGCATCGCAATGCTCGCGAATGGGCTTAACATCTCCCAGGACATGGCAGAGCGCTCCTATGCGGTCGCCGTTGATCCGCAGAATGGGTTTGCGCGCGACGCGAAGATCGATATGGCGGGCTTCAGGAACGTGCTGAAGCTGCGCGCCGAGCTGCACGGCGATTGGGGTGGCACCCCGCCTGCGCCCGAGCAGTACCTTGATCTGTCGTACTACGATCGCGCGCTCGCCCAGCTGAAATAATGGGAAGAGCGGCCCTGCGGCATAATGCCGTCAACGGACCGGTTTATAGGATTTCTGATTGGGACTGATTCATTGCTCTCTCCGCCGTCATGCCCGGACTTGGGAGACTTGGGGCCGGGCATCCACGTCTTTGTGCGGTGCTCAAGGCGTGGATGGCGGGAAAAGCCCGGCCATGGCGAATGAGAGAGTTGAGCTCGGACCGAAGAGGGGCAGTTGTTGCGGTCTAAAATTGTCAGATGGGCGCTAGTTTCGGCGGGCTCCACCATGATTGTTGCTGCCATTCTGCCTGCGGCCGAATCGGTCGACCCGCCGAACGCGCCGGTGCTCGAACTCTTCGGCGACAACGAGATCCCCAATCCGGTCCTCGACGGCATCTACGATATCGGCGGGGATGTCGTCGCGTTTCTGCTGCGGATGTCGCCGTTCTGAGGATTACGCTGCGCGTCATGCGCGGGCTTGACCCGCGCATCCACGTCTGTGTGGTGGCGACGGCGTGGATGGCCGGGCCAAGCCCGGCCATGACGAACCTTACTAACGGCTGCGCTACTTGAACAGCAGCGATTTGATGATGATCGGCACCACGTTGGTGAGCTCGATCACGCTGCCGATATCCACGTAGTCGAAGGCCTTGAGCTGCACGCCGTCGATCGCGATCACGTCGGCATGCCGCGCGATCTCGTGCAGGATGATGCGGCCGAGGCTCTTGCCGACATCGCCGTCCACCAGCAGGACCAGCGGCCATCGCTCCGCGAGCGTGCGCGGAAGGGCATCGCAGATACCGGCTGCGACCGCGTGCAGGCGCGCGTGCGAAGGGTCCCCTTGCCACGGGAATGCGAGTGCGACGGGACTTTCTCCTTCCGCGAAATCCGCCCTGGCGAGGGCGGAACGGACTTCGGCAGCAACTGCACCAGGGGCGACCTCGCCATCCAAGCCGAAGTTGCACGCCAGCACCGGAAGGTTTTGCAGCGGCAGCTTGGCCGGATCGGCGATGAGGATGGTGTTGCCGCTGATCTGGACGAAGAATTGCGCCGCCCCGATCACGGTGGCGCGGATCCCCTGGCCGGGGTCCCACACGGGCGGCAGATCGCGCCGGTGCGCGAGCGCATGGCGCAGCTCTTCCGCAAGATCGGAGCCGAGATCGCCGAACCGGCGGGTCTCCCGCTTGTAGAGATATTCGGCGACCCCGCCGGAAAACGTCAGCGCGTCGATGCGCTTGTTGGCAAGCTCGCTCGGCCAGGGCTCAGTGACCATCAGGCGCCCCGCCAGCTCGCCTGGCTGCCGCAGGTCGATCATGCCCATGATGATGCGGCCCATGCGCGCGGCGATCCGCTTGCGATCCGCTGGGGGGAGCGGCTGGCCCAGGCACAGCGCGATGCCTGACGCCTGCGCGATCTCCTGCGCGGGAGGCTCGACGCGCGTCAGTCCTGCTTGCTCCTCCTCGACCACAAGGCGACCGCCGACCGCAAGCGCGCAGGTCGCGAGGATGCGGCCTTTCTCGATCAGGGCAAATTTGGTGGTACCGCCGCCGATATCGACGTTGAGAACGGTGGCGGCGTGCCCGCGCGAGAGCGCAATGGCGCCGGAGCCATGCGCCGCCATCTGGCATTCCATGTGGTGCCCGGCCGAGGCGCAGACAAACTTGCCCGCTTCCTCGGAAAAGAGGTCGGCTATGGCGCGGGCGTTGCGCCGCTTGAGCGCCTCTCCGGTCAGTATGACCGCGCCGCTGTCGACCTTCTCGCGCTCGATCCCCGCAAAGGCGTAACAACCGCCGATGAAGCCCGCAAGCTCGTCCACATCGATGGTGTAGTCGGACCGATAGGGGGTGAGCAGGATCGGCGACTGCCATAGGACCTTGCGATCCACCACCACGAATCGGCTCGACAGCGCGGCCGCGAGCCGCTGCAGGTGAACGCGCGCGAACATCAGGTGCGAGGTGGAGGAGCCGATATCGATGCCGACGGTCATCAGCTCGACATTGTCGGCAGCCCAGGCGACCTCATTGACCGCCGCATCTTCCGCGCTGACGTGCAGGTGCTCGAATTCGAGATCGTGCATGCGATGAGTCGTAGCTTGATTAGGTCATGAGCCAGTTCTCTGAACCGTCACCCTGAGGCGCTCGGCGCCTCTTGAGCGCCGAGCCTCGAAGGGTGACAGCCCCGATCGGCCGCGACCCGCGCCGCATCCTTCGAGGCTCGCTCGCCAACGCTCGCTCGCGCCTCAGGATGACGGCGCTCTACGCGGTTGCCTGGGCGTAGGGCCGCTCGTCGATGAACTTGGCCATGCCGGATTTAACGCCGTACCTGGCGAGCTCCTCCAGATAGATCCTGTGGATGCGGGGGTCCTGGTGCTCGTACTCGATCTGGCAGCCGCCGTCCTTGACGCTGACGTCCATGCCCGTGAAGACCCGGCGTTTGTCGGCGGTGAAGGGATAGCGCAGGCTGCCGAAGGCGACGGCGAGGTAGCGTGCCGGATCGGGCGCGGTGTTGAAATGCTGGTGAATCATCTGGTCGGGCGGCGCGAACACCCAGCCGTGCTGCCAGTCGATGCGCACGAAATCCTTTTGGCCTTCATACCACAAAAGCGAGAACCCATGCCCCGTCACCGCGAAAACGTGGAAGTCCGCGCCGTGCCGATGCGCCTTCTTGTAGGTGCCGACCGGCATCTGCGAGGTGTGCGCATGCATGGTGCCGTCCGCCAGGATGAACATCATGTTGGAGCCGCCTGCGCCCCGCTGGTCCCAGGCCTTGAGCTCGAAGCCGGCGAGATCGGGAATGAAATTGGTCTCCCACATGTTGCGGCCGGGCCGCACCGGAATGAACTCGCCTTCGCCGCTGAAATATTTGGCCGCGCCCTGCCGTTCCGGAAAATCAAAGGCGTTGGCGAACACGAAGGATTCGCTGTGGAAGAGATTGAGCATCATGGCGAGATTGTTGGTCGAGGCGAGCCTCGCGCGCTCGCGGCCGCTCGAATTGAAGTGCTGATAGCGGGCGTTGAGCGGCAGAGCGAAGAGGCTCTTCGGGCCCCATTCGAAACTGTGCTTGCGCCCGTCGCTCGTCTCGATGGCCGTATTGCCGTGCCCGGAGAGCACGTACACGACCTCCTCGAACAGGTGCTTCTGCGGCGAGGATTTTGCCCCCGGAGCAAGATCAAGCACGAAGATCGACACGAAGTCGCCGCGACCCTTGAGGTGGACGATCCCGCCATTCGTGTCGAACCGCGCCCAGGGCGCGGTCGGTACGGTGCGGAGATCGACCCCGAAGTCCTCGGTTATGGGAACGCCCTCGTTCGCTGCCCAGCCGGCATAGGGGTCGAGCAGCATCTTCGGGTGCGGGAGGTCCGTGACGGGCTTGTTCATGGGGCACCTGGGTCGATGGGATATCGCTCTATCCGAGTAGCATGAGTGAACGCACGCGGGCCAGAGCCGCCCCTACGCGATGGCGCTAGCGTAGCCCGGATTGCGCACTATTGCGCAATCCGGGGGAGCTCATCCGGGCTACTGCCGACGATGTGCTGCGCGCCACCAGGGTTTCCGGTGGTAAAGCTCGCATGCTAAGGCTGACCGGGCATCAGGCAGCGGGGGAACTGCATCCATGGCCAAGTTGCAGCTTTCGTTCGCGTGCGGGCTCTACGACCGCATGCAGGCGCTCTATACCGGCGAGGTCCGGCCGGACGGCATCGAGCTCAATTTCATTGCAATCGATCAGCCGCGGCCCATTTTCGACCGCATGTCGGGTGGCGAGGAGTTCGATGTTGCGGAATATTCCAGCTCGGAATTCGTCCAGCGTTTCGCCAATAAGCAATGCCCGTTCGTCGCGCTTCCGGTTTTTCCGTCGCGCGCGTTCCGCCATGGCTTCATTGCGATTCACCGCAAGGCCGGCATCACCAAACCCAAGGACCTCGAAGGCAAGCGGGTAGGAGTGCCGCTCCTGACCATGACGGCGGCGATCTACATCAACGGGCTCCTGGCGCACGAATACGGCGTCGACCTCGGCAAGATACACTGGGTGCAGGGTGCGATGAACACTGGGGGCGCCCACGGCAGCCCCACGGTGCTGCCGCTGCTCAAGGCTGTATCGGTCGAGCAGAACCGCTCCAACAAGTCCATGAGCGATCTGATCGAGGAGCGCGCGGTCGATGCCACGTTGGGAACGAGCCTGCCGGAAGCAGTGCGCACCAACCCCGATGTCGTGCGCTTGTTTCCAAATTATGTCGAGCTGGAGAAGGAATACTACCGGCGCACCAGGATCTATCCCATCATGCATCTGGTCGCGATCCGCAAGCAGGTCTACGAGCGCTACCCGTTTGTCGCGACCAGCCTCTACAAAGCTTTCTGCGAGTCCAAGAAGATCGCGCTGGAGAAGATGTTCAACCTGCGTGCACTGCGCTACATGACGCCGTTTCTGATGCGCGATGTCGACGAGATCTACGAAGTCTTCGACGGAGATCCGTGGCCCTACGGCGTGGAGGCAAACCGGCCGACGCTTGAAGCGTTCGTCACTTATCTGCAGGATCAATCCTTGATTGCGTCGCCCGTGCCGGTGGATGATCTCTTCGTCCCGACGTATTAGAGGAGAAGCATGGCCACCGTAGATACGCTCATTCGGGATCTCGTCATCGCCAACCGCATCCTGGCGCGCGAGGACGTGGTGGATGCGTATGGCCATGTGAGCGTGCGCAACCCTGACAATGCCCGCCACTTTTTTCTGTCGCGCTCGATCGCCCCGGAGCTGGTCGAGCCCCCCGATATCGTCGAGCTCGACCTCGACGGGCAGCCCGTGCGCGAGGAGAAACGCGCGCTCTATCTGGAGCGGTTCATCCATGCCGCCATCCTGGAGGCGCGCCCCGAGATCAATGCGGTCGTGCATGCGCACGCGGAGGACATCCTGCCGTTCGGCATCGCGCAGGCGACCCCGCTGCGTCCGGTCATTCATTCCGGCAGCTTCATCGGGGCGAACGTCCCCGTGTGGGACATCGCGGACAGGTTCGGCGATACCAATCTCCTGGTTACCAACATGGAGCAGGGGCGCGACCTCGCCAAATGTCTCGGCGGGAACAATGTCGCGCTGATGCGGGGCCACGGCTTCGCCTCGGCCGGGCGCTCCCTGATCGAGGTGGTGCGCATGTCGGTCTATCTGCCGCGCAACGCGCGCGCGCTGCTGCGCGCAAAGCAGTTGGGCGGCGAGATCAAGTATCTCGCGCAGGGCGAGATCAATGCCCGCAATCGCGGCTACAGCCCCTACTCGACGGAAACATGGCGGGCGTGGGAATACTGGGCAAACAAGGCCGGCTGCAGCCACATGCTGAGCAAGCCCGCAGCCCCGCACGCGCACGAACATAATAAGAAGTAATTGGTCGCAACGACGAGGGAGAAGGCTTCCATGTCTGCGGAAGTGCTTGAAAGCTATCTCTCGGGGCGCTGGCAGCGCGGCGAGGGTGTCGAGACGCGGCTCTACGATCCGGTGAGGGGCGACGAGCTCGCGACGGTATCGGCCAAAAGGCTCGATCTTGCCGGCGCGCTCGCTTATGCCCGCCGCAGTGGGCAGGGCAGCTTGCGCGGCATGAGCTATGGACAGCGCGCGAAGCTCCTCGGCGCCGTGGCCGATGTGCTCGTTGCGCACCGCGCGCGCTACGAGGAGATCGCGATCGCGAATTCCGGAAACACCAAGAACGATGCGGCGATCGACATCGACGGCGGCACCGGAACGCTGAAATATTATGCCCGGCTCGGCTCAAGTCTGGGCGACGCTCGCATGCTGCTGGACGAAAAGCCGGTACGGCTCGCCAAAGCGGAGAACTACCAGGCGGTTCATGTGCTGCTGCCGCGGCGCGGTGTCGCCGTCCATATCAACGCATTCAATTTCCCGAGCTGGGGCCTGTGGGAGAAGGCTGCCGTGGCGCTCCTCGCGGGTGTTCCCGTGTTTGCCAAGCCCGCATCGGCAACCGCGCTCCTGACGCATGCCATGGTGAAAGACGTGATCGAGGCCAGGGTGCTGCCGGAAGGCGCACTGAGCCTCCTCTGCGGCTCGGCCGGCGATCTCCTCTCGGTGCTCGCCTCGGAGGATGTGGTTGCCTTTACCGGCTCCGCCGATACCGCGGCACGCGTGCGCGGCGATCCCAACGTGATCGCGAGGAACGTGCCGGTGAACATCGAGGCCGACAGCATCAATGCGGCCCTGCTGGCGCCGGGTGCTGCGGCGGGAAGCGCTGCCTATGATGCGTTCCTGCGCGAAGTGGTGCGCGAGATGACGGTCAAGGCGGGGCAGAAATGCACCGCCATCCGCCGCATCTTCGTGCCCAGCGAGCAAGCCGATGCCGTGACGGATGCGCTTGCGGACAAGCTCAACGCGATCAAGGTGGGCGATCCGCGGGACGCCGAGACGCGCATGGGCCCCCTGGTCACGCGCTCGCAGCAGAAGGCTGCGCTCGAGGGAGTGCAGCGGCTGGTGGCGGAGGCCTCGATTGTTTGCGGCGGTAATGCGCCGCAGCTTCCCGGCATCGACGCGCAGAAATCGGCATTCATTGCTCCCACGCTTATGCGGGCGAAGGACGGAGCGACGGCAAAGGCGGTCCACGAGGTCGAAATATTCGGCCCGGCGGCGACCGTGCTAGCGTATCGCGACCTGGACGATGCCTGTGCCCTGGTCGCGCGGGGCGGGGGCTCGCTGGTGGCTTCCGTCTACGGGGAGGATAAGGACTCCCTGCTGCGCATCCTCGCCGAGCTCGGTCCCGGCCATGGCCGCATCCTCGCCGTCGATTCCGCCATTGCGACCGCTCATACCGGGCATGGCATTGTCATGCCACAGTGCAATCACGGCGGCCCCGGACGTGCCGGCGCGGGCGAGGAGCTCGGCGGCGCCTACGGTCTGCGCTTCTATCACCAGCGGCTGGCGGTGCAGGGTTCGAGCGATCTTTTGGCCAGCGTGCAGGCGCAAGCGGCGAGCCTGCACTGAGCTGAGACGCGACTGCCTCGAAAGAGTTCGGAAAGCGTCATGCTGCCCTTATGGGTCAGGCTCCGCTAGCATCGCTACAATAACTGCACGGAGTTGCGGAAGGTGGACCGTCACGATTTCCCACATTCGGTGATCTTCGATTCGTTGATACTCGTGTCTTAGGATGTTCCCGATCCCGATAATCGCGGTCCACGGCGCCGCCGGATGACGATCGAGTAATTCCGTCGGCAACGCCTTTGCCGCGTCCGAGATGATCTGCACCGCGCGTTCAGCCGCCCTGCGCGCCGTGTAGCTTTCCCGATAGTCGAAGAAAGTCAGGCCGTGAAGCGCGGCGGCTATTCCATCAATCTCATCGCGGATATGGAGCAGTCGAACGCGAGGGCTCTTACTCGCCGCCATCAGAAAATCCTGACGGCCTCCCGTTCCGCATTTGCGCGGATGTAGCGATCCAAACCCTCGCGGGTGGAATATCCAATCTCAACTTCGGGGCCGAACGCCTGCCGCAATGCCTCGTAGGCTCGCATGAATGGCAAGAAACTAAAATGCTCGCTGGAAGCTGGATCAACGAACACGTCAATGTCAGAGCCTTGATCGGCTCCGTCGCACGCGTGCGACCCGAACAAGTAAAGGGCATTCACGCCTTCGGCGCGCAGCGTCTGCTCGGCCGCTTTGAGCTTCGCAATGACTTCGCTCCGGCGCACGATTATTCCTCTTGCATCTCTTCCTCAATCTAGTTGCGGACCTACGGGGCTTTTTAGGACGCCGTACTTCTTCCAGAGGGCGTCCATCTCGTCGTCAGGCACAAACTCTCCCCGCATAGCTTGCTCCAACCCCTCATGCACCGCGGCGCGCTCCTCATCATTCATGACATGAATGCCGGTTCGTCGCGCTTCTATCTCGCGTGCCAATTCGACGAGCTCCTCCTGATCATCTTGCGGCCAGGAGCGCACGCTGTCCAAGACGGAACTGATCTGTTCTTTTGTCATGTTTCTTCCTACTGAATCGTACGCATGGAAGCAGGAATTTCAAGTGTAGACCCCGCCGGATACCCCAGGGCTCGGCCAGTCTAGCTTGTGCCCGGATGCAGAGTTGCGACTCGAAGCTCACACATTAATAGTCTAAGTTTCGGCAAACGTTAGGTAAAACCCAGTGTCGGCACCAGAGGTAAGGACAGCCAGCAGCTTCGTCGAGCGCCACGGGCTGTGGACCGAGGAGCAGTTCCGGGCTGCCGCCGAAGCCGAGAAATCGATCGAGGAGCGCGGGCTTGAAGTCGTGCGCCTGTCGTTTCCCGACCAGCACGGGATCCTGCGCGGCAAGACCGTGATGGCAAGCGGTGCGGCGCGCTCAATGCGCGACGGCTGCACCATCACCACCACGCTCCTGGCCAAGGACACCGCACACAAGACGGTATTTCCCGTGTTCACTCCCGGCGGCGGCTTCGGCATGCCGGAGATGGAAGGAGCCGGCGACTTTCTGATGATCGCCGACCCCACCACCTTTCGTGTGCTGCCGTGGGCGCCGCGGACGGGCTGGGTGCTCTGCGACATGTTCTTCGGCAACGGCAACCCGGTGCCATTCTCGACGCGCAATCTCTACCGGCGCGCTTTGGCAAAGCTGGCCGAGGCGGGCTTCGAATATCTCGTCGGCCTCGAAGTTGAATTTCACATCTTCAAGCTCGACGATGCACGCCTGCGGCCCGCCGACGCCACCTGGCCGGGCGAGGCGCCCGAGGTGAGCTTGATCTCGCAGGGCTACCAGTATCTCACGGAAACGCGCTTCGATCAGATCGAGCCGATCCTGGAAATCATACGGCGGGAGCTCACCGCGCTGGGGCTGCCGCTGCGCTCGATCGAGGTGGAGCTCGGCCCCAGCCAATGCGAGTTCACCTTGCAGCCGCAGAGAGGGCTTGCTCCGGCCGACACAATGATGCTGTTCCGCAGCGCGGTGAAACAGATCTGCCGCAGGCACGGCTATCACGCGAGCTTCATGTGCAGGCCCAAAGTGGCGAACGTCATGTCGAGCGGTTGGCACCTGCACCAGTCCCTGATCAACCGGCGCACCCACGCCAACGCCTTTGCATCAGCCGATAACGAGCTCCTGTCCGGCACGGGGCGAAACTTCCTCGCCGGCCTTCTCGCGCATGCGCGCGCGGCCGCCGCCTTCACCACGCCGACCATCAACGGCTACAAACGTTACCGCAGCTATTCGCTTGCGCCGGACCGCGCGATCTGGGGCCGCGACAATCGCGGAGTGATGATCAGGGTGCTCGGGAACGCCTCCGATGGATCGGCAAGGCTCGAAAATCGGGTCGGCGAACCCGCGGCCAATCCGTATCTCTACATGGCCTCTCAAATCATTACCGGGCTGGACGGGATGAAGCGCATGCTGGAGCCGGGGCCGTCGGCGGATACGCCATACGAGACACAGGCGCCAGCTCTGCCCAGGAATCTCGAAGAGGCTCTGCGCGCATTGCGGGACGATGCGTGCCTGTCCGACGGTTTCGGACGCAGTTTCATCGACTATTATTTGCGCATCAAGGAAGCCGAGGTCGCGCGCTACCAGTCCGAGGTCACGGACTGGGAGCAGCGGGAATATTTCGAGCTTTTTTAGATCAGTGCAGCGCTATTTCGCTACCTGCTGCAGGTAGGCGATCAGATCAGCGCGGTCGGCGGCGTTCGGCATGCCCGCATAGGGCATGCGGTTGGCGGGCAGGAACTGCTGTGAATCGGCAATAAAGGCATCGAGCGTATCCGCCGTCCAGACGATGCCGCTGCGCTTGAGCGCGGGAGAGTACCGATAGTCAGAAGCTCGCCCGCCGTGCGGTTGAACAAGCCGTGCAGGCTCGGCCCGATGCCGTGCACGCCCCGCTCCAGAGAATGGCAGGCGATGCATTCCTCGTAAAACTTCTGGCCACGTCCAGCATCCCCTCCAGCGCCCGACGGGCGGGTCGCCAGGACAAGCGCCAATGCGAAGGCCAGCCCAACTGCGCGCAATACGTCGCCCATCATGCCGGCACCAGCGGGCCCGGGTCTTTCACATAGCGGTTCTTGATCGCGTCCGCGGTCCAGTAAGCGAGCGCCCCCACCGGTCCGGTCGGGTTGTATGAGGAATTGTGAGGAAACACGTTCGCCCCGACCACGAATAAATTATGGCAGTTCCAGCTCTGCAGATACTTGTTGACGGCACTCTCGCGTGGGTTGGTGCCCATCATGGTACCGCCGGTGTTGTGCGTGCTTTGGTACGGCACCACTGTCCACGGTTGGGTGCGCGCGACCGCGGGGTTGAGCTTGGTCGGGTTCATGCTCCTGGCGATATCGTTTACGACGTTGGCCGCGTGCTGGCCCATCTTGTGCTCGTTGGCCTTGTAGTCGAAGGTCATTCGCATCAACGGCTGTCCGAAAGCGTTGCGATAGGTCGGATCGAGATCATAATGATTGTAGCGGTTGCCCATGACGCTGCCGCTCGCGGCGATGTTCATCGCGGTCTGGTACCATTTCGCGGTGGCCGCCTTCCATGCCGAGCCCCATTGCGGGGTGCCGCTCGGCACCGGTCTGTAGCCGATGGGCAAGAGGGTGTTGAAGCCGGCGGCGACGTTATACCCCCCAATAAAACCGTGCGGTGCGCGATCGAACTCCCAGTTGATGTTGAAGTCGTCCATGGTGACGTTCGTTCCGCCCGCGCTCATGAACGGATTGAAGTGCCGGTCTTCGAAGAACAACGTTGCACTGGCTCCCGTCTGATAACAGTAGTTCTTGCCGATCACTCCGGTCTGCGCCACCGGATCGTAGGGCTCCCCGATGCCCGAGAGCAGCATCAAGTGCACATTGTTGATGGCATACGCGCACAGGAGAACCATGCCCGCGGGCTGCTCGAATTCCTCCCCGTTGAGCACATTCGTGTAGCTCACGCCGGTCACGCGCTTGCCGTCGGAATCCTTGAGCACTTTGGTGACCCAGGAATAGGTGCGCAGCTCGAAATTCGGATTGCGTAACGCGATCGGAATCACAGTCATATGCGGGCTGCCTTTGGCGTTCGCCTCGCAGCCGAAGCGCTGGCAATAGCCGCAATACTGGCATGCGCCGAAGTGAGCCCCGTCGGGATTGGTGTAGGCGCGCGAGGCATTGGCAGTGGGGCGCGGGAACGGATGATAGCCGCTGTTCGTGGCGGCAGTGGCAAACATCTCGCCCGCGAGGATGGTGGCGAGCGGCGGAAGCGGATACTCGCGCTGTCGCGGTGATTCGAACGGGTTGCCGCCGGGCTGGACAAGACCGCGCAAGTTACCGGCCTTGCCGGACACCGCCGCGACATGCTCGAACTTGTCGTAATAGGGTTCGAGCTCGGCGTAGGTGATGCCCCAGTCCGCAATGGTCATGTCGGCGGGAATGAAGCTCTTGCCGTAGCGCTCCTCGTAGCGCGAGCGCACCTGGAATTCCATGTCGGTCCAGCGCCAAGTGTGCCCGCTCCAATGCACGCCCGAGCCGCCCACGACCTCCCCCGGCAGGAACGAGCCCAGCCGCCGCATGGGCAGCGCTTCCTGGGATGGATTGTTCCGGATGGTGAGCGTATCGCGCGCGGTGTTCTGCATGAGATCGTGGCGGATCACGTAGCGCAGCTCGTCTCGGATGTTCGGGACGGCGTAGTCTTTCTCGCTTGTGCGCATGGCGCCGCGCTCGAGCGCGACCACCTTGAGCCCGGCCTCCGCAAGCTCCTTCCCCAGAATACCGCCGGTCCAGCCAAGGCCGACCACGACCGCATCGACTTCCTTCAATTTCGTTGCCATCGCTCCCTCCCGTCAGCTCATATCGGCAATGCCGACCGGATTGGCAGTGAATTTCCTGTCGCGGAACCGCGCGACATTCTCGCGATTGACCGCGATGGCGCCGGGAAAGCCAAGAAGACGCCAGCCCGCCTTGTCGCGGTTGCCTCCGTAGATCGGGTCCGAGAACATTCCTTCCATGACGGTTTGATAGATTGTGGTCCAAAAGACGCGCGCCGGTAGACCATTGTCGAAGACGAGCTTGCCGGTGGACAAGGCAACGAGCACGTCCTCGCGCTGCTGCTCGTTGATGAGATCGAAGCTCTTGCCGTAGGTTTTGTGGCAATGCGCATTAGTTGCCTCTATACCGGCGCGACAAAGCTGCGCCGGGGTGAGCGGCAGCTGGTAGCCCTGGCTCGGCGCCCCCAGTTTCCACGGGCCCTGCATGTAAAGACGCTCGCCCTTGCCCCAGGCCCCCGCAAGGGCGCGATCGATATAGACGTTGATGCCGATATCAGTCCCCTTCGGGCTGAGCTCATCGGCGGGGACCATGTGATCGACAAGCGCCTCGACGAAGGCCGCTTCCGCGAGATTGAAAAACGTATAGCCCTCGGCGGCCGGCATCGTGCCCGTTTGTTCCGCCTTCGCGCTCTCGGACAAATGCGGCGTCGCCGCGGTTGCCGCTGCTGCACCGCCGGCGACTGCGCCTTTGATAAAGTCACGCCGGCCCAGAGTCTGATCATTCATCTATGCTTCCCTCCCACGACAACATTCATTAGGTGATGGCCCACTAGCGGCCGGCCGGCAGATACCGTTCCGTGACGAGTGAACGCATGTCTGGCGCCTGCGGCAACAAGCCCATCTCGACGAAGGAACGAGCCAGCACGTCCAGTGCTCGCGGGTCGAACCTGCCGGTCCGGTTGAACATGCCCATCAGCTCGTCATAGTCGCGCGCCGCGATGCCCGGGGAGACCTCGGCGGTGCGGCGCACGATGTCGATGGTCTCGGCGCGATGCTCGCGCATGTAGGCGATGGCATCGAACCATGCGGCAAGGAAAGCTTGAACGGCCTGCGGTGTCTGCTGCAGAAACCCGTTTCGCGCGTAAACGATGTAGATGTGAAACACCTTGATGCGGTCACCGAATTGAACGAGCACGCGCCCGCTGCCGTCTTCCTCCATCCTGTAGCCCGCATTGGCCTCGACGATCATGCCGTCGATCTGGCGCGTCTTGAGCGCAGCCATCTGCGCCGCCGTGGTGCCGAGCGGCGCGAGATTGATCCCCGAGGCGCCCCAGCCGAGCTGGCGCGACAATTCCCGCCCCAGCCAATCCGTCAGCGACGCCTTGCTGGAAATGCTGATGGCCTTGCCCTTGAGGTCCTCCGGTGACCTGATCGCCGAATCCTTCGGAACGGCCAATACTACAGAATACGGGGCATCTGCTATGGCGGCAACGGCAGTCTCGGGTGCTCCCTTTGCCACGAAGGCAAGCTCGGGTCCGGAGCCGATCCCGATATCGATCGATTCCGCAGCGAGCGCCTGTTGGACGCGCGGCCCACCGCCGAAACTGACGATTTCGACCTCGATCCCGTGTTGCTTGAAGATGCCGACCTCAGTTGCGACCTGGAGCGCGACGAACTGGAACGTTCCTGCCTGCGGTTGACCGACGCGCACTTTCATCTGCGCGAGTGCCGAATTGCTCAGGGCCAAGGCGAAAGCGATTGCGGTGACAAGCCGGGAGCAAGGCATTAGCGTTTCCTTCGATGAGGGACGCAGGGGGGGATCAGGGTAGCGTAATCCGCCCAACATGACTGGACCGATGAGCACGTTCGCAAGCAAGGGTACCGCCTTCGTCACCGGCGCATCATACGGGGTTGGCGCGGCGACTGCACTCGCACTGGCACAGGCGGGGCTCACAGTCGCCATCTCGGCGACACGTGCGGAAAATCTCGAATCCATTTTGAGATCCGTCGAGGCGACCGGCGCACAAGCGCTGCCCATCGTTCTCGACTTGCGCTCGCAGTCCAGCATCGCTGAAACGCTCAAACACATCGCGGGTCGTCTCGGACCTATCGACCTCCTGGTCAACAACGCGGCAGGCAACCTGCGCAAGCCCGCGCTCGACGTGACCTGGGAGGAATGGGACGAGCTCATGGCGATCAACCTGCGCGGGGCGTTCTTTCTGTCGCAACACGTTGCGCGCCAATGCATCGCCGCCGGCCAACCCGGCGCAATCATCAACATCGCTTCGGTGCACGGGCTCCTCGGTGCGGCCGAGCGGTCCGTGTATGGCACATCGAAGGGCGGGCTCATCCAGATGACGCGCATGCTCGCAGCCGAATGGGCCGAGCATGGCATTCGCGTCAACGCGGTCGCGCCGGGCCGGCTTGAAACGGCGTCGCCGTCGCGCGCAGCCCGAACCGGTGATCCCGAATATCTCGAAGCCATGCGCGCGCGCATTCCGCTCAAGCGGCTGGCTACTGCCGAGGAGGTCGCCGCCGCGGTGTGTTATCTCGCGAGCCCGAAAGCGAACGCGATCACCGGGCACACGCTCGTGCTCGATGGTGGGATGAGCATTGTGTGATCCGCCCGCGTGGGCACGGCGCGCGAGAGGTTGGTTGCGCCAAAGTATCGGAGGCGCGCCTTTTGCCCACCCTACCAGCCGCGCGGCTCGGAGCGCAGCAGCGCAATCGCCTCGAGCTCGCTCACGAGCCGCTGCAAGCTGACGGCCTCGAGCGCCAGCACGGGCGCGCGCGGCTCGCCGCAATCGCGACCCATCACGCGCATCGCGGCTTTGAGCCCGGCAACGCCGCCAAGCTTGATGCTTTGACGCAACGCAGCGAGTTGCTCCTGTAAGGGCCGCGCCTCGAACAGCTTCTCAGCCCGGCACAGATCGTGGAGCTCGCGTACCATCCGCGGCGAGATTGCAGCGAGCGGGGCGAACATGCCGGTCGCGCCAATGGTGGCTGGCGAGACCATCAGCTCGGTGCCGCTGATGAGCTGGAATCCCGACCGCAGCCGCGGTGTGTCGGTCATGAGCTCGATCATAAACTGCCAGTCCAGGCTGAGATCGACCACCCCGGCGAAATTTGGAAGCTTCGCGATGAGCTCGCGGCATAGATCTGCCGTGATCCGCGCCCCCTGCATCTCCTCGGGGGCGTTATAGATGAAGAACGGAAGTGGGGTCGCCGCCCCGATCGCAATGAAGTGCTCGATCAGCATCGTTGCGGGCGGCGTCCAGTAATACGGCGTGGTGGCAATCACGGCCGCTGCGCCGGCCTTTTCTGCGTGGCGCGCGAGCGCGGCGGCAATCGCACTGCCGCTCTCGCTCACATGGGCAAGGACAGGTATGCGATCACCTATGCGCGCAATGGCGAATTCGAGCAGAGCGCGGCGCTCGCCATCGGTGAGGCTGACGGATTCGCCGATGTGCATGGGAAGCGCCAGCGACTGCGCGCCGTTGGCGACGTGGAAATCGAGGAGTTTCCCGTAGACCTCGAGCGCGATGCCGCCATCGTGCGAGAAAGGCGTCACCGGCGTGTGCACCAGGCCTGGCGTCAGGACGGGCATTTTTAAGAAGCGCGCTTGTCGATCACCAGCCGTGCGGCTCGCTGTCGAAAATGCCGAGCCGCTCCAGCTCGCTGCGGATGTGAGATCGACGTTGCTTGCTGGCTGTCGGCAACGGCGGTCTGGTCGGTCCCACTGGTCGTCCCATCATCACCATGCCGCCCTTGAGCGAGGAAGGATATTGGTCGCGGAACAGCAGCCACAACCATGAGACCTTGTACTGCAGCTCGCGTGCGCGCGGCCAGTCACCCTGCATGCAGGCGTCATAGAGCTGGGAGCACAGATTGGGGCAGATGGAGCCCGCCGCGGAGTAAGAGCCCACGCCTCCAAGCGGGATCGAGGGCAACAGATATTCAACCCCGGTCAGCAGCGCAAAGTCGGGTCGGCTTGAAAGCGCGGCGCGCGATATCTCCAGGAATTTCTCGCTATTGAAGCTTGCCTCCTTGACGCCGGCGAAATTGGGCAGGCGCTCGATGAGGCGCGACATCAGCGCACCGGTAATCTCCACGCCGGCGAGATAGCTGGGCGAGTTGTAGGAGAGGACAGGGAGCTCGATGGCGCTGCAAAGGCGCACGAAATACGCCTCGATCGCAGGAAGCGAAGGGGTCCAGAAATAGGGCGTAATGGCGAGTATGCCATCAGCGCCGATTTTCTGCGCATGCCGCGCGAGCTCCATCGTGTCCTCGACGGCAAGCGCGCTGACATGGATGGTCACGGGTATTCTGCCGTTCACGACGCGGACCGCGGCTTCGGCAAGGAGCTTGCGCTCCGCGATGGTGAGACTGAGCGATTCGCCTTTGTGGTGCGGCCATGAAATGGCCGTTGCTCCGGTGCGGACATGAAAATCCAGCAGCCGCTCGAAGGTCGGCAGGTCGAGGCTGAAATCGTCCGTAAACGGCGTCACCGGGCTTTGCATGACGCCCCGGAACCTCGCTGCTCGGCGATCGGGGCTGAGCAATCAAATAGCTCCGTCGTTCCGCGGCCGCGAGGGGAGTCCGGAATCTCTAACCACTCGCCGTGCGCTTACGATGGCCGGGCGACGCGCAACCACGGCGCCTGGCTATGGATGACGGGCTCGTCCCAAGTGGGCCTGTGCCGACTTGCCGGCGCGTCAAAATGACGGCTTATCTCGCGGCGGCGGTGGCCGAGTTACAGGTGGGGTACATGGCGGCGAGCTCGCGGCCGGTGAGATACATCATGCGCGGAGTGAGGCCGCCACGCTCCTTGATCCAGCTGCGCACCCGCTCGGGATAGATGTCCATGAGCAGCTTGGTGGCAGCCTTGCTGGTCACCGGACGCCCGTCCTCGCCGGGGTTCCATGCCGCATGAAAACCGAGCTTGGCCCGCGAGGTGACACAGATGCGCTCCTGCGGGATCACCCCGAGCACCATGGTGCAGGCGGAAAAGCATGGACCATCGATGATCACGCGCTCCCCGGAATCCTTCAAAGCCGTGAGATGCTCGAGGTACGGCCCGATCTGGCCCCCCGGGTCGGCAACGATTCGGACGGTCGCCTGCGCAGTCGTGATCGCCAGCGCCGCCATGACGGCGCCGGCCAGAACCGCAGCAATTCGCATGCTTTTCCCCCACCCCTTTGAACCACGGCGCTCGCGTTTCCCCGAACGAGCGCCGCCCCAGGCGAATACTGGAAAGGAAATGTGTGATAAATATGGAACAGCCTATCCCCAGAGCGCCCTGGCAGGGGGATGAACGAGGCTTCCCTCATAGCGAAGCCCATCCGGCCGATCGCACGCGAGCAGAAGCGGCCCATCGACATCCGCCACGGCCG
>Ga0209331_1000256_pt1 | contig 19524 bp, 20 predicted proteins | sample JacPinW_OM3H0_M3_FD_187971 | JGI IMG/M metagenome (GOLD analysis project Ga0209331, IMG submission 187971) | Forest soil microbial communities from Algoma, Ontario, Canada - Jack Pine, Ontario site 1_JW_OM3H0_M3 (SPAdes) (version 2) | ecosystem: Environmental > Terrestrial > Soil > Boreal...
GAACGCCGTAGTAAGCTTCCGCCGGAACGTCCCGGTCACCCAAAAGATCGTGCTCGCGTCGCGTACTCATCGAAGGCCTCTCGTCGGGGGTTCGTGCGAGCCGATCAGATCAGGGTGAGCCGGATTTTCCAAGCCCTGTTGCGATCGATGAGGATTTTTCTCGTGTCTCGATCCAGAATGCCTACCAGCGAGGCAGCACAAAAGAACGCTGCCATCGATTAGCGGACCGAGGTAGGATTGCGACAGCGAAGCTTTCAATTCTCCACCCCGTCGATTGATCGAGATCATGCCAGACCAAAGAGCCGAACGTGTGCGTCAGTTGCTTACCGATATCGTTGCCTTCGACACCGTCAGCGACCGCTCCAACCTGCCGTTGATAGCCTATATCGAGCAATATCTCACTCCGTTCGGAATAGCTGCGCGCCGGATCCCGGACGAGACCGGGCAGAAGGCCGCGTTGTGGGTCACGATCGGCCCCGAGGACAGGCCCGGCATGGTGCTGTCGGGACATACCGACGTGGTACCGGTCGCCGGACAAGATTGGAGCAGCGATCCGTTCACGCTGCGCGAGCGCGACGGCAAGCTCTACGGCCGCGGCACCACCGACATGAAAGGCTTTGTCGCGGTGTGTCTTGCAATGGTCCCGGAGATGGCCCGTGCAAAACTTGCGACGCCGATCCATCTGGCGATTTCCTATGACGAGGAAGTCGGATGCACCGGCGTGCGCCCGCTGCTGCACGAATTGAACCGCGGCGCGGTCAAGCCGCTGGGCTGCTTCGTCGGCGAGCCGACGCAAATGGACGTGACCATCGGTCACAAGGGCAAGCAGGCGGTGCGCGCGACATTCCGTGGGCTTGCCGCGCACTCCTCGCTGGCGCCGAGTGGCGTCAACGCCGTGGAATATGCCGCGGAGTTGATTACCGAAATCCGCCGCCGCGCTACGCAGCTCGCAACCCAGGGACCCCATGACGAGATGTATGACGTCCCCCACACGACGCTCCTGACCAGCATCGTGCAGGGCGGCACCGCGCTCAACATCGTGCCGGATCGCTGCGTGATCGAATTCGAAGCCCGCGGGCTTGGGATCGAGGAGTCGAAATCGGTGACCGATGCGATCGTGGCCTGGGCGCAAGCCACCATCGAACCCGCGATGAAAAAGATCAACCCCGCTTGCGGGATCGACTTTGAGGAGTTCGTGGAATATCCGGCGCTCGACATGCCGCCCGATCATCCGGTCGTCACGCTGGCCAAGCAACTGGCTGGCCGCAATCGCCATGCCAAGGTCGGCTTCGGCACCGAAGCCGGACTATTCGTCAGCATCGCCGGAATACCTGCCGTGGTCATCGGCCCGGGCTCGATCGCGCAGGCTCACAAGCCGGACGAGTTCGTCGAGCTATCCGCGTTGCTGGACTGCGCCGGCTTCATCGAGCGGCTGATCGCGCATTGCACGAAAAGCGCGGCTTAGGCGAACCACCGCATTGAGCTATCCGCCGTCACGGCTTTTGCGCGATTCTCCAGGACTCGATCCGCTTGCTTCCAAGCCTACGGTCTCTCTGCCGCCTTGATGTTCCAGTCTCCCATGAATTGTGGGCGCGGGGCATCTTGCAACGAAAGCCGGCCATCTTTCGCAATTCTCGTAGTGATAGCGCCGCGATCGACCGCACCCTCGATCACCATGGCAAGGTCGCGGGCGAAGACGCGATTGCCAATGTGCCAAGAGTGGGTAAAGTCACCAAAATACGTCGACTTAGTCGGGTCGAGAGTGAGAAAGTAATCTCCGCAATCCACATTGACGGCTTTTGGATTCGCGTCGATCGGAAGTCCAACCCGTCCAGCGCGCGGCGCAACACCCAATCGCTTTGCATTTGAGGCGGCAAGAACGCTGTCATAGGGATTGGAGTAGTTCGTCAAACGAAGTATTCGCTTGAACATTGGTGCTGACCAAGCGTCGCCTATCGAAAGGCTTGAAGACGCAACATCCCCGGCGATGAACGCCGCCTGGCTGACACGCCAGTCGCTCTTGAAAAGACTGCCATCCTTCTCCGCCTGGGCGAAGGCCTCCATCAGCACATACGCGCCCGTTGAATGACCGAGCAAGTGAACATTCGTGACGCACCCGGTTTCCTGACCGGCGGCCAGAACGCGGATGCATTTTTTAACCAATTGGAGCGCAACATCCGCAGCGCGAGACCTGTCTTCGAGATATGCAAGCGTCTCGTTGCCGCTTGGCCAATCGAAGCTGACGACGACGCCCTTCCACCCTTCAACGTTCAGATCCTTCGCCAATTGCCTCTGCCGCTGCATGATAATCGGCAGATCATTGTTGTACCCGTGGATAAAAATAAGTACGTCCCCGGCCACGCTGATCGAATTCGGATTCGGGGCGCCATCGGCGAGAGTGCGAACCTCGGCGATCCACTTGTTGATATCGCCTTGGCTGGTCGTTCCCATCTCGGGCGTGGGAACAGCAGCATCAGGAGGGACACGCAAATATCGAACGGAACCGACGTCAGCAACAAAAGCGCCATTTCTAACGGCACGCGCCGTAATGACGTAATCAACATCAGCCATGGCGCAGCCCTTCCCTAGGCCAAGAGCGCGTTGGACCGCCAGAAAAATTGACTTTGAATAGCGCCCCATACCCCTGGATGCATTAAAGCAAAGAGGCAACCATAAGGAAAGAGCAATTTCCGATCGGCCTAGCAGAATCGGAACATAAGCACCGAAAGTCGCAATAAGGATTTGGTCTCTGTCGTGTCATGGCGACTGGTATTGCCCTCGTGTTGTCTATGCAATGCACCTGCTCCAACAATCATGCAGTTGGTCCTCGGCGCGGATTAGAAGCGGCGATCGCGTCAAGCAACAGGGGTTCGTCTGGCAGTACCGGAACGTGTCGGAGCGGCTGCCGCTGCCGGTCAGCGCCCGGCCCGACCCCCATGAATATGGCTGTCGCGGAGGGGGGCCGCGGGGTTAGACTACGCCCGCCCGCGGCAACAGCGGCAGGGACATTTTTGATGACCGAGTTGAGCGACGAGGCAGCTTCGCAGGCGATCACGGTTTTGCTCGTCGAAGATGACGCGCCGACCTTATGGCGGCTGCAGGACGCGTTGGCAAAGGCCGGATTTCAGGTCACGGCGGCGGCGACGCTGGCCGAGGCCCGCGCCAGCCTGACCGCGAGCACTCCGAAGGTCTTGTTGACCGATCTGCAATTGCCGGACGGACACGGCGTCGATCTGATCCGCGAAACCCGGCAGCGCTTTCCCGAGACCGAAATCATGGTGATTTCCATTCTCGGCGACGAAGAGAGCGTGATCTCCGCCATCACGGTCGGCGCCACCGGCTATCTGCTGAAGGATGCGTTTCCGACCGATATCGCGGCAACCGTTCGCGACCTCGTCGCCGGACACTCGCCGATTTCGGCTTCGATCGCGCGCTTCATCGTGCGCAGGACGCAAAACCATCCCGAGCCCCCGCCCGGGCCGCCGCTCGACACCGTAAAACTGACACCACGCGAAATCGATATCCTGTGGGGCATCGCCAAGGGTTTTAGCTATGCCGAGATCGCCGGCCATCTTGGGTTATCGCGCCAGACCGTGCCGGGCCACATCAAGAACATCTACCGCAAGCTCGAGGTCCACACCCGCGGCGAGGCGGTGTTCGAGGCGCTGCAGCAAGGCTTGATCCGGCTGTGATGGACGACGTCGCGGCGAAGCCCGACTTTTCCACCCGCAAGAGCTGGTGGCTGCGGGCTTCCCGTCTCCTCCAATACGCTTTGGTCCAGCTGCTGATCGTTGTCGTCTGTCTCTTCGCGCTGCATCAGTCATTGCCGGAACCGCCATCCCGCTATCTCCTGACCGAGTTCAACGCAAAGGAGGGCGGCACCGAGCGCTCGGTGACGCTGCCGCACTATACCTCTTCCCGATTTTCGATGAACGATCCGCCGCTCTACTCAGACCACTTCTCGTGGCCAGGCGGCGAACAGCAACACGCCTGGTCGGTGTATCTGCCGCGCTTCAACAATGGCGTGGAGGTTTTGGTCAACGGCGTCGTGATCCTGGACAGCCGGCGCGATCCGGTCGCCAACCGGCCCGATCGCAATACGCCCGAAATCGCGGTTATTCCGACGTCGCTGCTTCACGACGGCCAGAACGATCTCACCATCCGGCTGTTGGTGTGGGGTCCGCTGACCGGTTTCCTGGACAGCGTCTATGTCGGTCCAGATCAGGCACTGCGTCCCTATTACGAACAGCGGACGTTGCTCTTTGTCACGCTGCCGGTCGTGTTCGCGGCATGGCAGGCGATCCTCGCGGTGATCCTGACGATCATGGGGGTGGTGCGCCGCCACGAGCCGGCATACGGCATCCTGGCTGCCGCGATGACGCTCGGCGTCGCGCAGTCGTTTTTGCCGGTAGCGGTGGACCAGTCGCAATTTTCCAGGCTGAACGCGATCCTGATCACCTCCGGGCCGCTGGAAGGCAGTTTTGTGCTGACCTTCGCGATGCTGTTTCTCGGCTGGAGATGGCCGCGCTGGGCTGCGCTGATCTTCGCTCCCGGCTTGATCCTCGTCGTGGTCGCGCTGTTTGGAGATCAGGCGACGATCAGCCAATTCTTTGTGTGGCTCGGCATGCCGACGATTGGCCTGTATCTTGTGCTATTGGCGCTGATCGTCGCGCACTCGGTGTTGAAGCGACAGGACGTCGCCGTTTTCGTGCTGGGATGCGCCGTCACCATCCTGCTGACCTGCTGGATTCGCGACATGCTCTCGGTGCTGCAGATCGCGCCCGACGGACGCATCTTCGTCGCGCGTCTGTCCTATTCGGCGATGCTGGTCGCGATCGGCGCCGGGCTGACCTGGCGGTTTGCCCGCGCACTCAATCAGGTCGACAGCTTTGCCGGCCGCCTGGTCACCCAGGTGCGCCAGGCCGAGGACCAGTTGAAGGCGAGTTTTGCGCGTGAGGAGGAGCGCGCCCGTGCCGCGGCGCTGGCGTTGGAGCGCACGCGGCTGATGCGCGACCTTCATGATGGTCTGGGCGGCCAGCTCGTCAGCATCGTTGCGCTGAGCGAGCGTGGCGATGCCAGCGCGCCGATCGGTGACGCGGCGCGGGCGGCGCTGAAAGATCTTCGGCTGGTGATCGATTCGATGGACGACATCGGCGGCGATCTGATGCTGGCGCTCGGATCATGGCGCGAACGCGCCACCGCGCAGTTGCGTCCGCATGATATCGCGCTGGACTGGCATACGCTGTCGCCGCAAGGCCTGCCGGTTCATCCCGAGCTGCGGCCGTGGCACGTGATCCAGATCGTGCGGTTGTTGGATGAAGCTCTGACCAATGCCGTCAAGCACGCCGGCGCCCGCTGCATCACGGTCACGATCGAGACGCTCGCCGACGCCTCGGGTCTCCCCTCAGGGCGCATCAGCGTCGAAGACGATGGCAAGGGATTTGCGCTGACGCCGGACGGCGCCGCGGCGACGGATAAAAAAGCGGCGCGCGGCTTGCGCAACATGCGAAGCCGCGCCACGCGCTGTGGTATCGAGCTCGAGCTTTCCTCCGGCGCCGGCGGCACGCGGGTGAGGCTGACCTTGCCTCGCCGCTTTCCTGACAGCGACACCGCCGGCGCTTGAGCTACCAAGCGCGACGGCTCGATGGATCGCCGTCGCGCTTGGATTTTTGTTTGCGCGGGATCTCTTCGGAAAACCACTTTTCCCGATCATGCGCCTCAGCGCCACACACGGGTATAACCGACGTGCCGCACACCATAGGGGGTCACGCGGGTATAGCCGACGTGCCGCACAGCAACCGGACCGACCGGGTAGATCGGCCGCACAACCGGCACCACCGGCCGAACCACCGGCTGGGTCCGAACGATGCAGCCCTGCGGCACGCCGGCCGTCTTGCAATACACCATCGCGGCCTCGGCAGGCGCAGCGGTCAGCGAAACCGCAGCCAGTGTCGAAAAAGCCGTCAAGGCAACGGCAGCGCTCATCCATTTCGATTTGGTCAACATAACATCTCTCTCCTGTTTCAAGCGGCCTTGCGGTTGGACCGATCGGTCACCGCAGCCGACGCGGATGTACATGGACCCTGGCTGGGTGCCGCGATATGCCATGAAGATGGGGGGTCGACTGAGGCAGCCGGATTCGGCCGTTTAAGCCCTAAAAACGGGGGTTTTTGAGGGAGAAGCCCGATGCCATGAACATGGCATGGACCAAAACGCTCTCCTCGACGAGGTTCCCCGCGCTTAACCGCACCCCTCACATTAACTCGTCGAAAGGTTTGATCATGAACAAGTCGATATATGTGTCGCTCGCCCTGCTGATGGCCGTTAGCTCATCGGCGATGGCGCAATCCGCCCCGACGGCGCAGGAGAAAATGGCCTGCCGTTCCGATGCAGAAACGCTCTGCGCCGAACATATCGGCAAGCCGCCGCAGATGAACGCGTGCCTGCGCGAGAACAAGGCGAAACTTTCCGTCCCCTGCCGCAAGGTCGTGGAAGCCCACGGCGGGTGAGCCAATCCAACGATTCTCAACAATGTCGTCCCCGCGAACGCGGGGACCCATAACCACAGGCTTTAGTTGTTGCGCGAAAGCCGTCGAACAGCGTCTCTCAAAAACAACCGCCGCGGCGTATGGGTCCCTGCGTTCGCAGGGACGACGGCGGTAGATGCACCTCAGATCGCCGCCGCGACCTTCTCCAGCCCGATCAGGCGGGCGAGCGTGCGCACTTCCTGCTTTTGATCTTCACGCAGTTGAAACAGCAGCGGCATCGCAGCCGATTTCAGCTGCTGGACTTCTTCGGCATCGGGATCGATCGGCGGCATGCCGGTCGCTTTCGGATCGCCCTGCCGCGTCGCGTGGATCTTGCGGGCGACGGCGCGCAGCGCGGTTTCAACTGCCGGCCAGTAGGATTCCTGGGCGGCGGAAAGTCTTAGGCGCTCCTTGATGCCGGCGATCTGGACGTCGCTGAGCAGCGTGTAGGATTTTTGCGGCGCCGGTTTTGCCACCATCTTCTTCGCTGGCGCGAGCGGTGCTGCCGGCATCGCCACGGGCGCCGCGGCCTTCGGCGCCTCGATGTCGGAAGGTGCCGTGGCTGCAAAAGCCATCCGCAGCGGCTCGCTCAGGCTTGCGGTTTGCGGCGGGTCAAAGGATGCCAGCGCCAATTTCACGACCGCGAGCCGGTCCTGCTTGCTTTCCCGGTTGGCGACCGGGCTGTTGACGACCGGCGCGGATAGCTCCAACCGGGCCGCCGGCACGCTGTCGCGGCCCAAAATGCTGGCGGCGGTTGCGCCGACGATCAGCAAGCAGGTCAGCGCGATGATGGTGATGGCTTTCGTCAAGCAGCTCTCCACATCCCCTGGACGCTCTCTTTCCCCAAAACTGGGCAACAATTAAGGCTTAACCGTGCCGACGCCGCGGCGGCGTCGGGTTCGACGGCAGGGATTAGGCGTGGAATCGGCGAAAAATCAGGCTGCGACGCAGAGATCGTAGGCTTCCTGGATGTCGGCGACGATATCGGACGCCTCCCACAGCGCGTCGGGGGCGACCTGCCGCAGGCTGATGGTCCAGTTGCCGCCCTTGCGGGTGCGTGGCGTCGAGATGATGTCGAACTGCACGTTGCGGCAGAGCGGATGGCGCGCCAGCGCGTAGCCGACCCGGACCTTGATCTCGTCGAGGGTCGCGGGCGTTTTTGCAAAGAATGTTTCGAGATCCATGTCGCATCCCCATTGCCTGCAGTTTTTGGCGCGGCCCCGCCACGGCGGTGGCGAACGGCCCTGGACAGGATTGTTGGGGCGAGATGGTTAACGGCGAGTTAAGGACCGAAAGCTGAGGCCGCGACGGCGCTATCGGACGCGCCCGTCGGCATCGCGATATTCCGCGAGCGTGCGCGCCACGAGCTCGTCAACCGGAAGCACCTCGGTCACGCCCGAGGTCGAATGCCCCGCGCTCCAGATATCGCGCCAGCGTTTTGGCCGGCTTTCGCGCGCGCCGATGTCGATATCCTCTGCGATGTCGATCGCGCCGCGCTGCGGCAGGTCGTCGGGATTAAGGCCCGCGGCGGCAATGGAAGGCCGCAGCATGTTGGTCTGCAGTCCGGTGAAGGCCGTGGTCAGAAGGATATCGTCGGCGCTGCTCGCAACCAGCATCTCCTTGTACCTCGCATCGGCCATGCTCTCGTTTGTGGCGATGAATTTGGTACCCATATAAGCGAGATCGCAGCCGAGCGCTTGCGCCGCCCGCAGCGCATGGCCGTCGCCGATGCCTCCCGCCAGCACGATCGGCCCGTCGAAGAATGCGCGCACGGCGCGGACAAATACGAACGGATTGAGCCAGCCGGTCTGACCGCCGGCGCCGGCGGTCAACAGTACGAGCCCGTCGGCGCCGGCCGCGACCGCGCGTTCGGCGTGGCGGATGCTCGCGACGTCGGCGAACACCAAGGCGCCCGAATCATGCAACAGCGCCAGCACGGGCGCCGGCGAGCCGACGCTGGTGATGACGATTTCGGGCTTGTGCCGCAGCAGCACCTTCAGATCCTGATCGAGCCGCGCGTTGGAGCGGTGCACGATCAGGTTCGGACAAATCGGCGCCGCAGCCTTTCCGCTTTGCTCAGAATGCCGGCGCAACCTGTCTTCGATATCGCCGAGCCAATCATCAAGCTGTTCGGCGCTGCGGCAGTTCACCGTCGGGAATGCGCCGATGACGCCGTTGCGGCAGGCGGCTACCACGAGGTCAACGCCGGAGACCAAAAACATCGGCGCCGCGATCAGCGGCAGTGAGAGGCGATCGCGAAAGCGCCCGAGTGGATCAGCGGAATTCAAGTTCGGTTTCCTGGTCTGACAACGTTTGCCGTTCCGTGCCCCGGCTTCACTGTGCTAGCGTTGCGCCAACATTGGCACGACCGAAAGCTAATGACAAAACCAGTTGGAGGAAGCATGCCCTCATCCCTCTATGCGTTCCCGACCGCCTGCGGGCAAACGCTCCGCGCGCTGGCGCGCTATCCGTCGCGCACAGCGTTCAGCTGGCCCGGCGGATCGATCACCTATTCCGGCGCGACCGAGCTGATCGGGCGGATGCAGAAGGTGTTTTTCCAACTGGGCCTGCAGCCGGGCGCGCGCGTAGCCTTTCTTACCGCCAATCGTGCCGATACCTGGTGCTCGGGCGTTGCCGCCCAATTGTCGCGGCTTTCGATCACCTGGCTGCATCCTCTGGGATCGCTCGACGATCAATTGTTTCAGATCGAGGATTCCGAAGCCGAGATGCTGATCGTTGACGCCGACGCGTTCCGCGATCGCGGCGGCGACCTCGCGGCCAAAGCTCCCCACCTGAAGCACGTCTTCACGCTCGGACCCGCCAATTACGGCATCGACCTGTTGGCCGCGGTAGAGAACGCCGGCACGGCCAGCCCGATCTGCCTGGCCGGTCCCGACGACGTCTCGACGCTGAATTACACCGGCGGCACCACCGGAAAATCCAAGGGCGCGCTGCGCACCCATCGGGAACTTGGCGGGTTCGCCAATGCGATCCTGTCCGACTTCGAGATTCCCGAGGCGCCGCGCTATCTGACGGTCGCGCCGATCAGCCACGTCGCCGGCACAAAAGTGCTGCCGTCGCTGATGCGCGGCGGCACCGTGCATATGCTCAGGGGATTCGATCCGGAGGCGGTGCTGAAGACGATCGAGCGCGAGCGCATCAATTTTACGCTGTTCGTGCCGACCATGATCTATGTGCTGCTGGATCACCCCGCGCTCGACAAGACCGATCTCTCCTCGCTCGAATTGCTGCTCTACGGCGCCTCCGCGATGTCGCCGAGCCGGCTGGTCGAAGGCATCGAGCGGATCGGCCCGGTGTTCTCGCAGCTCTACGGCCAGACCGAGTGCTATCCGGTGTCGGTGCTGCGCAAGCGGGATCATGACCCGAAGACGCCCGAGCTGTTCTTGTCCTGCGGATTTCCGATCGCCGCCTGCGAAGTAAAAATCCTCGACGAAAACGACCGGGAGGTCGCAACTGGCGAGCCCGGCGAGATCTGCGTGCGGGCACCGCATGTGATGACGGAATACTGGAAGCGACCCGAGCAGACCGCGGAAACCCTCAAAAGCGGCTGGCTGCATACCGGCGACATCGCGCGCGCCGACGAGCGCGGCTATTTGTTCATCCTCGACCGCAAGAAGGACATGATCGTCTCCGGCGGTTTTAACATCTTTCCACGCGAGGTGGAGGACGTGCTCTCCCAGCACGCCGATGTCGCCATGGTCGCAGTGGTCGGCGTGCCCGACGACAAATGGGGCGAGGCGGTTACCGCCATCGTCGTCGCGCGCGAAGGCGCACGGCCGAATGCGGAGGAACTGATCAATCTCGTGAAGGCACGCAAGGGCTCCGCGCATGCGCCAAAACACATCAAATTCGTCAGGCAGTTGCCGATGACTGCCGTCGGCAAGGTCGACAAGAAGGTGCTCAAAGCAGGTTTCTGGGTCGGCCGCGAGCGGATGGTGGGATAGCGAATGGGGCCCGGTATCGGCCGATCAGGATTCGATACCGAACGATTTCTGAAAAATCTGCGTCCGGCAGACGCGCCGCGCCGACATCCGCGCGGCGCGCGCCCATCGACTTGACGGCACGATCCTCCTTCACGCCAAAGGCTCGTAGAACAGCACGACATTGCCGTTACCGAAGGCTCGTGACTTGGCGAGCTTCATCGGCAGCTTGTTCTTGACACCTTCGAATAACGTCCGGCCATTGCCGACGACGAGCGGGTTAAGCACGATCTGGTATTCGTCGATTAATCCAGCATCCGCCAATTGCGCGACGATACTTCCGCTTCCCATGATCACGATGTTCGGACCGGGCTGCTGCTTTAACTTGCGGACTTCCGTCGTCAAGTCGCCCTTCAGCAGCGTGGTGTTGTTCCATGATACTTTTTCCAGCGTCGTCGAAAATACGAACTTGCGCAGACTGTTCATCCGCTCAACGACGATTGGATTGCTTTGGGCCGCAAGGGGCGTCGGCCAGAAACTTGCCATCAGGTCATAGGTCACTCTGCCGAACAACAGCTGGCCACCGCCGCTGGCGTTCTCCGAGACGAAGGCCTGCCATTCCGTATCTCTTTTGTGGGCCCAGCTCATGTCACCATTGGTGTCGGTAAAGTATCCGTCCAGCGACACCGCATTGTAGACAACCAGTTTTGGCATGTTCTTTATTCCATCCATGGTTTGATCGCGATCAGCGTAATTCGGGCAGTGGCACGTTGACGCCTTGCATCCAGCGCAGCGATCCGGGCGTTGTCAGAATTTCGCCGGACTCGAGCAGCGTCTTGATGCCGGAGAGAACCATCGGCCAGCCGCCATAGAGCTGGTTGTTGGCGCCTTCGCGCAGTTGATCGTGGATCACCGTCAACCGGCATGAATCGCCGATCGGTTCGATCTCCCAGGTCACCCGCGAACTCCCCTCGCCCTTCACGTCCTCGCCCCACAGGGCCCTGAAGTTCTGGACCAGCCTGCGCGGCGGATCGACCTCGAGATTCTCGCCCTCGAAGATCAGGTTTCCGTTGCCGCGGCCCTCGAAGCGCGAGCCCTGCGTCCAATCCGAGGTGACGACCGCTCCGAAGTTGTATTTGCGTCGCATCTCGGTGTCGGTGATGGCGTGCCAGAGACGCTCGGGCGTCGTCTTGATGTAGATTTCGAAAACCTTCTCCATCGTTTTCTCCAGTTTGTGCTTGAGGTCGCTCAGTCCCGCAGCCCACGGTTCGGCGTATTTGCTCACCCAGCGGTCGTGGACGAGTCGGATTGGAACTGGGTTCAGAAAGTGCAATTTCTCGCGCCCGCGCCGCCTGCTCACGACGAGGCCGGCCTCTTCGAGCACCTTCAGGTGCTTCATCACCCCGAAGCGCGTCATCGGCAGCCGCTCCTCGAGCGCGCTCAACGTTTGCCCATCTTGCTTGAACAACTCGTCGAGCAGGCTGCGACGTGTCGGGTCCGCGAGGGCTCTGAACACGGCATCCATATCGCGGATAATAGGTGACCATTTGGTCACATGTCAAGCAATACAATCCGCGCGCCCCGTCAGCGCGCGAAGGCGCCCGGCCCGAATGCGAAGGAATTTGATCAACCTCGTGAAGGCGCGCAAAGGCTCGGCGCATTCGCGCTGCCGGAAATATGCAACTACCGTTGCGGGAAGAATTCCGGCCACATCGCGCGCCAGGCCCTGGCCGCCGCTTGAAAATCGTTCGGCGCGACCTCGTGGCATTCGGCGTGCTCCGCCGGCTGAACCCACGGTTGCGCGCTTCGCATGTACATATGCGCGACTGGAACCAGCCATGTCGTATCGTCGAGCGTTCCGGCGCGAATGTTGATCGATTGCGGACGTCCAACCCGCTCGCCGTAAATTCTTCCGCCGCAATCGCCGCAAAACCATGACGTGACGTCCGCGCCGGACGGGGACAAACGACGCCATCCCTTCGGCTCGCCCTGTAGAATATGGAAATCTTTCGTCTTCACCGGCATGTTCAGTGCAAACGCGCTGCCGGACGTCCTCTGGCAATTGGTGCAATTGCAGGTGTAGAGCAGCAAGGGGAACGAGGTGACCTCGTAACGGATCCCACCGCACGGGCAGCCGCCGGTTAGAGGAAGCGAGGGTGGCTTGACGCTCATGATCAGCCCCGATCGAAGATAGGATCGAAAGACTATCCGGAAAATGATCGCATTGCGATGACGATGCTTTCAAAAAACTGGGCGTTCGTAGTTTACCGCCTCTCGATGACAAGACTCTGGACGGCGCGGCCGAAATAGCCGCGTTGGTCTGCGAGCCGGGCCATCGCGAGGCCGGCGCCGTCGGGGCCGATCCAGGATTCCGCATCGAGCAAAATCCATTCGCCCAGCGGCTGGCGCGCAAAGCTGACCGTGAGGTCGGCGTTGATAAACGTCCATTGCCGGAAATCCAGCGCGGCCGAAGTGCCGTTGCAGAAATCGGCGGCGACCACCGCGCGCATCGCCTGCGAGACTTGTGCGTCCTCGACCAGCGGCCGATCGACCCGATACCAGATCGCGCCCGGGCCGGGCACGCCAAAGGCGCCGCGGGCGGCACGCAGCGAGATGCCCGTCACGAAGGGACTGTTCGAAAAGTCCACCTTCTCCTCGCGCGCCTGATCGGGGCCGGGAAGCTCGACCGGCTGATCCCTGACATCTGGCGGCAATACCAGCGCCTGCGTCTTGATTTTGAGCACAGTCGCGCTGACCACGGCGACATCCTCGGCGAACAGTTTTATGGCGCAGAGTTGAATCTTGCGGCCCTCGCGCAGCACTTCGCTGTGGACCGTCAGCGGCGCCACCGGCACCGGACGCATCAGATCGATGGTGACGCGCGCGATCTGCATCGGCACCGGCGTTGCGATCGTCTCCGCCGCCCATACCACCAGCGCCGCCGGCGCCGAGCCGTGCTGCATGCGCGGGTCCCACGGCCCGGCCGCGTTGGGGCTGGTGACGACGCGATTGCCGTCGACGCGATAGACGGCGTCCATCAGTTTGCAATCATCACAGCGGCGGATCGACGGCTTCGTCGTATTCTCGCTTGAGCCGCGCGATCAATTCGGCGGCGGGCACGATCTTTTTCACGCTGCCGACGCCCTGGCCAGAGCCCCAGATTTCCTTCCAGGCCTTTGGTTTCGCGCGTTCGCCGGATGCGTCGGTGCCAAAGCTCATTTTCGATGGGTCGGATTCCGGAAGATTGTCCGGGTCCATGCCCGCCGCCACGATCGAGGGTTTCAGGTAATTGCCGTGCACGCCGGTGAACAAATTCGAATAGACGATGTCTTCCGCGGTCGAGGTGGTGATCATCTGCTTGTAGCCTTCCACCGCGTTGGCCTCCGAGGTAGCGATGAAGGCGGAGCCGATATAAGCAAAATCGGCGCCGAGGATTCGCGCCGCGCGAATGGCGCGGCCGGTGCCGATGGCGCCCGACAATGCGATCGGGCCGTCGAACCATTGCCGCGTCTCCGCCACGAAGGCGAGCGGCGATATCTCGCCGGCATGACCGCCGGCGCCTGCGGATACCAGGATCAGACCGTCAGCACCCTTCTCGATCGCCTTGTGTGCGAATTTCTGGTTGATGACATCGTGAAACACGATGCCGCCCCATTTGTGCGCGGCCTGATTGAGTTCTTCGCGCGCGCCGAGCGACGTAATCATCATCGGCACCCTGTGCTTCTCGCATAGCGCAAGATCCTGCTCGAGCCGATTGTTCGAGCGATGCACGATCTGGTTCACCGCGAACGGCGCCGACGGCGCTTCCGGATGCGCCTTGTCATAAGCTGCAAGCTCTTGCTTGATCCGCGCCAGCCACTCGTCGAGCAGTTCCGGCGGACGGGCGTTGAGCGCCGGAAACGATCCGACGACACCCGCCTTGCACTGCGCGATCACCAGATCGGGCACGGAAATGATGAACAGCGGCGCACCGATCACGGGTATCGACAGACGGCCCTTGAACAAGGCAGGCATGGACATTCGCAAAAATCCTTTTGTCAATAAGGCAGGTCGCCCGAGGTCGTCGACCTTAAGATGCCAGACATCATCCCAACAAGGCAATCGCGCTTAAGGGCAGCCTAGCCCTGCATCAGGTCGAGCCGGCACTATTGGCACAGCGCGCTGGTGACAAAATTGTCGGTCCGACAGTCGCCCGGTTTCCGGGCCCGGCCGGGGATCAGGACTTTCGCTGAACAGCTTTCGGCGGAATCGGTGTTGAGGCTCTTGCCTTCCTTGAAACCTTTGGCCTGGCAGAGCTTGTCGGCGCCGAGCTTGCAGTCCGGCGCGCCATTGGCCGAAACCGGGCATATCATCCGTCCCGCCACCATCGAGGAGGGTGTTGTCAGACGCGACAGCGTGTCGGTTGCATCCTTGGCGGCATCCTTGGCGCGCGAGTTCAGATCCTCAATTGTCTGCTGCGAGCTTTTCAGGCTCGGCAGCTTGTCGAACATCTTTCCGATTTCGTTGAGCAGGCCCGGATTCTCTTCGCGTGCGGGCGACGGTGCGGGTTCCGCCTGCGGCGGGCCCGCGGGCTGTGTTTGCTGCTCCTGGACACCAAGTGCGGGCGGCGGCGCGGCGCCTTGTGGCCATGCAGCGCCGGCGGCGATCATCAGCGTCAACAGCGCCGCCGATGGGATCGCGACCTGCTTTGTGGACTGCGCGATGAGATGGCCGGGTCGATCGAGCATGATGGGAAGCGTACCCCGAAGCGGCCAGCCGGCAAAGCACCTCACGGCCGCTTTCAGATCATTCGGAGCGCGACCACAAATCCGAGCACGAGAACAAGAGCGAGTACCGCCACCCACAGCCCGAGGCGTTTCTCGATCTCGGCACGGACCACGTCACCATAGCGGTTGAGCAGGACCGCGACGAGAAAGAACCGGCCGCCACGGGCGATGATCGAGCACAACACGAACAGCCAGATATTGTAGCCGGCAAACCCCGAGGTGATGGTCACGAGCTTATAGGGAATCGGCGTCAGACCTTTGCCGATAATGATCCAGGCGCCCCATTCGGCATAGCCGGCGCGGAACGCTTCGACCTTGTCGCCAAGGCCATAGAGACTGATCAGCCAATGCCCGACAGAATCATAGAGCACCGCGCCGATCGCGTAGCCGAGCACGCCGCCGGCAACCGAAGCAACCGTGCACAGGGTCGCAAACAGCCAGGCCCGCTTGGGCCGCGCCAGCGACATCGGAAGCAGCATGATATCCGGAGGCACCGGAAAGAATGAGCTTTCGGCGAAGGAGACCGCTCCCAGTACCCAAAGCGCGTAAGGCTTGTCGGCGGCCGCAACACACCAGTCGTAAATCCGTCTCAGCATGCCGCGATGAACCATCTGGAAGCGGATTTGTCCATGCCGGGAATTAGATGGGACTTAGGAAGGTTTAGTGGCGCTTGCGCAGGCCGCGGCCCTCGAGCGCGACAATTGGTCGCCGGGCGACCCTGGGCGCTGGAACCTTGGGCATTTTGACCGCGGATTTGGGCAGCTTCTCGGCAATTCCGAGCAGATGTTCCCGCCGCTCCATTTCCCGCCACACATCGTCCGGCCGCACGCCGGCCGAGGCCCACAAAACCGTGAGATTGTACAACAGATCGGCGCTCTCGCGGGTCACCGCATCGGAATTGCCGTTGACGGCGTCGATCACGACCTCGATGGCTTCTTCGGCCAGTTTCTTGGCCATCTTGGCCGGGCCGCGCTGAAACAGCTTTGCGGTTCGCGAAACCGCCGGATCAAGATCCTTTGCCGCGAGCACCGCCTGATAGAGCCGTTCGATCGAATCACCCATGGCCTGAAAATAGTCGAAACCCGTGGCGAGCGTGTTAACGGCCGATACGAGCAAGAGAAAATCCGCCGGTCTCGGTGACCGGCGGATTAATCGGTTACGAAAACTTGCGGCTACCAGCCGGAGTTGGGGTTGGCATAGCCGCCGTAATAGGGGCTAGCGCCGTAATAATACGGACCGCCACCGTAGTAGGCCGGGCCGCCGCCGTAGTAGACCGGGCCGCCGCCATAATAATCGTCATAATAGGCCCGGCGGTTCTGGGTCGCGGCAATCGCAAGCCCGGTGCCGACGATCGCAGCAAAAGCGCCGGCTGCTGCCGCACCTCCGCCACCACGGTAGTAACGTCGGCGGGCGCTGATGTCGGTGGCGCCGCTTGTCCCCGCGGCCGCCACCGAAGCGCCTTTGCCTGAGGGCGCGGAGCCGGCCACGGCCAGCGACGGCTCGACCGCCGTCAGCGCCACCGCCGCAACGGTCGCCATCACGGCGGCGCGGCCAATCGACGAAAACACAGCTTTTCGCGCTAACATCTCGAATATCCTCCGCGGCGGCTCGGCCTGACAGGCCTCCTATAGCTAACCACGGATAGCTAACCGCTGGGGGCCAGGTTAGGTTCCCCCGTCCGAATGCAAGCTCAACGCGAGGTGGCGAAATCGAGACCCTCAAATCGAGCCACTCATGGACCGTTCAGATTTAATGCGACAAAATGGGCGCCGCTCGCCGCCAAAGCTGTCATCAAACCAACATACAGGGCGCGGCAACTGGGCTCGGCCCCGATGTAGTCCCCATGCGTGCAAGCCAGACCATTGCCGTCCGCTGCTTTGTGGCTTCGCTGATCAGCCTCTGCTGGGTCATGGTCTTCTGGGTCCTGGTCTTCTTGGTCTTGGGCTTCGGCCCCGGGGCGAGCTGGGCCGCGGACGACGCCCGGCAGCCGATCGCGATCCAGTTTTCGCTCGATCGTCCGATCGACGCCGGCGCAGCCCCGTTCGTGATGGCGTCCGCCGGCGGCCTGTTCGGCGCGGAAGGGCTTGCGGTCGCGATCCATGTCGCGAGCGGATCGGCGGACGCGATTGCGCGCGTCGCCTCCGGCGCCAGCGATTTCGCGCTAGCCGACATCAACGAACTGATCCGCTATCGCGACGGGACGGGGGCGGCGCCCGTCAAGGCGGTGTTCGTGCTGTTCAACAAGTCACCTTACGCCATTGTCGCCCGCAGGAGCCGCGGCATTCACGCGCTGTCCGATATCGAAGGCAAGACCGTGGGCGTCGCCGACAGTGATCTTTCGATCCGGCTGTGGCCGGCGCTCGCGCACCAGAACGGATTAAACCGCGCCCGCGTCAAGCTGAACAAAATCTCGGCCGCCGTGCGCGAGCCGATCTTGTCGGCAGGCCAGGTCGATGCGGTAGCCGGGTTTTCCTATCTGTCGGCGGTCAATCTGCGGGATCGCGGCGTTCCGGCCGATGACCTCGCGGTGCTTCGATACGCCGATTATGGCTGCGAGGCCTATGGCTTTGCCGTGATCGTCAACCCGGCCTTCGCTGCCGCCAAGCCGGAAGCCGTAAAGGGCTTCCTGCGTGCGGTGATTGCCGGCACGCAGCTCACGATCCGCGAGCCGGAGCGGGCGGTGGATGAGGTGGTCGGCCGGATGGACGACGGATTGCGCGATCTCGAATTGGAGCGGCTGCACACCGTGATCTCCGACAACATCTTAACCGGCGAAGTGCAGCGCAACGGCATCGGCGGCATCGATCCGGCCCGCCTCAGCCGGTCGATCGATCAAATCGCGGAGGATTTCAAATTCCGCAAACGGCCTTCGCCCCCAGAGATTTTCGACGACAGCTTCCTGCCCCCGCTCAACGGCCGCCTGATCAATTGAGTAAAAGTCGAGCTGCCGCTCTATCCGCTAGTTCAATCCGCTAGTTCTTCTGGCCGATCCCTGATTAGAATGCCGATCCGGGCGATCCGCCCGGCCTGTTCATTTGAGCCCTTTAACGGCATGTCCCTGCTTCGCCTCTATACCCGCGTGCTTAAGCTACTCGGCAAAGAGGCGCGGCTGGGCTGGATTCTCGCCACCTCCAACCTCTTGCTGGCGGGCGCGCAATTCGCCGAGCCGGTGCTGTTCGGACGCATCGTCGATGTCCTCTCCGGGAAGGCGCCAGCCGACGCGCAAGGATCATCGCCGGCCTGGCCGCTGCTCGCGGCCTGGGCGGCGTTCGGCCTGTTCACTATTCTGTGCAGTGCCGCGGTCGCGCTGCACGCCGACCGGCTGGCGCATCGCCAGCGCCAGGCGGTGCTGACGAATTATTTCGAGCACATCATGCAATTGCCGCTGAGCTTCCACTCCGGCATGCATTCCGGCCGCCTGATGAAGGTGATGCTGAACGGCACCGATTCGTTGTGGCGGCTGTGGCTCGGGTTTTTCCGCGAGCATTTTGCGGCCATCATGTCGCTGGTGGTGCTGCTGCCGCTCTCGCTTTACATCAACTGGCGGCTGGCAATCCTGCTATTCGCACTGTGCGTGGTGTTCACGGTTTTGACCACGTTCGTGGTGCGCAAGACCTACGGCTTGCAGAGCGAGGTCGAGACCCATTACGGCGACCTCTCCGCCCGCGCTTCCGATGCGCTCGGCAATGTGGCGCTGGTGCAAAGTTTCGTGCGGATCGATGCCGAGGTGCAGGGCCTGCGCTTCGTCGCCGACAAATTGCTCTCGGTACAGATGCCGGTGCTGTCGTGGTGGGCGCTGGTCACTGTCATCACCAGAGCGTCGACCACAATCACCGTGCTCGCGATCTTCACCGTCGGCATCGCGCTGCATCAGCAGGGCCTCACCTCAGTGGGCGAGATCGTGATGTTCGTCTCGTTCGCCACCATGCTGATCCAGAAGCTCGAGCAGGTGGTCGCCTTCATTAACAACCTATTTATGGAGGCGCCGCGGCTGCAGGAATTCTTCAACGTGCTGGATGCGGTGCCCGTGGTGCGCGACCGGCCCGACGCGATCGATACCGGCCGCCTGATGGGCCTGGTCGAATTCAACGACGTGTCGTTCTCCTATGACGGCAAGCGGTCCGCGGTCGAAGACCTTTCCTTTGTCGCGCTACCCGGCCAGACCATCGCGCTGGTCGGCCCGACCGGCGCCGGCAAATCGACCGCGATCGCGCTGCTGCATCGCGCGTTCGATCCGCAATCCGGCTTCATCAGGATCGACGGCATGGACGTCCGCGGCCTGACGCTGAC
>Ga0209331_1000257_pt1 | contig 19512 bp, 18 predicted proteins | sample JacPinW_OM3H0_M3_FD_187971 | JGI IMG/M metagenome (GOLD analysis project Ga0209331, IMG submission 187971) | Forest soil microbial communities from Algoma, Ontario, Canada - Jack Pine, Ontario site 1_JW_OM3H0_M3 (SPAdes) (version 2) | ecosystem: Environmental > Terrestrial > Soil > Boreal...
GACAGGTTCGCGCTGCCCTGGCCCGTGACTTTCAGCACTTGCGAGGCAATGGTCAGGTCGTGAGTCTCGGCGACGCCGTTGGTGATCTGCGCCGTGGTTTTGAACGCCTCGAACTTGGTGTGCCCGGTGTTGTTTCGCGGTGGTGCGGCGGACCGGTCAATCAGGGCTTGCGCGACACCGAATTCGTACGCCACATCGATCCCTTCCAGCGCGCCGTCCGCAAGGTTCGCTTCCAGATGTCCGGTCAAGGTTTTGAGGCACGCATCCACCGTCGCGCCGCGCGCCGCATTCAAGCCGGCGTACATGGCTGCGCTTTGCCCGGCGTTTTTCTCGAAACGAATCACTCGCACGTTCGCTGCGTTTTCGATTTTCGCGGCGCTGCCGTCGCTGGAGCCGTCATCGACAAAGATGATCTCATGATCGAGGCCGGCGAGCGCGTCGCGCAGTTCCGATTGCAAGATCGACATGTTCTCTTCCTCATTGAACACGGGCACGACTATGGAAACGGCGGGCGCGGTCATAACGGCAGCGTCTTGTAATTCCGGCAGAGAAAAACCTGCCAGGTGCGGACACGCTCGCCGTAGCGGCGAATTTCCATTGTCGCGACGAGCTCGATCGTTTGAAAGCCCGCGCGAATATTGTGCGGGACGACTCCGTTGCTGCCGTCGCGAATGAAGAGCGCGCTGCGTCCGACGAATGGATTCACGCCATGTTCTTCTGTGTACGTATCCGGATCGCGCGCAGCGGTTGAGGCCGGAGTCGGTGCGTCGACCCATTCGTCATAGCGTGGCCAGAAAGAGAATTGATTCACCAAATCCTGCGACTCGGTCAGGTAAACCGGTGGATGGCCCGGACCTTCCGGACGCTTGTCGCGCAGATAAAACGAAATCTCGGAGGCGCGATCGCGGTCGTTCGCGATCATAAATAATTTCTCGCCAAGTTTCGATTCCAGGTCCCAGCGCAATTTTTCCACGGCCTCGGTGCCCGACTTCCAGCCGCGCAGGCGATTGCTCGGGTCGCGCCGCCACAAACGAACGCCGGCCGTGCGCAGCAAATCGGAATCCATCGCGATCATGCTCATGATGAGACCGAGAACAATGGCAATGCCGGCGACGCGCCTTAACCAGGCCGATGCTTCGACGCGTTCCCGCCAGAAATTTACGGCCAGCAAAGCAAAGCTCAGAAGTGCGAGCGCGTCCCAATTCGGCGCCGCAACTTTATTGATCGAGAGCAGCAGATAAAAAACGAACACCGGCACGCCGAACCAAAATAGAAAAAGGACTTTGAGTTGTTGATGAGTCCGGCGCCAGCTCGCGATCACGGCCCAGGCCAGCGCCAGAAAAAGGAGCGGCGAATAAAAAATGAAATGTTCGCCGAGAAATTTCAGGACTTCGAGCGGATGAAACCCCACATCTTCTTCGAGACTCGCGCGCGATCGCAAATGCGTGAGCGTCACCCAGGCGTGCTGTGCGTTCCAGACGATCGGCGGAATGGTGCAAACCGCGAACGTGCCGAGAAGCCAATACAGTCCGGGCGCTTTGAATTCGCGCCGCAACCGTGGCGCAATCGCCAGGACAAGCACGACTGAAATAACCTCCAGTGCATTGGTGAATTTGGAGAGGAACCCGAGACCGATGAGCAAACCGGTCGCCGGCCAGTAAAGCGAAAATTGCGGGCTGCGTTCGAGTGCGAGCCAGAAGGTGATCATCGCCGCCGTCCAAAAAAAGATCGACAACGGATCGATCGTCATCAGGAACGCGCCAACGTTAAAGATGGGCGTGACGTTGAGCGCGACGACCAGCCACAAACCAGCAGTGGCGCTAAACAAGCGGCGAGCAAAGTAAAACAGGAGCAAGCTCGTGCCGGCGGCGAGCACCGGGCTAAGAAAACGCACGCCAAATTCGTTCGCGCCAAAAACGGTTGTGCTTGCGCGAATAGCGAACGCGACGCCGGGACCTTTGCTGAAATAACCGGGGGCGAGGCGCTCCGACCACATAAAGTAATGCGCTTCGTCGGTCTCGAGGTCCTTTGTCGCTAACATCGACAATCGAATCACGGTCAACGCGATAAGAAAAAACCACACAGCGCGGGTTGTAGTTACCCTCGCCGGGCGCTTCGCCTCCGCCTCTCCCTTCAAGGGAGAGGATTGAGGTGAGGGTGCCAATGAACCATTCATACGGAATCGAAGATCAGGCCTGGGTGGCGTTCATAAATTTGCGGCATCCATCTTTGTGCGGCCCAACGCCAGAGCATTTCGAGCCCGCCGACAATGAGCAGTGTTTCACCGGCGGCAAGAAAGAACGTGCCCACGATGTCGCTCGGCCAATGCGCGCCAAGATAGATTCGCGAATACCCGACGGCTGCGGCAATGGTCCAGTAAAACACTCCACGTCGCCGATAAAAGATTGTGCAGCACATCGCGATGACGGTGTTGTCCGTCATGTGTCCCGAGGGAAAAGAGTAGCCGGAGCGATTGCGGTCGGAATGATCGGAATAACGTATCTTCGGTTTCTTGAACAGGGTCAGAAATTCCGGGCGCGCTTTTTGCAGTTCGACCATGCGCACACTTTGCACTTGTTTCGGCCGATGACGGTGCACCGCCGTTTTCAACGCGTTCGTGATTTGTTCGGCGATCAGAAGCGAAACGAGCAAACACAAAATGAAAGCGCGTCCCTTAAATCCGCCGAAGATCAACAGCGCGAGCGCGATCAGGATGAGGAGCGGCTTCCAAATCTCGACGTTGCTGATCGCGGCCATGAACAAGTCGAGGACAGGGTTTGTCCATTGCTCGTTGATGAGATGAAAAATGGCCTGGTCCATGGAAAAAGTTCTAAGGTTTAAGCCTATCACTTAAAACCCTCTGCGATGCGAAAGACAATCCTCCTCTATTTTGTCCTGGTTTTGACCGTCTCCGCCGAGCCGGCGCCGTCGGCCAAGGAAATTATTGAATCGGTGCGGATGCGCCAAACCCAGCAACAGATCGATCTCAGCGGCCAGCTTCGGCAAGGTGAGGTCGTCGTTTCGTTTCATCTCATTCAGAGCGGTCCAGTCGTCCGCTACATTTTTTCCAATCCGGATGAGTCGCTGCAATTGCAACTCGGCGAGAACGACTCGCGCCTCGATGAAATTTCGAGCGACGGCGTAAAGAAAGTCGCGCAGTTCGATCGGAAAATTCGCGGCACAGATGTGACCTACGAAGATCTGGCGCTCAAGTTCATCTATTGGCCGGATGTCGATCTGCAGGGAACGGACACGATTCGAACTCGGAAATGCTGGAAACTGCGGCTGCATGCGCCGTCGCACGAATCGCAATACTCAAGCGTGATTCTCTGGATCGACAAAGCGAGCGGCGCGCTGATGCGGATGGAAGGCTACGATTGGAAAGGCGAACTGGCGAAGCGCTTTGAAGTGATCTCGGCGCAAAAGATCGACAATCGCTGGTTCTTGAAACAGATGCGGATCGAAACGCTCGAGCCCGGCACGAACAAGGTGCGATCGCGCACCTATCTCGAGATCAAGAAATGATCGCTCGCAGATGCAAAGGGCGAGTGTTCCGAAAAGAACTGCCTAGCCAATTCTACCTGTGCTTCTGCCTCATGCTGTTCGACGGCAGTTTCTAGGATAATCGGTACAATCGGAACAGTCATATCGCGTAAACGCGCGAAGGTTTCTAGCGCTGGATAATTTAGTGATACATGATGGTTATTTGAATCGACATCACTAAAGTGGATTTGACGCAATCGATTACCAAATCTCTCTAGTAGGCTCCTGCCTTGACTCATTGTTGGGTCGACCTGTTTGGCGTGCCCGTAATCGAAGCAAAAGGATGCTTCGGGCAGACATTCAAATACTTGGTCCAGTTCGTCGACGGTGCGCCCAGTAAGTTTCCGCTTATCCATGTTTTCTATGCAAATTAACGATCCAAATTCTTTCCATCCCGCCCAATCTTTTACAGCATCCGGATGCAGGATGAGAGGCCACTCCATTTCGGCGATTCGATGTACTCCTTTTAAAACGCTTAGCTCATCCTCGGTTGCATAACTTGCGGGAAGGTGGATCGATACGTAAGAAAAGTCAGAGAGCTTAGCGTTCTTAGCTCCGTCGACTAGACCGTTAAACTCCTCGTATCGCAGAGCCGATAATTCGATTACTTCCAAATGTAGAGCGCGACACCGCTCGATACCGGTTCTCCAATCTCCACGAGTGAGCGCGCCTGTCGAGAAACCGACCAGGCGCTTGTCAAAAGATCGCATAAACCTGTGACAATTTTCGCAGCTCGGAATCGTCCTCGAAAAACAGACGACGCAGACCTTCTTGAAAATTCTTGCTCACCTGTCTTAGCTCATTGAAGAGGTCATCCGTTTTCGCTTCTTCATACGTTAAGTTCTCTAGCCAAGCGCGTTTTTTGGCGTCGTCCAGCGCTGCAAGAAACTTATCGTAATTGTCGAAGATCAATTCTCCGGTGCCTTGTTGGAGCCCCCTATCTAGCAGTACGCTAGCCAACAAGTCGAGCGGAGTCTGCCCAATCATTCTTGCCAGGAAATTTACGAAGCGGGCGTTTGAAGCATCGCTATCGCCGAAAATATCCCTGTCGGCTGGGATCTTTTCACGACTTAGTTGGCAAAGAAAACACATCAACAAACCCGAGACAAAGATTAGCTTTCGCGACATTCGAAGTTTGATATTTCGCAGTGCCCACTTTTTGTGGTCGTGTTCTTTGGTTTTAGTGGCGTAATCGACAGCGACGGTGCGCCAGTAGCGAACGATGTCATTCAAAAGAAAACGTGGGACGAACGATCTTGAACCATTGGAAGGATGAAAATGTGTGTCTTCTTCTAAGTAGCGTGCTAAGACCGCTCGAATCACACGATCTCTGACGATTCCGCCGACTATGGCCAACGATTCAAGAAGCAAGAGAACGCGGCAAGTCGTGTTTATGTAGGTGTCTCCGGGCCCGCCTATATCATGCACAAGCGAGTGACCGAATGAAAGGGAACCGAAAATTCCTCTGGGGCTTGGTTGTTTCCAGTTTTCGCGTTCGAGCAAAGCCTTGAGATCAACTGTTGTTTTTGTGTCCTGGGGATGAGTTTGGCCATCGATAAGCAATGTCCAATCGAGATCGCTGCCATTAGTATATTCCTTTCGTGCGAGCGATCCGAAGACAACAAAAGCACTATCAGGACGGATCATTCCTGCGCCAGACTTCAAGAGCTTAAGTAGTTGCTCTTGCCGTACAGATGCTTCGAGCCGCGCTTTCGTAATCGCTGGCCAGCCCTTTCCGTACTTCGAGCGAAGATCAGAGAGCGGTTCGGTCGAACTCACCTCCTCACGCAACGCCAATGAGTCGCTAAATGCAAATTCGGCAAGAGGCGAGCTGAGCGAGCATTAGAATAAACATGGATTAAGTGCTGGTACGTTCGCGGGCCCCGTTTACGATCTGCGCGAAGCTGCGCGGATCGAGACTGGCGCCGCCGACGAGCGCTCCGTCGATGTCGGTCTGCGACATCAATTCGCGCGCGTTATCCGGTTTGACGCTGCCCCCGTACTGGATTCGCATCCGATCGGCCGTCGCTTCGTCGGACATTTCACCGAGCGTCTCGCGAATAAAGGCGTGCGCGTCTTGCGCCTGTTGCGGGGTGGCGTTTCGTCCCGTGCCGATCGCCCAAACCGGTTCGTAAGCGATCACCGTCTCGCCAAGTTCTTTCGCGCTCAGCCCAGCCAGACTGCCGCGCAGTTGGATCGACAATATCTTTTGCACATTGCCGCGGTCGCGTTGCTCCAAAGTTTCACCGACGCAAACAATGGGTCGCAACGTCGCTTCGTGTGCCGCGCGCACTTTTCGATTCACGATCTCGTCCGTCTCGCCAAAAAGTCCGCGCCGTTCGCTGTGCCCGAGTATGACGTAGCGCACAAACAAATCGCGCAGCAACGCCGGACCGATCTCACCGGTAAACGGTCCGCTCCGCTCCCAATACATGTTTTGCGCGCCGACCTTGATGTTCTGCGCCTTGCCGAGCGCTTCGGTAACTTTCGCGATCGCGGTGAATGGCGGAATGATGACGACTTCAACATCCGAGATGTCGCCGAGATCGATGAGCAGCGACTCAACAAACGCAGTCGACTCAGCCTGCGTCATGTTCATCTTCCAATTGGCGGCAACAATCTTTTTCCGAATCATCAATTCACTCCTTTTCCGTCAGGGCCGCGACCCCCGGCAGTTCTTTTCCTTCCAACAGTTCGAGCGACGCGCCGCCGCCCGTGGAAATAAATGTCATCTTATCCGCCAGTCCGGCTTGTTTCACCGCCGTGACCGAATCGCCGCCGCCAATGATCGTCTTCCCGTTCGATTTGGCGAGCGCTTCCGCGATGGCAAATGTGCCTTCGGCAAAATCGGATATTTCGAAAATGCCGACCGGCCCGTTCCAGAGGATCGTCTTCGCCTTTGCGATCTGTTCCTGAAAAAGCGCGATCGTTGCGCTACCGATGTCGACCGCCTGCCAGCCTTCGCTGATTCCACGTTTTGGTGAGAGCCGCGGCGTATTTCGCGTCGGCGCGCCCGGTCGAATCTCCTGCGCTTCGAGAGCGTCGACCGGCAAAACCAATTTCACTCCGCGTTTCTTGGCAAGATCGAGAAGTTCTTTTGCCAGATCGACCTTGTCCGATTCCGCCCGGCTTTTACCGATCGGAATTCCTTGCGCCAGAAAAAATGTGTTCGCCATCGCGCCGCCGATCAAGATCGTGTCCGCCTTGTTCATCAGCGCCTTGAGCACGCCGATCTTGTCCGAAACTTTCGCGCCGCCCATGATGACGAGGAACGGCTTGGCCGGGTTATCGAGCTCTTCATGCAGATACTTCAGTTCCTTCTCCATCAAAAATCCCATCGCGGCCTTCTCCACGAACTTCGTGATGCCTACCGTCGAAGCGTGCTCACGATGGGCCGCGCCAAAGGCGTCGTTCACATAAAGTTTGTCGCCGAGTTTGGCCAGCGCTTCCGCGAATTTCGGATCGTTCGCTTCTTCCTCCGGCTGGAAGCGCAGGTTTTCAAGCATGGTCACGTCGCCGTCCTGCATATGCTCGACAATCTCCACTGGTTCCGGTCCAACCGTGTCGCGACTGAAGCCCACTGGATGATCGATCAGCGAATGGAGATAATCAGCCACCGGCCGAAGCGAATATTTCTCGACCCGCTGACCTTTCGGCCGTCCAAGGTGCGACATCAAAATCGTTTTCGCCCCATGCTCGCGAAGATAGTTGATCGTGGGCAAGGCTTCGCGGATACGCGTATCATCCGTGATGTGGACGTGATCGCCGTGTTCCTGCAGAGGGACGTTGAAATCGACGCGCACGAGCACGCGTTTGCCCCGCACATCGAGATCTCGAACGGTGAGCTTCGCCATCGCGACTATTTCGACAGCATCTCGAGCATTTCCACGCAACGATTGCTGTAACCCCACTCGTTGTCGTACCAGCCGACCACTTTCACGAACCGGTTGCCGAGCATGAGCGTGAGTTTGCTGTCGAAAATGCACGAGTGCGGATTGCCGATGATGTCCCGGGAAACAAGAGGCTCATCGGTGTACTCGAGCACGCCTTTGTAACTTTTGTCCGTCGACGCTTCCTTAAACGCAGCGTTGACGGCATCGACGGTCGCGTCCTTGGCCAGAACCGCGCTGAAATCCGTGACCGATCCATCCGCGGTCGGGACGCGGAACGCGCCGCCATTCAGTTTACCTTTTAATTCCGGAATCACTTCGCCGATCGCCTTGGCCGCGCCGGTGCTCGACGGAATAATGCTGAGTGCCGCCGCCCGGGCGCGCCGCAAGTCTTCGTGTGGAAAATCGAGAATCCGCTGGTCGTTCGTATAACTGTGGATCGTGCTCATGAACCCGTGTTCGACCCCAAATTTGCCGAGCAAAACTTTCGCGAGTGGCGCGAGGCAATTGGTCGTGCAGCTCGCGTTCGAGACGATGGTGTGCTTGGCCGGATCGTAAACGTCGTCGTTGATGCCGATGCAAATGGTCGCGTCCGGATTCTTGGCCGGCGCGCTGATCAACACGCGCTTCGCGCCCGCCTTGCTGATATGCAGCTCGGCTTTGTCGCGACTGGTGAAAAAACCGGTCGACTCCAGGACAACATCGACACCGAGATCTTTCCACGGCAACGCGCCGGGGTCGCGCTCTTTTAAGATCTTAATCTTGTGTCCGCGCACGATAATGTCCTGATCGTCGTAACCGATCTCGCCGTCGAATTTCCCATGGATCGAATCCCATTTGAGCAGGTGGGCCAGAGTGTGGGTGTCAGTCAGATCGTTGATCGCGCGGACGCGCTGCACTTCTTTCTGTGACATGGCGCGAAGGACATTGCGTCCGATGCGCCCAAAGCCGTTGATTGCGTAGTTGGCCATAAGAAGAAAATTAAAGGGTTGAAGGGTTAAACCGTTAAACGTGAAAGGCTCAACGTTCAACGCCGCATTCTGCGGCGTGATCATGTCGATCTTGTGCGCGCCAACCGCCCAAGTCGCGGCGCGCGATTCTTCACGAATGAAACGAATCGTCGTTTTCGGCGACAGCTTGTCCGAGGGGTTCTTGCTCAAGCACAGCGAGGCGTGGCCTGCCTTAGTGACGAACAAATTGCGAGCCGCCGGACTGAACTACGATGTGCTCAACGCAAGTCAAAGTGGCGGCACGACCGAGGGCGGATTGCGCAGATTACCGCCGCATCTCAAGCGCAAGATCGACATCTTTATCCTGCAACTTGGAATCAACGATGTCTTTGGCGGAGTCCCGGTGGACGAAATCCGGGGAAATCTGCAGGAGATCATCGACCAGGTGAAGCGCGCGCATCCAAATGTGCGCATCGTGATCGCCGGCATGCGGCTCCCGAATTATTCGGCGGACGATTACGTGAGCGCGTTTGGAAAAATGTATGTCGATCTTGCGGCAAAAAACCACGCCGCCCTTGTCCCGTATCTGCTCGAGGGAGTGGGTGGCGATCCGCAGCTAAATTTCCCCGATCGCCTCCATCCGAATGCTGCCGGGCAAAAGATTTTGGCCGAAAACGTCTGGCGCGTGCTCGAGCCGATGGCGCGGGAAGTTTCTGCCGGTGTCATCCCGAGCGGCAGCGAGGGACCTCGCATTCGAAGTGTGGGACACGCAAATGACTGAGCGTGATCAATCAGCTTGTGTGAGATCCTTCATACATTCAGGATGACAGAGTGAAAAATGTCTGGCGCGTGCTCGAGCCGATTGCGCGGGAGACGGCCAACAGGGCTGCGAGCGCCGTTAGATAATTGATGGACCCAGCGCGCCCAAACGATCCCGATCCAGCCGATCCATTCGCTCCGATCCATGGCGACCGCCCGGTCATCGAAACGATCGAGATCGCGACCGAAGGCGAGGATTGCGACGAATGCGTGCGCAAATTGCGTCCGGTGCTAATGAAAATTCCCGGCGTGCAAAGCGTCGATGTCGATCTTGCACGCGAGCGAGTGATCGTGAAATTCGATGCCCGCAAAACGCATCCTCCCGATCTGCACGACGCGATTTTGAAAAGCGGCTACAAGCCTGCTCCGTTCGCGGAGTAGAAATCACGCCATCGGCTGTTGCTGGGTCAGACAGTGAAACGCGCCGAGGCCCCAGATTAATTCGCGGCAGTCGATGCCAATGACGCGGCGAGCCGGAAAACATTTGCGCAAGATCGACAACGCAACTTCATCATTTGGATCCGCGTACGTAGGCGCGAGCACGACGGTATTTGCGATGTAAAAGTTGGCGTAGCTCATCGGTAGGACGAGATCTTCGCGCACGACTCGCCTTGTTGTCGGCAGTTCGATGATGTCGAGGTTCATTTCGCGGAGGCGGCGAAGGTTCTCCTGCAGCGGTTCATAATTCGGACTGCTTCGATCTTTTTCGGCGATGGCGACTACTGTTCGCTCGGAAACGAAGCGCGCCAGGTTATCGATGTGGCCATCGGTGTCGTCGCCTTCGGTGCCCTGGCCGAGCCAGAGAATTTCGCGCACCCCGAGAAAATCACGCAACCGTTTTTCGATCTCGTCACGAGATAGATCCGGATTGCGATTCTTGTTTAGGAGACATCCTTCGGTGGTGAGGCAGGCGCCGGCACCATTCACCTCGATCGAGCCGCCTTCCAAAATCATCTTCGGATAGAAGACGGGAACCTTCAGAATCTCGGCAACGCGTGTCGGGACAACTTCGTCGAGGTCGCACGGCGGATACTTGCCGCCCCACGCGTTGTAATCCCAATCGACAACGGCGAGCTTCGGACCGTCAGCGCGCGTGAGAAAAATCGGGCCGTGATCACGGCACCACGGTTCGTTTGTTGGAATTTCATAATACGTTATGCATTCCTGGTGCGGCAACGTGTCCAGAACAGCGCGCGCTTCGGCTTCGTGCGCACCGTTAACGACGTTGATGCAAACAGGTTCTGATTCGACGATCGCCGCGACCATGGTGCGCAAGGTTGGCAGAACGCGTTCGAACGATCCGGGGAAACTGATGCCTTCGCGGCGCGGCCAGGAAAGCCAGGTCGCGGCGTGCGGCTCCCATTCCGCGGGCATGCGATAGCCGAGTTCTTGCGGTGTTCTTGTCGTCGAACCCATGAACGGCAAACGTTCAACATTCAACGTTCAACGTCCAATGTCGAAATGATGGAGCTGCTGCGTTGCGCTCTTACTTTTGGCCGAGCATCATTTGTTTGACCGACATGCTGGCGGCAATTGTCTGCGTGGCAGGTGTGCCGTGAAAGGTGTGACAGGTGATGCATTCGGCGACGGCTTTGCCCTGCGGGCTGTGACAGGTCACGCAGTTTGCTTTTGCGGGCATGAGCACATCACCGGTCTCGCGGCTCTGCATGGCGTGATGGCAATCGTCGCATTTCACACTGGTGTGTTTGGCGTGATCGAAGTCCGAGTGCACCATCCAGCGGTCGACCAGAATTGGTTTTGTAATTGCCGGCGCGGCGTTGCGGATCGCTTTCACTTCGTGACAAAAGGCGCATCCGGTAAAATTCGCGCGAATGGCGCCGGTCATTTTCTCTTGCGGCTTGTAGGGATCGGACGTGAAAAACACCGCCCGCTCCAATTCTTCACCGCTATGAAATTGATCGCGCAGCTGCCTGATCTGTTGCGCGACAAAACTCGCGATCTCAGCGTCGCTGCGAATACCCTTTTTTAAGCGCGCATAATCGGCGTATTGCGCGGGCAGGGTGCGGAGGAAAGTCCGCGCCAGTGCGACGTCGCCGTGCGGAATTTTCATCTCCGGATTTTTGGCGTCGAACTGGAGGGAATGACAGGCCTGACAATTGGCGGCGAAATTTATGCGTTGATAAAAGCGACCATCAGACTGCGGCTTGTGGCAGTAATTGCAGTCGAGTTTCGTTCCTTTGTTGTCGAGAGCGGGAATATCGGACGCGAAATGGCGCTGATGATTGAACCGCAGCACGTCCGGATCGCGTGCCTTCGTGCTGAAGAGTTGAAATTCGGGATGGCCGTCCCAAAAAGATGAGAAGGTTTGAGTGAACCCGCGCGGCGGTCGGGGCAATTCGAAGGCGATCTGCTGCGGCGAGTGCGGATGTCGATGAAATGCATCCGCGGGAAGTTGCATTCCTTTTTGCGCGGCCGCTTCCATTGTTCCGGGATTGTTGTGACAGGACGCACATTGCGAGCTCGCCACCAGCCTTAGCGATGCGGATCCCTGATGCTCCTGATGGCATGCGGAACAGGAACGATTTTGCACGACGTTCGCTTCGTGGAAGGTGTGCACCTGCCCGCTCAGCTTGAAATGGCAGTCCTCGCATTTTTTATCGATCAGCTCACTCCGGTTGGCGGCGACACCGTTGCGGAAACTATCACGGACGATCTGCTTGAATTTTTGCGCTGTCAGTTGGCCGCCGGTGATGAGCGATTTGTCATGACAATCGTTGCAGTTGTTAGGCAGAGAAGCGTGATCGGCGGAAAGCGGGCCCGGGTTAAAAAACTTTTCCGGCGTGCGTTTGTAAGAAAGCCAGATCGCGGTCAGACCGCCGAGAAAGAAAACCAAACTGACGATGAGGCGCGCGCGGCGCCACGCGTGCAGTTTTCTGTAATAGCCGAGATTGCCTTTGTAGCGCTCGGCGATCTGCTTCTGCGTGCGTCCCGGACCGGCCATTGGCTCAATAGTAAAACAGCGTCACAAATGCGTGCCAAAAGGTCAGCATAAGAAGGAGGAACGAGATCGGCGCGTGCACAAAAAGCCAGGCGTGCAGCCAGTGGTGCAATTTCGTTTGGAGATCGAGCATGCGGCGCTCATCGCACCAGGCTTGGATTTCTTCGACGCGATCCCGGTAGGCCTCGGTTACGCGAAGCTTCACAAAACGAAACGTGTCCTCGGAGAATCGCGCGTTGCCTAAACGAAACTTGCCGCCGCGCTTGGCGGTGAGATAAGGAAGAATTTGTCGATCCAGGAAATCGAGGAGGGCGGCTTCCGACGCCGCATCGCTTGTCGCCGTCGCTGCGACCGGTTTAGTCGCCGGGGCGGCTGGCTTTGGCGGTGGAGGCGCGGCGGGCATGACCACACGCGGCGGCGGCTCAACTGTCGGAGGAGCGACTGGAGTGGGCGGGACGACCGCTTTCGGCTCAACCGCGGGTGGAGCGACACCGCTGACAGGCTCAGTTCCCGTGGGAATGGGCGCTCCTTCCGGCACGCGCGCCGTTGGCGTGCCCATTGTTTCCGGTGGTTTCGTTTCTGGATTTTCCCGAGGCGGCGGAATTTTTTCGTCCGTCTTCGGCGCGATGGGAGCCGCGATCGTCTCCGCCGTGATGGTCGATCCTACGACCGACTTGGCTCGCGCGGTCGGCGTGCTCAGATCGGCTGCGGTCGACGCCATTGGTGTCGATCCTACCGTTACAGCTTTTGCTGGACTTGCGGCCGGCGCGCCCGCGTCCGCTTTTGGCGGTGCCGGTTTAAATGAGTCACGCATTTTTTGCGCAGCGGCCAAAAGTTGTGCGCGAATGTGCGGAATCTGTTCGTAAACCGATTCGGCCGGGAGCCGCTCCATCATGATGCGGGGCATTTGATGTTGCAGCGCGAGTCCGTAAATGCCGCTGACCATGACGATGACATAAAGCACGACGAGCAGCGTCGTCATTGGACCGCCGAGCCGAAAGCCACTATGCAAAATAACGAGCGGGATCGTGAGCAGCGTGAGCCAGATGTGTGCGCGCAACCAGCGTTGCACGGTGCCGACACGCCAGAGCACCAGTTTCTTCCGCACCCCGAGCAGGGCCGCGAAAATAAAGATCGACAATGCGATCGTTCCAAAGATCAGACCCAGCGGTGTGCCACCAACACTGCGCTGTGGCGACGAGACTTGAATGAACATCGACGGCGGTCGCAAACTCGCGGGCAAAGTCTCGGGACTGAAATTGCCGACGTAGAGCCAGGAAGCGAAGAGCGTTGCCACCAGCACAAAAATCGCCCACGGCACGTGTGCGCGATTAAAGATGCGCATGGCAAAAGCCTAGTGCGTGCGATGCGTTTCGTAGCGCGAACTCGGCGCCCAGGTCGCGCCGATCAATTCACTTTGCGCCATGATCGCGTCGCCGAAAAATCTTTGCGGGTCGACGCGTTTGGCCGCGTCGTGCGGACAGGCGTAGACGCAGCTGGGAGTGGAAAGCTGCGTACAAAGATCGCAGGTATTCGCTTTGTAAGCGGTCATCTTTTTCTTCTCGATCTTGATTGTCGACGGCGCGCCTTCCGTTTTCGATTTCACTTCGGTCTTCACTTCCTTAATCACTTCGAGCGGGTGCATGTTGATATTGCCGTAAGGGCAGAGCTCGGCGCATTTGCCGCAACCGATGCACCAGTCCTCGATGATGATCTCGAGATTTTCTTTTCGCCGGATAGAACCGACCGGGCATTGCGTCATGCAAAGTGGATCACGGCAAGATCGACATGCCGTGGCGACGAGAAAATGTTCGTAGCGCAAGCCATCGCGCAGCAAACGCGACACGCCATCGTGCGCCTGCGCGCAAGCGCGGACACAGGCGTCGCAGCGCGTGCAGTTGTCGAGATCGATCAGGAGAAGATTTTGCGCTTCGAATAGTCCCTGGTTGAGAAAATCGTCCAGATGCAATCCGACCGGAATGCTTTTCTGCTGATCGGCGTCGAAACGCGCCTTCGCCACCGGCTCGATCTGCCGGCGCACGCCGGGAAATTTTTCGAGCATCAAATTAAATTCTTCGGCCGGAATTTTCACCACGTCCACGGCATCGAGCGCCGTGCAAGTAGCCGTCCGCTTGATCGAGCGCAGGAGACCGATCTCGCCGAAGTAATCGCCGCGGCTCAAATAAGTCCGCACCATTTCGCCGCCCGGGAGCGCATTGGAGACCCGCACCATGCCGGAGCGAATGAGATAAAACGCATCGGCCTCGTCGCCTTCCTTGCAGATGACCTGGTTCTGATTGTAGGAGACGAGCTCGACCGTTTGCCGGAGGTGCTCGATGAACTCCTCATCAAGCGAGGCGAAGAGCGGGACGCTGCGCAAATGATTGTTGAGAGAGCGCTCCCGATATTTTTTCTCCATCTCCGCCTTGAACGACGTGCCTTTGAACGTCGGCATTTTAACTTTCGAAGTTGCCTTGCTTGCTTCCGAGACCTGCCGGTTGCCGACCAGCATGTCGAGAATCACGCGCAGCATTTCCACCATCACGCACGGCTCGCGCGCCTGCACCGTGGCCGAGCGCGGCTGATAGGTGCGGCAGGTCATTTCGCCAAACAGCTCGCCGTGGCCGAGCTGGGCCAGCGGCCGATTGATCGGAAGATCGACATTGGCGTCGATACCGATGAATTTTCGCTGCTGCGCCTCCGGTCGGTAATCGGATTGATCGTCGGTCAAAAAACTTTTCATCCGCGCGACGCTCCGTCCGAACATTCCCTTAAGCGGATGCGTGCGCAGATGGGCGAGTGGATTATGAATGAAAATATCGACCGTGCCCGAGACGATGTAATAGGCGGTCGAACCGAACTCGCCTTCCTCGCAGACGATTTCACCTTTGCGGAAACGATGGAGCACGGCCGCGCCTTTCGCCCAATTCTCCAACTGCGCACGCGGGATCTCTTTCAGCGCTGGCAAATATTCGATGAGCTGATCGATGCTCAGGGGCTGGCCAGTCGTGAGTTTGCCGACGATCTCATCCATAGGGGTGCCTGCGAAAATCATATTCGCCGCCGCGCGGAGGTGGAAGGCAATTTCGCCGTCACAAGAAGGAGATGCCGATCCAACAGCTTGACGGGCGCCTTCCATCTCGGAGAAACTCGACGCCCGCGATGCAGATTTACATCAATCGCAACGGCGAGCGGACCGGCCCGCTCGCGATTGAAGAAGTCAATCGACGACTCGCCGCCGGCATCCTCAATCCAACCGATCTGGGATGGTCGGAAGATTCGCCCGGTTGGAAACCGCTGTTGAGTTTCACCGGCGTGATCATGCCGGGGGGAGCATCTTCGACAGCAGCGCCGATCAGCATGGCGACACCAGTAACATTCGGACTGATCCGCTACGCCGGCTTTTGGATTCGCACCGTTGCATTCATCATCGATGCAATCATCCTGGCCGTCGTTTTTTTCGCGATCGCGTTTTTCCTCCCGACCTCCTACGAGGAAACCGCTCCGGTGCGGATGGCGGCGATGTTGCAGAGCGGCATCAGCATTCTTTACCTGGCGTCGTTTTGGTCGTTGCCGATGCAGGCGACTTTCGGTCAACAAGTCTGCGGCGTGCGGGTCGTTGATGAAATCGGGAACCGGATCTCGTTCATGCGTGGAGTAGGCCGCGCCCTGGCTCTCGTGCTATCGGGGCTTCTCTTTGGGATCGGCTACATCATGGTTGCATTCACGGAGCGCAAACGCGGGCTACACGACATGGTCGCGGGCACCTGCGTCGTGAAAACGGAGAGCTATTAACGGCCCAGTCCGCTTAAGGAACGCCGTGGCGCACGCCAGTCCTGTCGCTATTGGGCGCGTTTAAACGCTCGCGCTCGGTTTGTAGATCGCGCCCACAAGTGCACCGGCGATCCCGAATTCGAGCAAGTTACCGACGACCCAGCCACAAAGAATTTTCGTAGTCAGGGGCTGGACCGCGAACGTAATCAAGGTGTCGCCGATAAACATGAACGCGATCAGGATTCCCAATACCGCGCCCGCCCCTGCGCCGCCCGCTGGCACGCACTTGGCGTAAAGCCAGGTCAGGAAGAAAGCCATCACAGCGTGACCCAGAATGAGGATCGGGAAATAGCTGTGGAAATCAGCTTCCGGTCGCCAAAGCTGCGGGACTTCGTTATGGGCGTTATGCATCAGGTGTCCGTACCAGACGAAGCCAAACAGGAAGATGAAAACAAACGCGACAATGAATGCGATGACGAATTTTTTTGGGTTCATAATTTTGGTTGAGGTTGAGATGAGCGAACCCTGGGAAACCCTGACCGTTCATTGCAAAATGTTCGCCCGGTTGTCGATCTAAAAGTAAGGCTTAGCTTCCTCTCCATGGGCAAAATCATCGCGGTCGCCAGTTTCCTAGCGATTTCGAATGTCGCTTTCGCGCAAATCGATCGCATCACCGGCAAGAATTTCGCGACGCGTTCGGAAGTGGTGGCACGTCATGGAATGGTTTGCACGAGTGTGCCGCTCGCGACCCAGGTCGGGATCGAGATTTTGAAACGCGGCGGCAGCGCGGTCGACGCTGCCATTGCCGCGAACGCGACCCTTGGTTTGATGGAGCCGGTTTCGAACGGAATCGGTGGCGATCTCTTCGCCATCGTTTACAGCGCGAAAGAAAACAAACTTTACGGGATCAATGGCAGCGGTCGTTCGCCGTTAGGCCTGAGCTATGACCAGATGAAAGCCGAGCTCGACAAACTGAATCGCAAAACAATTCCGCCCCAGGGGATGTTGCCGATCAGTGTGCCGGGAACAGTGGATGCCTGGGCGGAGCTGCAGAAGAAATTCGGCAAATTGAAACTCGCGGACGATCTCGCGCCGGCGATCAAATACGCCGAGGAAGGTTTTCCGGTCAGTGAGTTGATCGCCTTTTACTGGCATTTCGGCCCGGAGGTTTACAAGAATTTGCCCGGCGCATTTCTCGAAACTTATACGCTTGATGGCAAAGGCCGCACACCGGGCAAAGGCGACGTCTTCAAGAATCCCGCGCTGGCGAAAACCCTGCGATCGATCGGCGAGAAAGGGCGCGACGCTTTTTACAAAGGCGAGATCGCGGACAAGATCGACAAGTTCATGGCGGCTAATGGCGGCTATCTCCGCAAAATTGATTTCGAAAAACACACCAGCACATGGGTCGATCCGGTTTCGACGAATTATCGCGGGTACGACGTTTTTGAATTGCCGCCGAACGGTCAGGGCATCGCCACGCTGCAGATGCTGAACATTCTCGAAGGCTTCGATCTGCGCGCGATGGGTCGCAATTCGCCCGACGCGTTGCACGTCATGATCGAAGCGAAGAAATTAGTCTGGGCCGATCGCGCGAAATTTTATGCCGATCCGGCCTTCGCCAAAATCCCGCTCGCGGGGTTGCTTTCGAAAAGCTATGCGCACGATCGCGAGCAATTGATCGATCCGAAGCACGCCGCGAAAAAGGTTGAAGCGGGAGAGCCCGCGCTCGATCAAGGCGACACCATTTACCTGTGCGCGGCCGATGACGAAGGCAACATGGTCTCGCTCATTCAAAGCAACTACCGCGGCATGGGCAGCGGCATCGTCGTGCCCGGGCTCGGATTCATGTTTCAAGATCGCGGCGAGCTTTTCTCGATGGAGCCTGGGCACGCGAATGTTTATGCGCCGGGGAAACGCCCATTTCACACCATCATTCCCGGATTTGTCATGAAAGATGGCAAACCGTGGGAAGCATTTGGCGTTATGGGCGGCGGGATGCAACCGCAGGGCCACGTCCAGGTGCTGACGAACCAGATCGATTTCGGATTGAACGTGCAGGAAGCGGGCGACGCTTCGCGCTGGCAACACGAAGGCGACAACGAACCGACCGGCGAAAAGATGAAGGAGAACGGCGGCTACGTGAACGTTGAGAGCGGCGTTCCGTACGAAACCGTGCGCGAATTAAAGAAGCGCGGCCACGATGTTCGCCTCGACGTCGGCGGTTACGGCGGATACCAGGCGATCAAAGTCGAAATGCACGATGGCCAGCGGGTTTACGTCGGCGCGAGCGAAGCCCGCAAGGACGGACAGGCGGCGGGATATTAGTTAGGCTTACCGGCACGACGTTTGCTAGGTGTTTGCCTGCCTATGTCGTTGCGTCGGGTTCTCCTTGTCTCAGCATTGCTTTGCGCCACGGCCGGGATCCTTCCGGCCACGCAGGACGTGACTACCATGACGACAACGGTCGTTGCTGGATCGCCCTCCAGCGCCGAAGGCTACACCTACAACAACGATCAACTCCAGGTCACGTCCTTCGGTACGGCCACCAGCACCTATGCCGTCACCTCAGGCGCGGACAACGTTTTCATTCGGCGCAACGCCGTAAATAATAATCAATCTTCGGTTTGGTATACGACGAGCGGCGTCGGCACCGACTTGAGCGGAATGCACTACAACGACTACGGCCAGATGCTTAAGAGCAACAACCTCTATGGCGGCTCCGATAACACTTTCGCCAATGGCACCCTCAATACGACCGGCAATATCGAGCGCATCGATTTCACCTGGAATTCCGGGCTCACCGTTACCAATGCCTTCGCCTTTGCCGTTTTCGATCGCGGCGCAGTTAACGTGCACGATTCGTTCGCCATCGCCGCGGTCACAGCCATCGACGCTTCCGGGAATCCGACCGCGTTTGGCGCGCTGCTCAAGGTCGCCGCTGGTTGGGGCGCGACCAATCCTCTCGCCGATTTTAATTATCGCTTCTTTCGTTATGCCAATGGCGACAACCTAACCGCCACGACCGACAGTACGGCTACCGCCACGCAGGGGATCGGCGGCATCGTCATCACTGCGGCCGATCTCGGTCTTACTCTCGGCCAGACGATTTACGGTTACGCGCTGATGGCGCAGGATGTGACCGCGACCAATTCCGCCGAGCTGCTCGATTGGACCAACAGCACATTTTACCCAACGACGACCGATGGAAATACCGGCGGTGGCGGCATCGATCTCGCCGCCATCAACGGCATCGCCTTTGCCGCTGTACCGGAGCCGGCCTCCAATGCCGCCCTGATCGCAATCATTCTCCTCGCGGCATGGTCTTGCCGAAAACGGAAAGCCGTTTCACGGTCGTAAAGTCGCACCGCGCCGCTAGCAGATTGTCGATCTTAGCCGCGCGCTAGAACTTGTAACCCAGCGTTGCGAGATAATTTTCCAACGCTTGATAGACGCCGATGCCGGCGACGACAAGCAGGACGATGATCACGATTGCCGGAATCTTCGATTCTTTGCCCTGAGGAAAAAGCAGCGGTCGGAGTCGATCCCCAAAAACGAGATTGAGCAGTCCGATGCC
>Ga0209331_1000258_pt1 | contig 19511 bp, 17 predicted proteins | sample JacPinW_OM3H0_M3_FD_187971 | JGI IMG/M metagenome (GOLD analysis project Ga0209331, IMG submission 187971) | Forest soil microbial communities from Algoma, Ontario, Canada - Jack Pine, Ontario site 1_JW_OM3H0_M3 (SPAdes) (version 2) | ecosystem: Environmental > Terrestrial > Soil > Boreal...
TACGATGAGGCCCCAGGGCGAAGTCGACAGCAAGCGATCGAAACCCCAGCCGAGAGCCGCTCCGACAAGAACGCCGGCGACCAGTTCGGAGGAGAGGCGAAGCCCGACAGCCATGGCGGATGCCCTGGCCTGAGCCGCGTCCTGCTCGTTTCCGGACGGGTCAGTCCCGATTTTTCGGCTGTCACGAGTGGCGGACAACCGGTGATCCAGACTTCCGAGCCTTGCGGAAAGCGCAGCTTCGTCAGGCGATTTATCGCGACTTCCATTTCCGCCGTTCTTCGTGCCTTCAGCCATGCTGCAGAGACCCGAAACGAAGCTTGCGTTGATGGAAATGACGCCCCAGTCACCCTCAAAAGCCGCGCGGACCATACTGACCGAGTCTAACCGAGTCAAGATTGCGTCATAACCATCTAGCTTGTTGATTTATTTGATTTTCTTAACCCCGGCGTGATCCCGCTGTGGAGCGATCACGCAGTGCAATAGCTCCGCGCGCGTCCGGAGAAATTTCACGCGCCCATTTTCTTCGTCTTGACCAATCAATAACCATTTGGTTATGAGAATTTTGCCGGCGGCACCCGCCTGCGCATGGAGCAGTCGGGTTTTCGGCTGCAGGATGAGGGCAATTATCAGGGCGCGAATTACGGCTGGCAGAAGTATCTTGCCGGTCTCGAGCGCGTGGCGGCGAGGCTTTAGATGAAAACGATTTTGGTGTCCCGTTATCACCCGCTCCTGGTGTTGCTGCATTGGCTGCTTGCCGTGCTGATCGTCGCGATGTTGTGCATTGGGTGTATGGTGCTCGAACCGATGCCTAACGTTGATCCGCAGAAGATCGACATTCTCTTGATCCATATGTCGGTCGGAATGTTGATCTTGGCGCTGATGGTAATCCGCTTTATCATCCGTATGCGGACGTCGAGACCGGCGCCGGCGACGACCGGCAGCCAGCCGTTGGACCGGCTCGCGCCGGTCACCCATTACGGCTTCTATGTTCTGGTGCTGCTGATGGTCGGGTCCGGCTATGCGACGGCGATCTTCGCCGGGCTCAACAAAAGCGTGTTCCAGCATTCGGGCGACCCGCTGCCCGAAAGCTTTGACATTTATCCGAGCTTTGTCGCGCATGGTTATGTCGCGCTGCTGCTTGTCGGATTTATCAGCTTGCATGTAGCTGCTGCGCTCTATCACCAGTTCGTGAGAAAGGACGGGCTGTGGCGCCGAATGTGGTTCGGGCGCCGCACGTTGGATGCCTCGGGTGAGTGAAATAATTCCGCCTGTTCAGGACCGATCTTGCATCGCGTGAGCGGGTCTGTTGGGATGGAAGCCGATATTCTTTCTCCCGGGAGTCCGCATGTCACGTCAGATCGATTATTATTTTTCGCTGCAATCGCCCTGGGCCTATATCGGGCACAAATTGTTCCGGGAAGTAGCAAGCTCCTGCGACGCGAAAGTGAACCACAAACCGGTGACGCTGGTCGATCTGTTCTCGGAGACCGGCGGCTTGCCGCTTCTGAAGCGGCATCCGGCGCGGCAGCGCTACCGGATGGTCGAGCTGCAGCGCTGGCGCGACAAGCGCGGCTTGAATTTCCATCTGCAGCCGGCCAATTGGCCGTTCAACGCGCGGCTCGCCGACGGCGTGGTGATCGCGGCAATCGAGGCCGGCCACGATCCCGATCCGTTTTTGCGGCGCGCATTTCCGGCGGTGTGGGAAGAGCAGCTCAATCTGGCCGATCCCGCGACGCTTGTTAAATTGGCCGACGAGTCCGGCCTTCCCGGCAAAGCGCTGGTCGAGCGTTCGCCGTCCGACGAGGTCGGCGCGGCCTACGAGAAAAACCGCGAGGAAGCGGTTGCGGCCGATGTGTTCGGTTCGCCGGTCTATGTGCTCGACGGCGAGGTATTTTGGGGGCAAGACCGGATCGAATTGCTGGCGGACGCGTTGAAGTCCGGTCGTGCGCCCTATCGCTCGCAGGTGTAGGATCGAGGGTAGGGTACGCAGACCCCGGGTTTTGAGGCGGAGCAATCCCATGATGATATCGCCCTCGAAATTCTCCACGTTCATCGTACTCGCGGCGCTCACGCTTTGCTTTGGTGGAGCAGGCGGCGCGGTCGCGGAATCGATGCCGGATACCGAAAACGGCCGCTATGCGCTCTCGCCGGTCACCGACGGGGTGATCAGGCTCGACACCCGCACCGGCGCCGTTTCGACCTGCAGCAACAACGGCAATGGCTGGGCCTGCTATACCGTGCCCGACGAACGCGCGGCGCTCGACGCCGAAATCGGCCGGCTGCAGGCCGACAATGAAAAGCTGAAAGGCCAACTGGCGTCCCGCGAGCCGACCGTGACCGGCAAGATCGACGAGCCGCTGCCGAAATCGGACCCGCTGAAGAAGCCCGAGCCGAAAATAGGCGAGGGCGAGCGCAAGATCGAAATCCCGCTGCCGAGCGACCGCGACATGGATCGCATGATGTCGTTCCTGGAGCAGGCCTGGCGGCGGCTGTTGGATATGGCCAACCGGGTACAGAAGGACATCTCTGGGAAGATTTGAAGCGGACCCGTCGAATGGCACAAGCTTAAGGGGCCGGGATGATAACGGTCAGGGCTGCAAATACGACACAGGACATTGAAGAGTGTTTTCGGATTAGAGAGCATGTCTTTGTCGTCGAACAGAATGTCCCCGCCGATTTGGAGCGCGATGAGCATGATGGCAAAGCTGTTCATTTTATTGCGCTGGCTGACGGCCAATCTGTAGGGACAGCGCGCGTTGTGCTGAAGGATAACGGCAGGTCGGCCAAAATCGGTCGCGTGGCCGTGTGCCGGTCGAACAGAGGTTTTGGCATTGGTAAGTTGTTGATCGCCGCTATTGAAGGAGACCCTGATCTACGACACGTCCACAGCTTCCTCTTGGATGCTCAGACGCATGCACTGCAATTCTATGCGCGTTTGGGGTACGAAGCGTACGGGGAAGAATTCATGGACGCGGGAATTCCTCACCGCCACATGAAAAAGAGAAATCGGCACTCCGTCGCTCATGATTAGGGCCGTGCACGGCCGTTTTCGCGAGTCGTCCCTGCGAAAGCAGGGACCCATAACCACCGATGCGAGTTGTTAGAAAGCCGTCTGCCACCAAGCGAAATTGCGCCGGCACGGCGTATGGGTCCCTGCTTTCGCAGGGACGACGGAGAGACTGAGTTCATGATTGCATCTAAATCGTCCTCGCGGACTCCGCCATCTGCCGCCAGCCCAACCACCATCGTGACGTCGCTGCTCACGATAGAGACCTCCGGACGCGGTTTTAGCGATCTCACCGCCGAGATCACAAAGTTTGTGCGCGATGCCGGCGCGCGCGAGGGCGCGGTGACGCTGTTCATCCGCCATACTTCGGCGTCGCTGACGATCCAGGAAAACGCCGATCCGACGGTGCTTGCCGATCTGACGACGGCGCTCGATCGCCTCGCGCCGGAGCGTGCCGGATGGCGCCACGACACCGAAGGCCCCGACGACATGCCCGCCCATATCAAGACCATGCTGACGGCGTGTTCGCTGCACATCCCCGTGCTGAAGGGCGAGCTGGCGCTGGGCACCTGGCAGGCGATCTACCTGATCGAGCATCGCAGCCGCCCGCATCGCCGCGAGATCGTGCTGCAGTTCATCGGGGCCGGTGCATGAATTAAAACCGGCCGCGAAGCGATCCGCGGCCGGCGACTTGATGATGCGGCGGGCGACTGTCGGCGCCGGAGAAATTACTAGTTCGTCTTGATATCGACGTCCTTGGTTTCCGGCAGGAAGATGAAGCCGACGACCGCGGTGATCGATGCGAAGATGATCGGATACCACAGACCCGCGTAGATATCGCCGGTCGAGGCCACGATCGCAAACGCGGTGGCGGGCAATAGTCCGCCGAACCAGCCGTTGCCGATGTGGTAGGGCAGCGACATCGAGGTATAGCGGATCTTGGTCGGGAACAGTTCGACCAGCATCGCCGCGATCGGCCCGTACACCATGGTGACGAAGATCACCAGGATGAACAGGAGCCCGATGATCGCCGCGACCTGCGGGCGGAAGATGTCGAACGGGTTCGACATCTTCACGATGCCCGCGTCGCCCGCCTTGGGATAACCCGCCGCGGCAACGGCTCCGGCAACCGCCGGGTTACCTGCTTTCGCATCGGTGTAGGGCACTTCCTTGCCATTCACCATCACCTTCACGCCGGAGCCCGCGGGCCCATAGCTGGTCGTATATTTGACCGAGGATTGGGCCAGGAAGGCGCGGGCGGTGTCGCACGGCGATGTAAACACGCGGGTGCCGACCGGGTTGAACAGATCGCCGCAGCCCGCGGGATCGGCGACGACTTCGACCTTGGTCGCTTCGATCGCCTTTTCCAGCGCCGGGTTGGCGTTGGTCGTGATCATCCGGAAGATCGGGAAAAACGTGATCGCCGCGATCAGGCAGCCGGCAAGGATGATCGGCTTGCGGCCGATCTTGTCCGACAGCGCGCCGAACACGATGAAGAAGCCGGTGCCGAACAACAGCGACCAGGCGATCAGGAGGTTCGCCGTATAGCCGTCGACCTTGAGGATCGATTGCAGGAAGAACAGTGCGTAGAACTGTCCGGTGTACCAGACCACGCCCTGGCCCATGGTGCCGCCAATGAGCGCGAGCAGGACGATCTTGGCGTTGCTCCAGTTGGCGAAGGCTTCGGTCAGCGGGGCCTTTGAGCTCTTGCCCTCATCCTTCATCTTCTGGAACACCGGCGATTCGTTCAACCGCAGCCGGATCCAGACCGAGATCGCCAATAGCGCGACCGACACCAGGAACGGAACGCGCCAGCCCCAGGCGGCGAAATCGGCTTCGCCGATCGCCGTGCGGGTGAACAGGATCACCAGCAGCGACAGGAATAGGCCGAGCGTCGCCGTGGTCTGGATGAACGAGGTGTAGTAGCCGCGCTTGCCTTGCGGCGCATGCTCGGCCACATAGGTTGCGGCTCCGCCATACTCGCCGCCGAGCGCCAGACCCTGCGCCAAGCGCAAGGCGATCAGAATGACCGGCGCGGCAAAGCCGATGGTCGCCGCGTTAGGCAAGAGGCCGACGATGAAGGTCGACAGACCCATGATGAGGATGGTGACCAGGAAGGTGTATTTGCGTCCGACGATGTCGCCGATGCGCCCGAACACGATGGCGCCGAACGGGCGCACCAGGAAGCCGGCGGCAAACGCAAGCAGCGCGAAGATATCGCGGGTGCCCGGAGGGTAGGCCGAGAAGAATTGCGCGCCGATGATAGGGGCGAGCGATCCGTAAAGGTAGAAGTCATACCATTCGAAAACGGTACCAAGCGACGAAGCGAGAATGACAAAACGCTCGTCGTTCGTCATGCCGCCTGTTCTGGCCGGCGTTGCAACCATGGTGGACATTTTTGGATCGCTCCCCGGAATCGTTGATGCAAAGTTCGTCCCCATGCGCCGGACTTGGCCGGGTTGAATCATGGGCGTCACATCACGGTAACATCGCCGCGAAACCTCGCCCAATACGACTTTTGGCCCTCTCCGCTATGTTGTCAGGCTAGGTGGCGAGGAACACGACGAACCTCCCGTGCGGTCGATGCCTTGTTGTTCGACCTATTGCGCCGCACAAACCGGGTTAACCGCTTCACGCGAAGGCGATATTGCGTGCTTGCATGCGCTCGCCCGCCAGAGGACAATTGCCGTGAAAAACCCGCTTGGCAGGCCCACAAAGCGGTCACGGGTTTGCCGCAACCGTTTTGCAAGAGATAGATGACTGCCGCTGCCTTTACCCGCCTCGTCATTGCCGACGACCATCCGCTGTTCCGCGATGCGTTGCGGCAGGCGGTGGCGAGCGTCGTGACTTCGGCGAAGATCGACGAAGCGGGATCGTTCGAGGATCTGACCGCGCTGCTCGAGCAGGATTCCGAGGTCGATCTGATCCTGCTCGATCTGACGATGCCGGGGATCTCAGGCTTTTCCGGCCTGATCTATCTGCGCGCGCAATATCCGGCGATCCCGGTGGTGATCGTGTCCGCCAGCGACGATGTCGGCACCATCCGCAGGTCACTGGATTTCGGCGCCTCGGGTTTCATTCCAAAACGCTTCGGGGTCGAGACCTTGCGCGACGCGATCCTGAAGGTGATGGAGGGTGACGTCTGGGTGCCGCCGGATACCGATCTCTCTTCCGCGGCCGACCCGGAAATGACGCGGCTGCGCGACCGGCTGGTGACGCTGACCCCGCAGCAGGTGAGGGTCTTGATGATGCTGTCGGAAGGCTTGCTCAACAAGCAGATCGCCTATGAGCTCGGCGTCTCCGAAGCGACCATCAAGGCGCATGTCTCGGCGATCCTGCAAAAACTCGGCGTCGAGAGCCGGACGCAAGCGGTGATCGCGGCCGCAAAAATCGCCGGCGGCCAGTGGCGCCAGGGCACGCCGACGGCGCAGTAAAAGGCCCGTAGCCCGGATGGAGCGCAGCGCAATCCGGGAACACTGTCCCGGATTGCGCTGCGCTCCATCCGGGCTTGGTTCCACTGTGCCTACTCCGCCGCCACCATCTGCTGCGTCCGCCACTGCCCCAGCAAAGCCCGGAGCGATGCCGGTTTGACCGGCTTGTTGAGGACTGCGATCTTCTCCTCCCGCGCTGCGGCCCGCACGTGCGGGCTGCGATCGGCGGTGATCAGGATCGCCGGAATGTTTTCCCCAAAACGGCGGCGGATGTCGCGGATCGCGGCAACGCCATTGCCGCGGTCGAGATGGTAGTCGACCAGAAGACCGGTCACCGCCGCGCCCGCGGCCTCGATCGCGTCGATCGCGGCGTCGGGATCGGCAACCGCAATGACCTCGGCGTCCCAGCCGGTCAAGAGAGTCCTCATGCCGTCCAGGATCGCCGCATCGTTCTCGATGCAAACGATTAGGGAACCGCTCATCGGCGTCCGCGACAGCGGCGTCGCGGTGGTGACGGCCGCGGTGTAATTGATGGCCTTCGCGGTCGGCACCGTCACCGAGAAAACCGAGCCGCCGCCGGCATTGGAATCGATCGCGATGCCGTGGTTGAGGACGCGGGCAAGGCGCTCGACGATCGACAGCCCCAATCCAAGGCCACGCGCAATCCGCGCGCCCTGCTCGAGGCGATGAAACTCCTTGAAAATCTCGCCGCGCTTGAGAACGGGAATGCCGACGCCGGTGTCATAGACGCCGATCTGCAGCGACTGGCCACGGCGCCGGCAGCCGACCAGCACGCGCCCGCGCGGGGTATATTTGATCGCGTTGGAGATCAGGTTCTGCAACAGCCGCCGCAGCAACAGGCGATCGGATTCCACCGGCAGCGAACAGGGCACAAATGCCAGCTTCAATCCCTTGGCGCGCGCGATCGGCGCGAATTCGATCTCCAGCGAGCGCATCAGGTCGCTCATCTTGAAGCTCGTGATCGCGGTCGCCATGGCGCCGGCATCGAGCCGCGAAATATCCAGGAGAGCACCGAGGATCTCCTCGATCGCCTCCAGCGAGTCGTTGATGTTTTCGACCAGCCGGGAGTCCTCGCCGCCGGTCTGGCGCTCGACCAGGCTCGTCACATAGAGCCGCGCCGCGTTCAGCGGTTGCAGGATGTCGTGGCTGGCGGCGGCGAGAAAGCGCGTCTTCGAGATATTGGCGTCTTCCGCGGTGCTCTTGGCCAGCGCCAGTTCCGAATTCAGCCGCGTCAGTTCCTCGGTCCGATCGCGCACCCGCTTTTCCAGGGTCGCATTGGCGCGCTCCAGCGCTTCGGCCGCCTCAAACGATGGCGTGACGTCGGTAAAGGTGATGACGAGGCCGCCGCCGGGCATCCGGTTGGTGCGCACCTCGATCACCATGTGACGGTCCGGCAGCCGTTCCAGATAGGGCTCGCCTTCGGTGGTGTAGGCGGCCAGCCGCCTTTCCATCAACGCTTCGCCGTCGCCAACGCCCGGCGGGCTGATGGCGCCCATGAATTCAAGGATTTCCCGCAGCGGAATCCCGATTTGCACGATCTGCGGCGGCAATCCCAATATTTCGCCGAATTGGCGGTTGGAGCAGATCAGCTGCAGATCCGCGTCGAACACCGCGATGCCCTGCCGCACATGGTTCAAGGCGGCCTGCAGCATCTCGCGATTGAAATGCAGCGCGGCATGGGAGTCGTCCAGCAGCTTCAGCGCGGCCTTGGCGGAAACGGTGCGTTTGCGCAGCAACAGCGACATTACCAACCGCGAGGATGCGGCTCCGATCGAGGAGGCGATCAGATGTTCGGCGTGCTGCAGCAATTCAAAATCGGCCGGCGTCCCCGGTTCGAGACTGATGCGGTGCTGAGCGGCAAAAGCTTCGAACGAATGCCGGGCTCGCTCGGGGCCGAGATATTGCGCCACCGTCGTTTGGATGTCCTGCACTGTCACGGTGGTGCGCCAGCGCCGGAAGGTCGGCGCCATCGGCGCCAGCGCGCTCGGTACGAACAAATCGGCCTGCAATCGTTCGATTGAGGACGGCTGGCGCGCCAGCGACAGCACGACATAAGTCAGCACGTTGAGCGAGAGCGACCACAGCACGCCATGCAGCAGCGGCGGCAGGTCGGCGCCGAACAAGGCCTGCGGGCGCAGCGCTTCGATCCCGAACGGACCGTGCTGCAGCAGCATCAGGCCGGCGGTGCTGCCGTCCAAAAAGCTCGGCAGAAACAGCGTATAGACCCACACCGCGAAGCCGACCAGCATGCCGCCGATGGCGCCGCGCGCGGTAGCGCGGCGCCAAAACAGCCCACCGAAAAACGCCGGCGCAAGCTGCGCGATGGCCGCGAACGACAACAGCCCGATCGCCGCGAGCTGGGTGTTGCCGAGCGCGCGATAATAGAAATACGCCATCACCATAATGGCGAAAATCGAAAAGCGCCGGACTTTCAGCAGGAAGTCGCCAAAGTCCTTCTGGCCGGCGCGCGATTGTGCGCCCCGCTGCAGCACCAGCGGCACCACGATATCGTTGGAAACCATGATCGAAAGCGCGACGCATTCCACGATCACCATCGCGGTCGCCGCCGACAGGCCGCCGACAAAGACGCCCACGCTGAGCAGGGAAGCACCTGCCTCGATCGGCAGCGCCAGCACATACATGTCGCTGTCGACGGCGCCGAACGGGAAGGTGATCAGGCCGGCGAGCGCGATCGGGATCACGAACAGATTGATGGCGACCAGATAGAGCGGGAACAGCCAGCGCGCCCGGCTTACCTCGGCATCCGAGGAGTTCTCCACCACGCTGACGTGAAACTGGCGCGGCAACAGCATCACCGCGCAGAACGACAGCAGCACCATGGTGAGGAAATTGCCGATCGACGGCACATAGGTGATGGCGCGCACCGCCTCCGGGGTCTTCATCGCGCGTTCGACCAGTTCGACGGGGGTGAACATCCAGAAGGTGACGAAGGCGCCGGCCGCGATAAACGCCACCAGTTTGACGATGGATTCGGTGGCGACCGCCAGCATCAGGCCGTGCTGGTGTTCGGTCGCATCGGTCTGGCGGGTCCCGAACAGCACCGCGAAAGCCGCCATCGCCAGCGTGACGACCAGCGCGATATCGCCGAGTATCGGAATATGGGAGATCGCCTTGTCTTCGCTCAAAATGGTTTCGAGCGAGGACGCCACCGCCTTGAGCTGCAGCGCGATATAGGGAACCGATCCGATGATCGCGATCAGCGCCACGATCGCGGCGACCGCCTGGCTCTTGCCGTAGCGCGCGGCGATGAAATCGGCGATCGAGGTGATGTTCTGCGATTTTGCGAGCTGGATCACGCGGCGCAGTAGCGGCATGCCAAGCGCGAGCATCAGGATCGGGCCGACATAGATCGCGAGAAAATCGACGCTGGTGCGGGTGGCGAATCCAACCGAGCCGAAGAACGTCCACGAGGTGCAATAGATCGCCAGCGACAGCGGATAGATCAGCGCGCTGGCGCGGCCGCGCTGCATCGGCGAGAGGCGGTCGCCATAACTCGCCACCAGAAACAGGAAGGAGATGTAGCCGAACGCGGCTGCGATCACGCCCCAGTCGTGCAGCATTGCTGCTTGCTCCCTGTCAATATCCTCGCCCGTTGCGCGAAATCTAACGCTTTGCGCCCCAGCAAGCGACAGCGAAATCTTGCTCAAGCCCCGGAAAAAGCGATCGTCGTTAAGTCCGCCCCCGCCAGGCATTGCCGCGCCGCAATGCCCTTCGAGGCAATCGCCATCTGCACACCTTGGATCGCGGCGAACAGAGCCGCCTTTATTACCTGCGATGTAATTGAATCGATGGATGGCGATGTGGAAGAACCGGTGCGGCAGAGGAGCTACCATACAAAAGGAACCGGAAAATGCAGAAATTTGTCGTTCACACCATCGAGTCGGCACCCGAAAAGTCCAAGCCGACGCTGCGCGGGATGCAGGAGAAGTTCGGGTTTTTGCCGAACATCATGGGGACCATGGCCGAAAATCCGGTCCTTCTCAACGGCTTCGCCGCCACCTTCGGAAGTTTCCATGGTGGCAGCTTCGACGAATGCGAGAAGCAGGTCCTGCTGCTCACCAACGCGGTGACCCTCAAATGCCCGTGGACCATCGCGGCTCACTCCACCTTTGCCATCGAGGACGGCATCTCGGAGGGCGACATCAAGGCGATCCGCGACGGCAAATTGCCCGAAAACCGTAAGTATCGGGCGCTTTCGCAGTTCACCAAAACCTTGATGGAAAGCAAAGGCAACGCGACCGAGGCTGACATCGAGAAGTTCACCTCGGCCGGTTATTCGAAGGCGCAAGTCCTTGAAGTGGTGCTGTGCATCGGAATCTCCACGACGACCGCCGCCACGACGAATGTCGCAGCGACGCCGATCGAAGACCGCTTCAAGGCCCAAATCTGGGCTGCCACCTGAAATGAGTGACGGCGCATGGTTTTGGCTTCCGCCGAACCATGCACCACACCGCTGGCCGAGAGGCGATTGAACCGAGATGTGCCATCGGTGTTAAGATGAGCCCGATGGACTCATCGAACCTCAAGACAAAACGTCCCGCGCATGAGCTCGGCGTGCTGCTGCGGCACTGGCGCGATCTGCGCGGCAAGAGCCAGTTCGATCTGTCGTTCGATGCGGGGGTTTCGCAACGGCAGATCAGCTTCATTGAAACCGGGCGCAGCGCCCCCAATCGGCAGACGCTGCTGGATATCGCGCAAGCCCTCGATATCCCGCTGCGCGACCGCAACACGCTGTTGCTGGCGGCCGGCTACGCCCCGATCTATGCCGAGGGCGCGTGGAATGCGCCGGAAATGCAGAGCGTGACCAAGGCGCTGGAGCGTATGTTGCGCCAGCACGAACCGTTCCCGGCGCTGGTGATGGACCGTTACTGGAACGTGCTGATGACCAACGATGCTGCGCCGCGGTTCTTTGGTTGCTTCATCGACATGGCGGCGCGGAAGGCGCCGCGCAACATGCTTCATCTGCTGTTCGATCCGAACGGAATGCGGCCGTTCATCGCCAATTGGGAGGATGTGGCAAAAAGCCTGTTCCAGCGAGTCTACCGTGAATCCGTCGGGCGCGTGATCGACGAAAAAACCAAAGCATTGCTGGCCGAGCTCATGGCCTATCCCGATGTCAAAACCGAGTGGACAACGCCGATCGCGCTGAGCGCCATGCCGGTGATCCCGATCGGCTTTGTCAAAGGTGACAACATATTGAGCTACTTTTCAATGGTCACGACCGTAGGCACCCCGCAAGCCATTGCCGCGCAGGAACTGCGTATCGAGTGCATGTTTCCGGCCGATGAAACGACGGAAACCAATCATCTCGCGATGATTGGCGGCGCGGCGCGATCGTGAAGCGGCAGGGCGACTATTCGGCCGCCAGCGATTTCTCTTCAAGCGGCAGGCCGAGACGCTCCCAGACCAGCACCAGCGCTTCGGCGAGCCGATCGATCAGGCCGTCATCGTGATAGGGCGAGGGCGTGATCCGCAATCGCTCGGTGCCCTTTGCGACCGTCGGATAGTTGATCGGCTGGATGTAGATGTGGTGCTCTTCGAGCAGGATATCGCAGGCGCGCTTGCATTTTTCGGGGTCGCCGACGAACAGCGGCACGATATGGGTGTCGCTCGACATCACAGGCAATCCTGCGGCGGTCAGGATGGCCTTAACCCTGGCGGCGCGATCCTGGTGACGCTCGCGCTCCCAGTTCGAGGTTTTCAGGTGCCGGATCGCAGCCGTCGCGGCCGAGCAGATCGCAGGCGGCAGCGCGGTCGTAAAGATAAAGCCGGGTGCATAGGAGCGGACAGCGTCGATAATATCGGAACTGGCGGCGATATAGCCGCCGAGGCAGCCGAACGCCTTGGCGAGCGTGCCCTCCAGAATATCGATCCGGTGCATGACGCCGTCGCGCTCGGCGATGCCGCCGCCGCGCGGGCCATACATGCCGACCGCGTGAACCTCGTCGACATAGGTCATCGCGCCATAGCGCTCGGCGAGATCGCAGATTTTTGCAAGCGGCGCGATATCGCCGTCCATCGAATACAGGCTCTCGCAGACGATCAGTTTTGGGCGGTCGGGTCCCGCGGCGCGCAATAGCTCTTCGAGATGCGCCATGTCGCTGTGGCGGAATATCTGGCGCTCGCAGCCGGCATGGCGGATGCCTTCGATCATCGAATTGTGGTTGAGCGCATCCGACAGGATCAGGCAGTTCGGAATCAATTTGGCGATGGTCGCGATGCCGGTCTGGTTCGAGACATAGCCGGAGGTAAATAGCAGTGAAGCTTGCTTGCCGTGCAGGTCGGCCAGTTCCTGTTCGAGCTGCACCAAGGGATGATGCGTGCCGGCGATGTTGCGGGTGCCACCGGCGCCGGTGCCGACGCGGGTCGCGGTCTCGACCATGGCGCCGACCACCTTCGGGTGCTGACCCATGCCGAGATAGTCATTGGAGCACCAGATCACGACGTTCTGCGGCCCCTTCGGGGAATGCCACACCGCATGCGGGAACCGGCCGGCGATGCGTTCGAGGTCGGCAAACACCCGATAACGCCGCTCGTCATGCAGGCGGTTGAGGGCGGCACTGAAGAATTGGCTGTAATCCATCGCGAAACCTGGAAACGGGCTTGGGCCGAAGCGGTGCAGCGCCTTTTTAGAGCGTTTCCATGATTAATGTCGAGCAGGAAACAAAGTCTTGATCGGGATCAAGTTTTGGTGCGCCGATCTGGCAATCCGATCCCGCCGGACACAAGAGGGGACGCGCGGGAGAACGATCCAAATGGATTAGATTTTAATCCAATGAAACACTTGTTGCAAAACTGGCGCTGATGGTTAAGATTGGGCATGGATCACGGCCCGCTGACCGAGCAGATCATCAAGGCGTTCGACACCATGTCGGTCCAGCTTCAGGCCGGCGCGCGATACGTGCTCGACCGGCCTCGCGACGTGGCGCTGCTGTCGATGCGCGAGCAGGCGCGCCAGGCCGGCGTGCAGCCCGCGACCATGACCCGCCTGGCAAAACATCTCGGCATGGACGGCTATGACGATGTGCGCGAGCTCTATGCCGCGGCGGTGCGCGAGGGTGATCTCGGTTTCGCCGGCAAGGCCGGCGTCCAACTCGTCAGCCAGAAGCTGAAGGGCGACAAGGCGCTGGCCGCCGACATGTTGAAGTCGATCTCTGGCCAGATCGAGCGCCTCGCAACCGCTGTCAGTCTCGACCGTCTTGTCGCCGCCGCGAGGACGCTGGCTTCGGCGCGGCGGATCTATTGCCTTGGATTGCGATCGAGCCATTCCATTGCCTGGCATCTTCATTATGTGCTCACGCTGGTCGGTGACCGCTCGGTCCATATCGACGGGATTGCGGCAACCGGGGCCGATGCCCTGGCCAGGGCCACCAGCCGCGATGTGCTTCTGGTCGTAAGCGTGCTGCCGTATACGCGCCTGACCGTGGAATTGGCAGAATATGCGGTCGAGCAGGGGATGGCCGTCGTCGCCATCACCGACAGCGAGGTCGCGCCGCTGGCGCAGATTGCGCAACATGTCGTCGTCGTTCCGACCGACAGCCCGTCATTCTTTCACGCCATGTCGCCGGCCTTTGCCGTCGCCGAAGTCCTTGGCGCCGTCATCGCCGGACGCGGTGGCGACGACGCGCTCGCCACGCTTCGGCATACCGACCAGCACCTGGCGGCGTTGAACACCCATCTCAAGCCGAGAGGCGGCAAGAAACCGTCATGACCCATATTCTTCACCGCTCCGCCAATGCCGTGATGCCGGTCGCCGTCGGCGGCAAGGGCATCGAACTGTTCGACCGCGATGGCAAAAGCTACCTCGATGCATCCGGCGGCGCGGCGGTGTCCTGTCTCGGTCACGGTCACCCGGATGTTCTCGCGGCGCTGCACAGCCAGCTCGATACCATCGCCTATGCCCATACCGGCTTCTTCACGACCGAGATCGCCGAGAGGCTGGCGGATCGTCTGGTCGAGGATGCGCCTGCGGGCCTCGACCATGTCTATCTCGTGAGCGGCGGATCGGAGGCGATCGAGGCGGCGCTGAAGATGGCCCGCCAGTATTTTGTCGAGAAAGGCGAAAGCCAGCGCCGGCACATCATCGCCCGCCATCAGAGCTATCATGGCAACACGCTGGGGGCGCTCGCGGCCGGCGGCAACGAATGGCGCCGCGCGCAGTTTCGTCCGCTACTGATCGAAACCCACCATATCGACCCCTGCTATGCCTACCGCCTGCAGGAAGTTGGCGAGAGCGACGCCGCCTATGCGGCGCGTGCCGCGCAAGCGCTCGAGGACAAGATCCTCGAGCTCGGCTCCGATCAGGTCATCGCATTCGTGGCGGAGACCGTCGTCGGCGCGACCTTGGGCGCGGTGCCGCCGGTTGCCGATTACTTCAAACGGATCCGCGCGATTTGCGACCGCTACGGCGTGCTGCTGATTCTCGATGAGGTGATGTGCGGCATGGGCCGCACCGGGACGCTGCACGCCTGCGAACAGGATGGCATCGCCCCTGACTTGATCGCGATCGCCAAGGGTCTCGGCGGCGGCTATCAGCCGGTCGGCGCGGTCTTGCTCAGCAAGCAGATTTTCGACGCCTTCTCGAAAGGTTCAGGCTTCTTCCAGCACGGGCACACATATATGGGTCATCCGATGGCCGCCGCCGCAGGGCTCGCCGTGCAGGAGGTGATTCGCCGCGACGGCCTGCTTGCCAACGTGGCCGCGATGGGCGGTCATTTGCAGCGACGCCTGGAAGAGCGCTTTGCCAACCACCATTACGTCGGCAACATCCGCGGGCGCGGCCTGTTCCGCGGCGTCGAGATGGTTTCCGATGGCGATACCAAACAGCCCTTTGCTCCCGAATTGAAGCTGAACGCGCTGATCAAGCGCGAAGCGATGGCGCGCGGCCTGATGGTCTACCCGATGGGTGGCACGATCGACGGTGTCCGGGGAGACCATGTTCTGCTCGCTCCACCGTTCATCGTGAACCGGGAGCAGGTGGATATGATCGTCGAACGTCTCGGCGATGCAGTCGATGCGGCGGTCGCATCGGTGAGGTGAGGCTGGCGCTTAAAGCGCCGGCCGAGAGGCGGAACTTTGGAAGAGGGAATGGGATCACCATGACGAAACTCGTCAGGGGCCTTATGGCTTCATGTCTTCTGCTTGCTTTCAGCCCGCCGCTTGCCTTCGCGCAAAGCCTCGGCCCGGCGTTGCAGAAAATCAAGGATTCCGGCACCATCACGATCGGTAACCGCGACTCCTCGGTGCCGTTCTCCTACCTGGACGATAATCAAAAGCCGATCGGCTTTTCGCTCGAGCTCTGCAGCCTGGTGGTTGCGAAAGTGAAGGCCAGGCTTGGCTTGCCCGACCTCAAAATAGCCTATCAGGGCGTCAATTCATCGAACCGGATCCCGCTGGTCAAGAACGGGACGGTCGATATCGAATGCGGTTCGACCGCCAATACCATCGCGCGTCAGCAGGAGGTCGCCTACTCCGTGATTTTCTATGCGCCGCAGTTCAAATGGATCGCGCTGAAATCATCGGGCTTGAAAACCACCGACGATCTGAAAAGCAAGACCGTCGCCGTGACCCAGGGCACCAACACGGCGCAGTTCGTCGCCAAGCTCAACACCGATAAGGCCCTCGGCATGAAGATCCTGCAGGGCAAGGATCACGCCGAATCCTTCCTCCTGGTCGAAACCGGCCGTGCCCAGGCCTTCATGGAGGACGATATCCTTCTCGCCGGCCTCAAGGCGACTTCGTCGGCTCCGGATAATTTCGCCTTTCTTGCCGATGCGTTCCCGAGCGACCCCTACGGCGTGATGATGTCGAAGGGTGATCCCGAATTCAAAAAACTGGTCGATGATGCGCTGACGGAAGCGATGAAGTCGGGCCTCTACGATAAGCTCTACGCCAAATGGTTCGAAAGCCCGATACCTCCGAAGAACATCAATTTGAATTTCCCCCAGTCCGACAAGCTCAAGGAATTGGTCAAGGCCCCGAGCGACAAGGCGAACGGCCAATGACCGGGAAGATGCGGAGCGTCGACCTATCCTTTCTCCCTCTCCCCGCTCTTCGCGGGGAGAGGGTTGGGGTGAGGGGCTGTCTCCACGAACGCGGAACCAGGACGTATGCGGAGACTCCCCCTCACCCGGATTCGCGCTGTCGCGCGAATCCGACCTCTCCCCGCAAGCGGGGCGAGGTGGATCCGAGCCGTGCGCCGGTTCAACTAGGTGCACCTTAGAAGGGGTCGCGGATGTCGCTGCTGTTCGAACCGACCCCCGACGGCGCAGGGCGATATCTCGACTGGATCCTGAGCGGCCTCGGCTGGACGCTTTCGCTTGCGCTCGGCGCCTGGACCATCGCGCTGGTCGTGGGCACGCTTGTCGGCGTCACGCGCACGTTGCCGAAAGGAATCCTTCCCAGGATCGGGCGGGTTTACGTCGAAGTTTTCAGGAACATTCCGCTGCTGGTGCAGATGTTCTTCTGGTACTTCATTCTGCCCGAGTTGCTGCCGGTTCGCCTAGGCATGGTGATCAAGCAGATGGACCCGCCATGGGGAAGTTTTGTCCCGGCACTGATTTGTCTGGGTCTCTTCACCGCCGCCCGGATCGCCGAGCAGGTCCGTGCCGGGCTGCAGGCCCTGCCGCAGGGACAGATCCAGGCCGCGAACGCGCTCGGCTTTAGCCGGGCCAACATGTACCGCCTGATCCTGTTGCCACAGGCGTTCCGGATCATCCTGCCGACACTCACCAACGAGTTCATGACCATCTTCAAGAACACGTCGGTGGCCTTGACGATTGGCCTCGTCGAACTGACGGCGACGGCGCGGGAGATCAACGAAAATACCTTCCGCACTTTTGAGGCATTCGGCGTGGTGACCATGGTCTACCTCGTGATCGCGCTGATCGCCTGGCAGATCATGCATCGCATCGAGCGGGCCATGTGCTTGCCGAGTCTTGCCGGCGGGAGTTCGAGGCCATGATGGTCGACCTTTCCGCGATCGCCGCTGCGCTGCCCTATCTGCTGCAGGGCCTCTGGTTCACGGTGCAGATCACGCTGGTGGGTGTCACCGGCGGTATCGTTTTCGGCAGTCTGATCGCGGTCGCGCGATTGTCGCCGAACCGGCTGATCTCCACGCCGGCGACGGCCTATGTGAACCTGATGCGGTCGATACCGCTCATTCTTGTAATCTTCTGGGTGTTCTTCCTGGTTCCCTGGGCGATCGGATGGGTGACCCGCTCCGGCCGCCCGGTCGCGGTCGGAGCGTCGCTGACGATTTTCGTGACTTTTGTGCTGTTCGAGGCGGCCTATTACGCCGAGATCGTGCGCGCCGGCTTCCGCTCGATCGCGCCCGGACAATATTGGGCGTGCGATGCGCTCGGGCTCTCCAAGCGCCATGCTTACATTTACGTGCTGTTTCCGCAGGCGATCCGCAACGTGCTGCCGATCCTGCTGACCCAGACCATCGTGCTGTTCCAGGACACCTCGCTGGTCTACGTCATTTCGGCGACCGACCTGTTGGGCGCCGCGACCAAGATCGCCCAGCGCGACGGCCGGCTGGTCGAAATGTACCTGACCGTCGGCATTATCTACTTCGTGCTCTGCTACGCGGCTTCCCAGTTCGTCAAGGAGCTGCAGGGCCGTCTTGCTTACGGAGTGCGATGATTGACCGCCGATGCGGCGAAGTTCTTCGATGATCCTCGATCAGATTGGATCACGTCACGCCCGATCGCCGCGCCGCATTCCGGAGGCTTACGTCGTCCTGAAACGCAGCACGCCGTCGGCTTCCTCGGCCGTTAGGCGCCCTTCCACCAGCATGTAATTGACATGGGCGATCAATTCGCCGGCGGCAAAACCCATCTGGTGCACGTCGAGCACATGCTTGTGGAATACCACGGGCACCAGTTCCTTGGAGGTTTGAGGCACTTCGCGGCAGGCATCGGCGATTAGTCGACAGCGTTCCTCGTGATGATCGGCCAACTGCTTGATGCGCGTCTTCAGTCCGTAAAACGGCACGCCGTGGCCGGGCAGCACGATGACGTCATAGGGCAGCGTCGTGGTCAGGCTCGCCAGCGATGCCAGATATTCGCCGAGCGAGTTCTGGTCGGGCTCGACCGCCCACACGCTGACATTGGGCGAAATCTTGCTCAGCACCTGGTCGGCGGAGAGGAACAATTTGTCGGCGGCGCAATACAGCATCACCTGGTCGAGCGCATGGCCGCCGCCGGTGATCACCTTGAAGCGCCGCGTGCCGATCGAAATCTCGTCGCCATGCGAGATGCGGCGATAGGACGGCGGCAGGATCGAAACCCGCTTCAGATAATCCTGGCCGCGGCTGAGCAGATTGTCGGTCAGGTTCTCGTCCATGCCGTGACGGCGGAAGAACAGCCGCTGCGCGTTGCGGCGCTCCTCGGTGCCGCGGTTCTGATGATAGACCGACTGCAGATATTCCACCTGCGACATGTGAAGCGGGCAATCGAAACGCTCGACGATCCACCCCGCCAGGCCGACATGGTCGGGATGAGAATGGGTCACGATCAGCCGGGTGATTTTGACATGCGCCAGCGGGCCTTCGAACAGGATGGTCCAGGCCGCGATCGATTCCTCATTGCCAAAACCGGAATCCACCATCGCCCAGCCATCGCCGTCTTCGAGCAGATAGATGTTCACGTGGTTGAGGCGGAACGGCAGTTTCAGGCGGACCCACAACACGCCGGGCCTGACCTCGACCACCTGATCGGGGCCGGGATGCTGTTCCCGGGGGTATCGCAGTGCCTCGGCCGAGGATTGAATAATGTCTGTTTTCGAATGCATTGTTTCGCGCCGCAATTTTCTCCTACCGGCTTAGCCGCACAATCGGCGCGGCGCCAGCCGAAAAAATAGATGCGGGCTAGAGCAAAACACATGGGTGCTTGATTTAGGCCGTCATTCCGGGGCGATGCCACCGGGTCCGCGCAAAGCGCGGCCCGATGACAGGCTCCGCATCGAACCCGGAATCTCGAGATTCCCCGATGCACAATTGTGCATCTGAGGCCTGGCCCTTCGGCCCA
>Ga0209331_1000259_pt1 | contig 19499 bp, 17 predicted proteins | sample JacPinW_OM3H0_M3_FD_187971 | JGI IMG/M metagenome (GOLD analysis project Ga0209331, IMG submission 187971) | Forest soil microbial communities from Algoma, Ontario, Canada - Jack Pine, Ontario site 1_JW_OM3H0_M3 (SPAdes) (version 2) | ecosystem: Environmental > Terrestrial > Soil > Boreal...
TTCCTTTCACGTTTGACAAAGTGCGCAGAGAGTCAGGACCTGCGCCTTGAGCCGTTAGACGTGCGCAAGGCGACACTCTCCACGGTGCTCGCCAGAGCAGCGCCGGGATTGCGCTTGAACTAGCACATGGAGGAGGAAGACAGCCAACTCGCGCAGCGCCAACGATGATTGCCCGTCGGGAGCCTTCGAGTCGAAAAAACGCCCCGCCGATACGCTGCGGGGCTTGAAGGAGGGTCGTTGCGTCCCTCCAGATGCGCGAGAACATGTTTCAATTGTGGATACGCGCGCCGGATACCAGACCGAAATACCATTTATTGTGATCTAAATATCACGCTCGCAAAGAACTCGGCAGTTCGATTGTGCGTCAATACCGTTGCGGCCTTGCACGAGTGACCCAGCAGCAACCCTGTGGCAAAAAGCAGCCCACGAAACCTAATTGAAATACTGCGGAAACAATCGGCTGCTAGCGGTACGGTTACCGCGGCTCCGGTCACGCTGAACCACGGAATGCCGCCCAGGGGGCCACCGCAATGGTGGCCTCTGCTATTTCGGGAGTCGGGTGGCGAGATGCGTGTACAGGGCGGGCGCTGGCTCGATCACGATTCAATAGCCCTTGCGGTGCTGGTTATCGGGATCGGCGTTGTTATGCTGTTTGCACTGAGCATCTGATATGGCTCCAGCTCAGCTTCCGCACTCAGGACCCGACTAGAGCACTTTCGGCAGATCGGGGCAGATCAGGTCGCAGCGCTCGTGCGGACATGCTGTGCGGCGCCGCTCTCTGGGCTTTAAGGACCCCCTGTATTGTGAAATCACGCATCTCTGGCAAGGACGCTGACACGCGGCATCAGTTCTGGGAGCCAGCGTTGAGCCATGGGTGTCCTCAGGTCGCTCCTGCAGTAACGCATTGGTCGCAACAAGGCCCGTTTGGAGACCCTGCCGGCTTTCACCATCGCGTGAAGGCTTTCTTTCAGCCCCTCGACAGCACGATCTAACAGGGACCGCTGCTGCTTTACGGCCGCAACCCGGCGGGATCGATCCCGGCACCGTTCACAGGAGGAGCGACAAGGGCCGTCCCCTCGTGCGATGCCAGCTTCTCGCATCGGAATTCTACGAAAACGTTGAAGCGTGAACGAGGGAACGCCGCGCAGCGCTGCGAAAGACCGCCCCGCGCGCTCCGCGTTATTTTAGCGCCTATCCGACTGGCAAAATGACGGCGCTACACCCCAACCGCAGCCGCGGGTTCCGATGAGACGAGCCGGTATCCGACGCCGAGTTCGGTGAGCAGGATGCGCGGTTGCGTCGGATCAGCTTCGATCTTCTGGCGCAGCTTACGCATGAAGATGCGCAGATAGTGCGTGTCGTTGAGGTGAGGCACGCCCCAGATTTCCTTGAGCAGGAACTGGTGCGTCACCACGTTGCCCACGTGCTGAGCCAGCAACTGGAGCATCCGATATTCCTTCGGCGTGAGGAACACGCGGGCACCGTCGATGGTCACGATGCGGGCGGCGAGATCGACCGCGAGCGGACCGAGCTTGATGACCGGCTCTTCGGTCGAGGCGCGCGCATAGCGGCGCATGGCGGCGCGCGCCCGCGCCAGTAGCTCGGCCATGCCGAACGGTTTCACGATGTAGTCGTCGGCGCCCTTGTTGAGGAGCCGCACCTTCTCCGCCTCGTTCGAGCGCACCGAGAGCGCGATGACGGGAACTGTCGACCAGCCGCGCAGGCGTTCCAGCACTTCGGAGCCGTCCATGTCGGGGAGCCCGAGATCGAGAATGACCAGATCAGGCGACCGCAGCGTGGTCCAGCGCAAGGCTTCGCCCCCGTTCTCGGCTTCCTCGACTGCGAATCCATCGAGCTCCAGGCCCGCGCGCAGAAAGCGTCGGATCTGCACCTCGTCGTCCACCACCAGCGCGAGCGGGTTGCCTTCACCCATCAGGACCTTCTTCGGGCGGTTCGTCGGCGTTGCAAACCGCAGATGTATGACCGCTGTGGCACGCCAAAACACGTAACGCACGCAACGCGGTCACGAGCGGGCAGCTTTTTCTCTGGGTTGGTCAGTGAAATTCAAAAGTCTTTCTGTAAACTCGTAGCTATGAGCGAGTGAAAGCCAGCGCTGCTCCATGTCAAGAAAATCTTGCTTGACTATAATATCGCACTCTCGCTCAGCCCGATCCCGGGCATCCCCAGCGCGCCTGTAACACTCAGCAATTTCTTTGGACAAGAGCTGAAGCATCACACAAACTCATGCCCAGCCCCAACTATAATACGCTGAAGTCGGTTCCGTGCGGGAGTCAAATTGTCGTTAATATAAAGGTCCCGCTGCGTAAAATTGTCGTAACGCCTGATCTTTCCCTGCCTCTCTGGTGCACACAATCAATCGCGTCCAGTCAAATGGCCGTTATCGGGAAAGCAATCTCGAGGACACTGAGCTAGATCTGTTGTGTGGGGGCACGCCTGAGCAAAACTCCGGCGCCCTGCAATTTCCGTATCGCAACTAAGGAGATCCCATGAAGAAGATCATCGCAACTCTGCTCGCAGGCGCGGCGCTGCTTGCTGGTATCAACTTCGCGAGCGCCCAAGCCCTTCCCACAAATCCGCCGACCACCAACGAAGGCGGCCAGCCTCCCGGCGGCTACGGGAAGTAAGCCGGGACCGGCTCTATAAGCTGAATCTTTAACCGTTCTCCAAAATGGCCCGAGCGGCGCATGATGCAAGGCCATCAGCAGCCAGCTCGGGCCTGAAGACCGCCGCATCCGCACTGTCGGCTTGTCGACCACCGCTCTGCCAGGCGCGACGCAGCGACGACAATCAGCTTGTGGCCTGATTAAACGCGCACGTCGGCCCAGGTTTGCCCGATGTTCCAATGTCTGGACTTAGCACGAACGCGAAGTGCTACAGCGCGCCGCTAACGTCGGGCGACTGAGGTAAAGCAGACCCAACCGAACCGGGATTCCCTGAGTTGAAAAAAGCGTTGGCGTCCCACCCGTTCTGACCGTGATCCAGCGGCATACCGCCATGCAACAATCTGGTAGTTTCCTGCCGGACCCGAAGTGACTTGGTGGCGCATACCCATGATTTGCGAACTGATTGCCGAGGAGGTTCTCAGCTTGCTAAAGCTGGAGCCGAACGCAACCTGTGGATTTGTGCGAGCGACTTTCATGAGCAAACTAGTGTGTCGCGGCAGGCGGGTTGCCCGTGCCATTCAGGTGAGGTGATCGAATAGCTAGGCCCATGTCGGGTTTGGCACGAACTGTGGACTGCCGCATCCCGGTTGCCACCGCTGCCAGTGTCGTCGCTACAGGAGAGCCTTGCGCGCGATGATCACTGACCGTCCAGCAGCTACAGCAGCGGAGGCCGCCATCGCTGCCGCCCCCTTACCGTATTCGGTGCGGCGTAAGATTTTTCTCTACCTCGGCCTCTTGATTGTTCTCCTGGGCTTCGGTTCCCCCTCTGGAGGGCTGATCGATATTCCAATAACGTTTTTGCTTAAAAACAAACTGCACTTGGAGGCGCACGAGCTCGCTCAATTCCGCCTCATATCCGCCATCCCCCTCTACCTGTCCTTTGTAGTTGGATTCATTCGCGACACTTGGAATCCCTTCGGAATGGGAGACCGAGGATTCATGCTGTTGTTCGGCGCCATCACCGCCGCCCTCTATGTCCTGTTTGGTTTCACTCCCGTTACCTACGCCACGCTCCTGGTTGCAGTCGTGCTGTTAACGACATCGTTTCTTTTCGTCACAAGCGCTCAAAACGGACTGACTTCCACGATCGGCCAGCAGCACGTGATGTCAGGTCAGGTCAGCGCGGTGTGGAACATCTTTGCATCGGTCCCGACCGTCGGAGCGCTCCTCATCGGCGGCGCTCTCAGCGATGTGCTGGAAGAGAGGAACGTCGAGGAGGCCACCCGCATCCTATTCCTCATCGGCGCCACAATAATGGCCCTGCTCGCCATTTACGCCGTATGGAGGCCCGCAAGCGTGTATGACAATGTCCGCAACGAACACGGTCCCGCGACCCTTCCGCTCGACGACGTCAAAAGGCTGATGCGGCATTGGCCGATTTATCCGGCTCTGCTGATCTGGCTGTTATGGAATTTCGCGCCTGGCTCAGCCACGCCGCTGCAGTACTACCTTCAGAACATTCTTCAAGCCGAGGACGCCCAGTGGGGTCAGTGGAACGCCATCTTCGGCATCTCCTTTATTCCGACTTTCATGCTGTTCGGCCTTCTCTGTCAAAACTTCCCATTAAAGACCTTGCTCTTGTGGGGGACCGTTGCCGCGATTCCACAGATGGTTCCGCTGCTCTTCATTCATTCGGTGACAGGGGCTTTGATCACGGCGGTGCCCATCGGGCTCATGGGTGGTGTTGCCACCGCCTCCTATTTGGACCTGATCATTCGGTCATGCCCTATCGGCCTGCAGGGGACGACGCTCATGATGTCGAGCGCCCTCTATTTCATCGCCTCGCGATTTGGTGATGTTCTGGGAACGCTCCTCTATGACTACTACGGCGGCTTTGGCGTTTGCGTGATTGCGATCACGGTTGTCTACGCCCTGGTCCTCCCAACCCTCCTGCTGGTACCGAAGCATTTGATTGCCACCGCCGATGGGCAAGCACCTGAGTCCGAGCTCATCTGAGATCGCACTCCCCAGAAGAGCCGAACGGCTCAAAAAATGTCCGGTGATCAGGGTGAAGCTGAGCGGATCCTCGACGGTTGGGTTCGCCAATGACCTTGGCGATGCCGAGCAAGCGCTGGACCCGAAACAGCTCGCCGGCGCGATTGGTCGCCTCGGTCCACCTAATCCCCGGCGGCGGTGCTGCTCACGCTGGCAGTCTACATTGTCAGCACCGGACCGCCGCACGTTCGCTGGCTGGCGGAGATTCTCGCTAGCGTCCTTTGTATGGCTTACACAGCCCGTCCTGAACTGTGTAAAGCGGAGGGCAGTTGTTCCACGTCCTGAATGCCGGATTTGGCGGCGAATATTGCGGCTCGTCCCCGCCACCGAGATCAAACCGTAATTGGGGTCCGGCCACAGGTGCCTCTGGCTCATAGTAACGCGATTCCGGCTGTGGCTCATAATAACGCGGCTCGGCCTCTGGCTCGTAGTAACGCGGGGCCTCTTGCTCGTAGTGACGCTCTCGCGGGCGGTAATATCGCGGCCCGGGTCCTTCTTGCTGTACGCAACGCTCCCCATTGTAAAACCAGCCTCGTCCGCAGCGGTCTGCGGCTTCAGCAGCCGTTGCGGTCGCTCCCAATGCTGCAATTCCGATAGCAAAAATAGTGATGCGGCTCATTAGCGTTTCCCCTCGCAACTCCATCATCATAAGCCTTTTATTGGCCCACATTGCGGCAGCCACGAAGGGGGCGGTGTTCGGAGAGGAGAGGCTCCCGCTCCGACCGCGAGGATGGTTAATCTGCTGTAAAGGAGCCAAGGGCGGCGGTCGCAAATTGCAGTTTGCTCGCGTTTAAGCGCTGCCGTCCACGCGGGCGCCTCTCGACTGCCGTCGCCCCGTGCAAGTGCCATTAGCAGTGGCGCCAGACGGACAGGCCGAAGAAATAGTCTGTTGTGTGTGAACCACATCACACATGTTCGTCGGAAATCGTTGCTACTTCCCAAGCGGAGGCGCCGCATGAGAAAGCACATCAGTTTTACAATTGCTGCCACGATCGCGGGCTTGGCTGTGGTTTTCTGGGCCATAGCCGGTGGGGTCGATACCAAGGCCGATATCGTTCTTCCGAAGGTTGAGTTGTCGTCATCCATTTCACACCCGTACCTGCCGGCCCAGGTATTGGCCCCCGTCTTTCACTGATCGGCCGTGGGAGACAGGCTGGCACAGGATCGATGACGCGAACGCGCGAGCGTGAGCGCGGCATCGACTTTAGCCACATCTATTTCATTACGCCGCCGCGGTAATCGTAAGAAAGCTCAGTGGCATTACTTCGGTGCGTCAATTGGCTGGTCTGCGCGTGCGCGCTCCTCATCAGGACGAAGGTTGATTGATGCGTCAATAGGATTAGGACTTCGGACGTGCCGACTTACGTCGCGGAAGAGTCGCGCGGGGGCACATAGTGCACCGCGGCTTGACTGCAACGAGCCGCACTGCCACCGTTCAATACAACCGAAGCAAGGAGCGGCGCAATGTGGAGCAAGATCGGTCTGCTCGCCGGAACGGTGGGTGCGGCAGTCTTTGCTACTTCCCACGTTGCTCGCGCGGAATCCGAAACCACTGCAGCTCTCTACGAAAAGGCCAAGGCCGATGGCGGGCTGTCGATCTACGGCGGCGGACCCATCCGACAATACGAGCCGTGGGCGAAGGAATTTGAGCAGCACTTCCCCGGCATCCAAGTCAAGATCACGGGGGGATATTCCGGTGGTCTTGCGCCAATGATCGACAAGCAGATCGCCGGCAAGAAGCTCGAGGTCGATTTCGTTACCTTTCAGGCCGTCCAGGAGTTTTCGCGTTGGAAGAGCGAGAACGTCCTGATGCCCGTCAAAACCGATGCGTTCGATATCCTCGACGAACGGTTTCGAGATCCCGATGGCGCATTCACGCCCGTGACGGTGCTCGCCATCGCTCCTGCCTATAACACCAAGCTGTTGGCGGCCGGCGAAGCGCCGCGCAGCCCGCCTGATTTTCTCAAGCCTGAATTCAAAGGCAAGCTGATCACGCCGTATCCGCACGACGACGATGCCACCCTGTTCGCGTTCTACACAATCATCAAGAAATACGGCTGGTCATGGATGGATACCTACATGGCCAATAATCCCAAGTTCATCCAAGGACATCTGGGAACGATCCGCAGCGTGGCCGCTGGTGAAAGCGTCGCCACGCTCGACATGATGGTGCACCATACCCTCCTGGACAAGTCGGAAGGGCATCCGGTGGACGTGGCCTTCTCGGACACGGATGCAATGCCGACCTGGGGCCAGCGCGGCGCGATCTTCAAAGATGCGCCTCATCCCAACGCCGCCAAGCTCTACCTGACCTGGTTCATGCAGAAGGAGCAACAGAGCCGGACCGGAACGTGGTCAGCGCGGAAGGATCTGGCCCCGCCTTTCGGCCTCAAACCTATCTTCGAATACAACATAGCAAACGACTATGCTGATATCGTCACCAACCCTGGACTGCTGGACGATCTGAGAAAGCGGTTCGTCGGGTATACCGGCGAAATCACCAACAAAGGCGGCATTCGCTGATCGGATCCGAATGCGATGCCGGGAGGCATGTAGCATGAGCTCATCTCATTGCCGGAAGAGTCTCGGCCTCGCTGTTCTGGCCGCAATGCTTGCGGCGCCCGTCGCCTCATCCGCCGAAACACCGCTGCGGATGGCGGTGGTTTCGAGGACAGTTTTCTACCTTCCGGCATGGACGGCGGAGAAGCAGGGTTTCTTCAAGGCCGAAGGTATCGACGTGCAGATGAAGGTGTACGATACCTCAGAACAGATTTTCGAGGATCTGCGCACCGGCGCCCAGCATATCGCCGTCGCCTCGACTGAAAGCGTCATCGCGGACGCCTACAAGGGCGGTCGGTTGAAGATCATCGGCGGCAACGCGCAACGACCGCCGCACTTCATCATCGTGCAGCCCGAGATCAAGTCACTTGCGGATCTCAAAGGCAAGCTCATGGGCGTCGTATCCATGCACGAGGGAACTACATTCTTCGTTCCCGATATCGCGAAAAAAGCAGGGCTCGGCACGAAGGATATCCGGATAGAAGCCGTCGGGGGGTCGCCAACCCGCGCGCGGCTGTTGCGCGAACGCAAGATCGATGCAGGCATGCAGCCCTATCCGCTGAGCTATGAAGCGGAAGCGCAAGGTCTCGGCAATCTCGGGCCGGTTGCCGACATCGTTCCGGACTACCAGTTCACCGCAATCATCGTCGATGAAGGTTGGGCCCAAGCAAATCGAGCGGTCCTTGTGGGCTTCATGCGGGCCCTCAAGCAAGGAACCGAGTACATGTTCGCTCATCCCGATGAGGCTGCTGAAGTCGGGGCAAAGGAGCTACGTACCAGCACTGCATTCGCCAGACGGGCGTTGGACGATACCGCAAGGATGGACATTCTCGCGCGTGACCTCACGCCGTCGGACCGCAGTCTGCGACGCGTCTTCGACAACCTGCGGGCCGCCGATCTGGTGCCACGCGATGCCGAATACGATCGGGCGCGCTTCAGCGAAGATAGCTTCCTCAAGGCAATCGCAAATTAGTGGGACGCGAGGCGTTGCGCGTGCGAGCAGGCGCTTAGCCATCCGGACCCAGTCTGGGTCGCGTTCTACGCAAAGCCGACGCCCTGCACGTGCGGATGAATGGCCGATCCAACAGCGTACTGCGATTGGGATTTGCTCAATTCACCAGATCATACAGCTTGACCACGGCGCTGGCGCCTTTCACGCCGCGCGTGTGGCTGACGATCTCCTTGTGCGCCGCGCTCCCCATGTAGCGCTCGATGTCTGCCTCGGTTTCCCATTCCGAATAGGAGATGAACTCACCGCGGTCGCGCGCCCGCAGCAGCTTCTCCGACATGCAGCCCTTCTGCGCAATCATCAAGGTGGCGCATTCAGTCTTCCAGATGCGTTCTGCGGTCTCGGTCTCTGACGGATCAATCTTGATGTGAATGAGGCGGATGATCGACATGGCGTCCTCCTGACTGTCCTCGGATGCGAACGAGCTATCGAGCAGGATTTTCGGCCAGTCCGGGCTTGCGTTGCAAGCGGCGAAGCGCTCGTAGCTCCACGCCGTCGAGGCGGTAAAGTGTGACGGTGTCAGCGCCTTTCCAATAGCCATCACTGACGACCGTTCCATAACTCATCAGGCCGCCAGCTTCGACGAACTCGCGGAATTCATAGAGAGTCGGGATTGCTGCTATCGACAGTAGCCCTCACCCAAGGAGACATGGTTCACCTCCGTTTATCCCCCGATGCTCGCCGGGTGGACAGCATAGGTTCGTATCAGGTCTGCTTAACCTCAGTCATCCGATATTCGAGCTGCTGGTCGGCCAGCCACTCATCCCATTTTGGGGGATACAATCCCAATTTGCGATATTCGAATCGGGCGCTTGCTGGAGTTTGGATGGTCGACGCGGGGGGCATTCGGGAGTGGACAGATATGGAATCGCCGTTGTTGCATTGGCTGCCCGGAACACGAGTTTCCGCGCCGAAGCATCCGCCGAGTAATCTGGACTGAGCATGAGCATGCCGGCGCGTCTGATCAACCAGCGGTCATCGATCCTCTGGCTGCTCATCACTGCATATGCCGCTGTCACCGTGATCCCGGATGCGTTTCCCCGCATGTTCGCATCGCCCTTCAATGTGCCCGCGGCGGTTCTCCTCTCGCTGTGTTTCGGGCTCATCCACGGCGCAATCCGCTATGGCATCGGCGGCATTGCCGTGTTCCTGGCGCTGTGCCTGGGGATCAGCAATGTCATGGAAAACATCGGGGTGCTGACCGGCTTTCCCTTCGGGCATTATCATTATACTGATGTGCTGGGACCAAAGCTGTTCCTTGTGCCGCTGCTGATCGGTCCGGCCTATTTCGGCACAGGCTATCTCAGCTGGGTCCTGGCGAATGTGCTGCTGTGCACAGACCGGCGGAGGGACCGGCTGCCCACCTTCGTCGTCCCTGTCATTGCAGCCTTCATCATGGTCGGCTGGGATCTCTGCTTCGATCCGGCCGCCTCTACCGTTGCCCATATGTGGATCTGGGAACACGGCGGCGGTTATTTCGGCGTACCGCTCGCCAATTTTCTGGGCTGGTACCTGACCGTATACATGTTCCTGCAACTCTTCGCATTGTATCGTGCGCGGCGCGCACTCCTCAGGATCGTTTCGCTGCCACGTGACTACTGGTATCAACCTTGTGTCATGTTTGTCGTGATGGCGCTGGATTATCCGGCAGCATATTTTGGGGCGGAGAATGTTGCGGTTACGGACGCGACCGGCCGGGTTTGGCAAACGGGCGACATCTACGAGACCGCTGCGATCGTGAGCCTATGTACCATGCTGTTCGTCGCCGGTGCGAGCTTCGCAGTCGTCCTGTTGCGCGAACCGCAGATTGACGTGCCGAAGCCCGGTCAAAAATAGGTCGCGCGGTGCTGGCCTCCATTGAAATTGCAAAACATACGCTACTGGTCGGCGCGGTCATTCTGGCCCTCGGCACCACCACCGGCCTCTTCGCTCAGAAGGCGAAGATCCCCGATGTTGCAGTTTTTCCAATCGTCGGCATGGCCATCGGCCCGCACGAAGGCAAAAGCGTCCATCGCGCTAAACCATGCGGCAGTGTCTTGACACAAGGCAAATGCTCATGGACGAGTTCGTTCCTTCTCTGATCTAAGTGCTGGCAGCACCGTGTCTGACCTCGCAATGAGAGTGAGCCATCTCGGCAAGAAATACCGTATCCGGCATCAACGGCGGGAGCGGTACGTTGCCTTGCGCGACGTACTTGCTGAGAAATTCCGGCGTGTTTTGCGGGCGCCAGTGGCCGCGCTGCAACCGATGACCGTGGAAGATTTTTGGGCTCTCAACGATGTCTCGTTCGAGGTCAAGCACGGCGAGGTCATCGGCATCATCGGGCGTAACGGCGCCGGCAAATCAACCTTGTTGAAGGTGATCAGCCGGATCACCGAGCCGACGCAAGGGCGCGTCGAGCTCTATGGGCGCGTGGCCAGCATGCTCGAGGTCGGAACCGGATTTCATCCCGAGTTGACCGGGCGCGAGAATATCTTTCTCAACGGCGCAATTCTGGGAATGCGGCGGGCGGAGATCAGAAGGCGCTTCGATGAGATCGTCGCATTCGCAGACATCGAAAAATTTCTCGACACTCCGATCAAACGCTTCTCGTCGGGGATGTACCTGCGGCTGGCATTTGCGGTTGCAGCGCATCTGGAGACCGAAAACCTCATCGTCGATGAGGTGCTCGCCGTCGGCGATGCGGAATTCCAAAAGAAATGCCTGGGCAAGATGTCGGAAGTCGCCCGCGGCGGAAGGACCGTGTTGTTCGTGAGCCACAACATGGGGGCGATACGCCGCTTGTGCCAGCGCTGCATCCTCCTGGAGCGCGGCCGGGTGAAGACCGACGCATCCGTGCAAGACGCGATCGATCTCTATCTCACGCAAGCGGCCGATGGGCTGGGCAGCGGCGTTTTCGTGCGCGAGCGGGCGCAACCGGCTGACCGGCCGTTTTACGTCACGCGCGTGACTACCCGGCGCGACCTGAATGGAGAGCCCACCCATCAATTCGATTGCGACCAACCCTTTTGGATCTGCATCGAATATTCGGCAAAGCGCTACGTTCCGGGCCTCTATGGTTACATGACCTTGCAGCGCCTCGACGGCACTGTCGTATATGAGGGTGATAGCTTCGATGCGGGAGCCAATCCCTTCGAAAAGCTGGACGAGGGCAAAGGTGTGGCCGTCATTCGCATACCGCCTCGCACATTCGGCCCAGGCACTTTCCAGATTTATCTGAGCTTTGCCTCCCGGCTGGACGACGCCGGGCCGGAAATCGATGATCCGGGAATTGTAGGCGAAGTGGGCCTCGATGATACCAGCACTCGCCGCGGCAATGCCCGGAACGGACATCTGTGTCTGAAACTCGATTGGCAGCTGACGCAGTAGAGTGACTCCTGTAGACCCCGCATCGAACTGCCCGCTGCGCGAGCAGGGCCGCTCCGACATCGATCTGCTCGCGCGGATGCTGCTTATTCGTCGCTTCGACGAGCGGCTCATCGCCTTGCACCAGCAGAAACTCGTGCCGGGACACACCAGCCCCTATGTCGGGCAGGAGGCCATCGCAGTCGGGGTTGCAGCCGAACTCTGCAACGGCGACGTCGTCGCCAGCCATCATCGCCCGACCGGGCACGCGCTCGCGGCTGGACTTGAGCCTGCCCGATTGCTCGCCGAGCTGATGGGACGCGAAGGCGGCCACTGCCGCGGAAGGGCGGGCAAGCATCAGGTCAGCTCGCTGGAGCACGGCTTCCTCGGCGCCAACGGCGTGGTCGGCGGCGGGATTCCGATCGCCGCCGGCGCGGCGCTCGGCCTCAAGATGCGGGGGACGGACCGCATTGCCGTTGCCTATTTTGGTGACGGCGCAACCAACACCGGCGCCTTCCATGAAGCGCTGAATCTCGCCGCAGTGTGGAGCTTGCCGGTGGTGTTTGTCTGCGAGAACAACGGCTACGCGTTCTCCACCCGGCAGCAAGACCATCAACGGATCTGCGACATCGCTGAGCGAGCCGCCGCCTACGGCATGCCGGGGCAGGTCGCCGACGGCAATGATATCGATGCGGTGCGCGCCGCGGTTCGGCCGGCGATCGCGCGGGCTCGCGCGGGCAAGGGGCCGACGCTGCTCGACCTGAAAACGCACCGCTGGTATGGCCAGTATGACGCCGATGACAGCCTGGCCTACCGCACCCAGGCCGAGATCGAGTCGTACAAGGCGCACTGCCCGATCGAGACCTTGCGCGTCCGTCTCGCCGGGCGCGCCGAACTCAGCGCGGAGGCCTTCGTCTCGCTCGGGCGCGAGATCGAAGGGATCATTGCGCGCGCGGTCGAATGGGCACTTGCCTCGCCAGTTTCGTCCGCGAGCGAAGGCGATGCGCACGTCTACGCAGCCTCGGATGTGCGATGAGCGCCCTCACCTTGCAGCAGGCGTTGCGTGCGGCGCATTTCGATCTGATGGAGCAAGACTCGCGCGTGTTCGTCATGGGCGAGGACGTCGGCGTCCTGGGCGGTGCTTTCGGCATCACTGCAGGGCTGCTGCAGCGGTTCGGGCCTGAGCGTGTGCGCGATGCACCCATTTCGGAAGCAGCGATTATAGGCGCGGCGATCGGCGCGGCGCTTGTAGGGATGCGGCCGATTTGCGAGATGCAGTTCGTCGATTTTCTGTTCGTGGCGCTTGATCAGCTGCTGCACCAAGCGGCACTCGCGCATTATGCGAGCGGCGGGGCCAACACGCTGCCGCTGGTGATCCGGGCGAATTACGGCGTGGGCCCGGGCTCCGGCCCCCAGGACAGCGGGACGCTGTACGGCGCACTTCTTCAGTTTCCCGGTTTGACGATCGTCATCCCGTCGAGCCCGAGCGATGCGGCGAACCTCCTCGCCCAGGCGGTGCGCGACCCTAATCCGGTGCTCTTCCTCGAGCCGCGGGAGCTCTATCCCACGACTGATCTGGTGCCCGATCTGCCGGCGCTGCCGATGACGCGGGCACGGGTGCTCCGCCAAGGCGATCATCTCACCTGCGTCGCGGCCGGCGGGATGGTGCGCAAGGCGCTCGCTGCCGCGGAGCGTGTGGCCGCCGAGAAGATCTTGGTTGAAGTCATCGACTTGCGTTGCGTCATGCCGCTTGACGAATCGACGATCATTACCTCAGCCGCGCAGACCGGCCGCGTTCTGGTGCTGGATGAAGCTCCTCGCGGCGGCGGTCTCGCGGCGGAGGTGCTTGCGCTCGTCGCGGAGACTGCAACAGCACGGGCGGCCCGCGTTCTGCTGCGCAGGCTCACCGGCGCGCCAACGCCGATTGGCTATGCCCCGCATCTTGCCGCCGCCGCTGTTCCCGACGCACGCGCGATCGAGGCCGCAATGCGCGAGCTCGCGCACGAGCCGCGCGCATGAGGTCATTTCCGGTTCTCAATGCCGGGGAGCTCGAGCGTGCCGATGTGCCCGTGGCGGAAGCCATGGCCGCAATCGAGTCGGCTCTCGCCGCCCTCGGACGCAACGCGGCACAGCAGCCCCACCCCTGCGCGCTCGTGCCGGAACCCGGCGGCTTCTTTCAGCCGATTGCGGCCGCACTCCCGGAAGAGGATGTCGCCTGCGTGAACTGGCTGACATATCATCCCGACAATCCTGCACGGGGCCTGCCGCATTCCGGCGGCGTTCTGATTCTCAACCGGTTCAGCTCCGGCGAGCCGCTCTGTGTCATGGACGGCATCTGGGTAAGCCATCGCCGCAGCGGCTATATCGCCGGATTGGGCGCCAGGTATCTGGCGGGACGTTTTCAGGATGTGGCGATTATCGGCCCCGGCGCGATTGCCGCCTTTGCGGTCGACGCGATCTGCGCGCTCGGGCCGATCGCGGGCGAGCTCCGCGTCTGCGGGCGGCGGTTGGAAAGCGCGCAGCGCTTCTGCGCGCAGATAGTTTCCCGGCATGGGATCCGGACGGGTGCGTACGCCGACCCGCGCGCGGCGGTCGAAGGCGCGGGGCTGGTGCTCACTGCGACGACGCATTCAGGAGCGCCATTCCTCGCGCACGATTGGCTCTCCGGCGGGGCGCTCGTGATCATGATCGACCGGCTGCGCGTCGTCACGCGCAATCTCCTGGCAGGGGCCTCGCGCATTGTGACCAACAGCCGGGACTCGCTGGCAAGGTGGGGCCTCCAGGATCAAGCCCGCGCCTGCGAGACGTTGCCGGAGATCGTCGCGGCGGGACGCTACCGGCCCGTCGGCGCGGACGAAATTACACTCTATGACGCGGGCGGTCTTGCAGTCGCCGATCTTGCGTTGGCGGCGCTGGTCTGGCGGCGGCTCAATGAGAGAAACGTGGGCGCGTCATGAGGCGTTCCGTTGCGAGAATGCGACAGTTGCTTTACGTCGCTGCAGTTGTGGTCGGCGCCCTCGTACCGATTGCGCCTGCGCTCGCGCAGGACTGGCCGACCCGACCGGTGACCATGATCGTGCCGTTCGCCGCCGGTGGGCCTGCCGATACGGTCGGACGCATCCTGGCTCCGCGCCTTTCCGAGCTGATCGGCCAGCAGGTCATTGTCGAAAACGTCGGCGGCTCCGGCGGCATGACCGGCAGCGCCCGCGTGGCGAAAGCTGCGCCGGATGGGTACCAGCTCGTGCTCGGCAATGTGGGCACGCACGCCGCCAATCAGACGTTCTACAAGGCCCCGCTCTATAATGCGGCGACCGATTTCGCGCCGGTCATGCTGATCGCGCAGACGCCGCTTGTTCTGCTCGCGCGCAAAAATCTGCCCGCCGACAATTTGGCAGAATTCATTGCTTACGCAAGGGCCAATCAATCGAGTATGCAATTCGGCTCCGGAGGAGCGGGCTCTGCCAGCCATCTTGCTTGCGTGTTGTTGAATGCGGCGATCGGAGTAAGCATCACGCACGTCCCCTACCGGGGGGCCGCGCCGGCGATGCAGGACTTGATCGCCGGACGCATCGACTACCAGTGCCCCGACACGCCGATCGCCATCCCGCAGATCGAGAGCAAGACGGTGAAGGCAATCGCGATCCTCACGCGCGATCGCTGGCCGATCCTGCCGGACCATGCCAGCGCGCATGAGCAAGGGTTGACCGATTTCGACGCGGCCAATTGGTTTGCCGTGTTCCTGCCGCGAGGCACATCCCCGGCCATAATTCAGAAGCTGCACGCCGCGGCCGCCGCGACCATCGACACTCCCGCCGTGCAAGCGCGCATGCGCGAGATCGGCGCTGACCTGACCCCGAGCAACCGCCGCTCGCCGGAGTATCTGCAGAAGTTCGTGGAGAACGAGATCGAGAAGTGGGCCGGCCCCATCAGGGCCAGCGGCATCTCCACGGATTAGCTCTCAGCTCTCGTTCAGCGCAGGATGCGCCAACACCACCGATGTCTCGATTTGCCGATCCGGGATGCTCCAATAAGACTTGAGCAGTACTGTCTTGCGCGCGGGCGAGGTCACTCGGAAGCCGTGGCGCTCGTAAAAACGAATCGCCCAGTCGGCGGCAGCCCAAGTCCCGACCAGCATGGGCCGCATGCTCAAGCCGCGCAGGTGGCGGAGCAGCGCACCTCCGATGCCGCGCCCCTGGCTCTGCGGGAGGACGTAAGCGTGGCGAATGAGATCAACGTCGCGCACCGCCTGAAGCCCCATCACCCCGAGCAGCCTGCCGTCCTCCTCATGCCCCCAGAACACCACCCCGGCGGCGATCTCGCCGTCGAGCTCCTCCCGCGGCATGTAGGGCTCGTGCCATCGGTCGGCCGGGATGATGCCGCGATAAGCCTCGGCGGCAGCATTGACGATGGCCAGCACGGCGGTGCGCTCGTCATCACGGCAGAGGCGGACGTCGCTCATAACCCTCTTTCACCCCCACGGTCGCTTCAATGCTGGCGCGAACAACCGCAGTCCGGGCACGCGAGCGCTCCAAAATCGCCCAATTTATTTTGAATGGTGCCCCACCTCTCGTCTCGACGCCACATCGGTGCCCAACTTGGCAATCCGGGCCGCAACGGGGCGGGGGGAGAGTTGGGGAAACCAAAGTTCATCAATGGTTTGGGAGAATAGCTTATGAGCGGCCCTCGTCGCGACCGCATCCTGGCGGGCACGGCTCTTGCCTTGATTCTTGCTGCCCCGTTTGCGGGGTTCGCGCAAGAAGGTACCAACGCCGGCGCCAAATCTGCCGCCGTCGCGACGGGCGCATCCCCGGCCGGCCCGGGTAAGACCCAGGACTCTGCGGCTTATCCCGGCGATGAGCCCACGGGCACCCTCAATGCGGCGCCGGCAGCGCCAGCGAGCCCGGCGGCTGCAACCGAGCAGAGCGCGGCGCCCGATCCACTGGCTTCGCTCGACCCTGCCGACCGGGTGGTCGCGGAAAAAATTCGTGACGTCCTGAGCACGAAAGCGGAAAGCATTTTCGTCAGCAAGGCAGAGCGCGCTGCGGTCCAGAGCTTCTATCAGGGCCGCAGCTTTGCTCCGCTTTGGCTGGACAAGGGAGTCGAGAACGCGCGCGCCAAGTCCGCCATGGCGCGGCTCAACGGCGCCGATGCGGACGGCCTCGAGGCCAAGGATTATCGCACCCCGAAGTTTGCCGAGCTCTCCGCGGACGCGCTCGCGGAGGCCGACCTCAAGCTGACCCAGACCGTGCTGGCGTTCGCCCGTCATCTGCAGGCGGGGCGTTTTCCGTATAATAAGGTGAGCTCCAACAACATCCAGCTGCCGCAAGCTCCGCCCGACCCTGCCACCGTCCTCGCCAAGATGGTCGAGGCTGCGGATGCGGGCAAAGCGCTCGATGAATACAGCCCACCGCACGAAGCCTATCTCAGGCTCAAGGCCAAGCTCGCGGAGATGCGCGCCAAATCTGCCAGTCCGCAGCACGACATCGCCGAGGGACCGCTGCTCAAGCTCAACGCGAAAAGCCCGATGCAGGACCCACGGGTGCCTTCGCTCCGCGAAAGACTTGGGGTGCCCGGCGAAGCGTCGGATAGCGCCTACGATGCTACCCTCGCCGCAGCGGTGCGGAAATTCCAGCAGGCGAACGAGCTGCCTGCCACCGGCAATCTCGATCCGAGGACGATCAAGGAGCTCAATGGCCCCGTGAAGGACAAGCAGATCGATCTCGTGATCGCCAACATGGAACGCTGGCGCTGGTATCCTCGCGACCTCGGTCCCAATCATGTGATCGTCAATCAACCTGATTTCACGCTCAAGGTCATACACGATGGCACACAGATCTGGACCACGAAGGTCGTGATCGGAGACACCAGCCCCGGCAAGCAGACGCCGCTCTTAAGCGAGACGATGAGGTCGATCACGGTCAATCCGACCTGGAATGTGCCGCCTTCGATCGTGAACAGCGAATACATCCCGGCGATGCAGCGCGATCCCTGGGCGCTGCAGCGCATGGGGCTGCTTGTCTCCTACAACAGCGACGGCAGCATCCATATCTCCCAGCCTCCCGGCGGCCCCAATGTGCTCGGGCGGCTGCGCTTCAACTTGCCCAACCGTTTCCTGGTCTATCAGCACGACACCAACGAGAAATTCATGTTTGCGAGCGATGTGCGCACGTTCAGCCACGGCTGCATGCGCATCCAGGACCCTGCCAAATACGCGGAGGTGCTGTTGAACCTGGCGCGGCCCTCGGAGCATTGGACGGTCGATAGGGTCACCAGGCTCTACAGCGGCGGCGAGCAGGACATCGCGCTGCCTCCGGCGGCAATATGGGTGCATGTGACCTATCAAAGCGCATTCGTGGACGACAGTGGCAAGCTTCAGGTCCGGCGCGACGTGTACGGCCTCGACAACCGCACGCTCGCTGCCGTCAGGAGCGAGCGCGGCGTGATCGAGCCGACGCCGGAGGGCAAGGGCGAGCAGCCGGAAGTGGCGTCAGCATCGCAACCTAGCCGGCGCAAGGTGGTCACACCGAACACGGTGTCGTTCCTGCAGTCGTTTTTCTTCGGCGCCCCAGCGCAGGCGAGGCCAGTGCGCCCGCCGCGCAGTGTCAACGCGCGATGATGTCAGTACCTCCCCCAATGGGCGCGCACCATGGCGCGCCCGGGGCATTGCGGCAGCCGCCCAGGGAGAAAAAAGCCAATAGCGGCGGCATGACTGCGATCCAACGCATCCGTGCCTCTCAATGCAGGACAGCGTCTTCATTATAGACGCGGCGTGCACCACGCAACGCCAACTCTTCCGGCCCCGGATCGCACGCAAGCGACACTCCGGGGCCGCTCCGGATTGCGCAAAACGCAATCCGGGCTACGCGCACCGCCGCAGCGTCACACGCGACGTTTGTTGACGTGTGGGCTCCAGTCCGGGCGCACGTCCGCGCCGATCAGGCCGCATCGCGTGCAGACCATCCGCGAGCAGAGCGAGCGGACCGGGGTTTCGTCAGGCAGCGAGTCCGCATTGAACCCGCTGCTATGGTGACATCGCCCTGAAACGCAGTAGACGAGCAGGTCGCGGCAACCATGGGACCTGATGTGCCCCATCGTGACCGGCTCGAAATGCTCAACCATGGCTGATGTCCAGGCCCGAGCGCCGGCAGTCCTCGAACGTTGCCGCATTCTCGATGTCGCTGCCGCCTACTCCGGTCACGATGAATCCGGAAGCGTTGTCCAATCCCATGAAGAGGCCGTGAAAAGGCGTGTCGCCCACGGTCTCGCCCGAACTGCTCTTGCCGTTGATATAGCCACAGACGACCACGCTGGTCGAAGTCCGTCCGGCAAGCATGCGTCCGAGATTCACGGCGCGCAGATCGCGATCTGCGAAACCCTTCGCAACACCTGCGCGTATACTTGCAATCTGCTTGGGTGTCAGTGTGATCGGGGTGGCTACTTCCTGATAACTGGTCAATTTCTGCGGAGACCCGCATGCGGCGAGCACAAACACCGAGACAAGCAGTAAGCCAACGGGTGAAACGCACCGCATCCGACCCTCTTTACGCCGGTAGATTACGATCCTTTCTGCAAATGTCGAACTACTTGCCAGTCGGGTGCGCATAGCCAGGGATGTAATCGGCCATATTGATCGATTCCGCGCCGGGGACGGAGATCTCGTCCGGGTAATTGCTTTTCCGGGTGGCGTCGATCCCCATCTTGGTCACGAGATGCGAGCCTGCGGCAGGATCGTAGGATGCAGGGTCGAGCGGCGAGCCTTTAGCGTAGGGAATCATGAAGATGTCGTGGTCCGCGCGCACCCGCGTTGCGATGGCATGCAGCACGTCGCTGTCCTGCTCGATATCGACGTCATGGTCGACAACCACGACGAACTTGAGAAAGGGATCCGCCACGAACGCCGCCATTGC
>Ga0209331_1000260_pt1 | contig 19495 bp, 22 predicted proteins | sample JacPinW_OM3H0_M3_FD_187971 | JGI IMG/M metagenome (GOLD analysis project Ga0209331, IMG submission 187971) | Forest soil microbial communities from Algoma, Ontario, Canada - Jack Pine, Ontario site 1_JW_OM3H0_M3 (SPAdes) (version 2) | ecosystem: Environmental > Terrestrial > Soil > Boreal...
CACAACGTGGTGGCAGAGGTCGAGCGAGAAGCCGATGGGCTTAAGCCTGTCGTCGAGATACGAGAGCGGGACCGAGCTGTCGCGGTAACCGATGGTGAGCGTGCCCGTTTCCTTGACCTTGCGCAGCGTTCCCTCGAGCTCCTGCCCCTGGGCAAAGCTGGTGCCCGTGAGCAGGCAGGCCGCGACGACGATTTTGATCGCTTGCTGCATGACGATTCTCCCGCAAGGTGAAAGGCGGTTCAGACGCGCCTTGACCCACCCTACGACGCGTGACGCTCACGCGGCGAGCTTCACGTATTCGAAGTCACCGGGCTTGTTGTCGATCCCGACGCGCGGCGGGGAAATCCAGCCAGCGAATTGCGCTGGGGCGTAAACCGGCTTCATCAGGGAAGCGATGAAATCGCCATCCGCGTTTGCCGGCAGCCATTGGTCCTTGTTGCGCTCCCAGGAAGCTTGATCGAGCAGCTCCCCCGACGGGGATGCTTCGATATCCCGGAATTCGCCGATCTGGCGATGAAACGCCACATGCGGCAGCTGCAATTGGAAGTTGATGCCGGTGCGATCAATGATCTTGTTCCAGCGATCAAGACCGCGCTGGCAGTCCGCGGTGTAATCGTCGCGCAAGCGCATGTTGATAGCGGTGAGCGCGGGTTCATCGACGCGCTTGATCTCGCTATCTACGAGCTTGAGCACGGGATAAGTGGCATTCTCCAGCTTATGGTCGTCCTCGATCTTGGTCTCCTGAAACCGCCCCTTCAGTCCGGCATTGAATGAGTTTGCCGCATTGGTCGAGACCTCGGAGCCGAACAAGTCGAGCGAGAGCGAATAGTGCAGATTGAGCTTCTTCTGCATGGTAGGCAGGTCGATGACACCGAGCGCGCGCACTTTCTCGATCGCGTTTTCGTCCTCGATCCCGGCCTCTTTCATGGCCTCGCATGTGCGCTGGAGGATGCGCCCCACGCCGGTTTCACCCACGAACATATGGTGTGCTTCCTCTGTGAGCATGAAGCGGCAGGTGCGCGAAAGCGGGTCGAAGCCTGATTGCGCCAGGCTCTCGAGCTGCATCTTGCCGTCACGATCGGTGAAGAAAGTGAACATGAAAAACGAAAGCCAATCCGGTGTCGCTTCGTTGAAGGCGCCGAGCATCCGAGGCTTGTCGGGACTGCCGGAGCGGCGCTGCAAGAGCTCTTCCGCCTCGTCGCGGCCGTCGCGGCCAAAATATTTCTGCAACAGATAGACCATGGCCCAGAGGTGGCGCCCCTCCTCCACGTTCACCTGAAACCCGTTGCGCAGATCGTAGAGCGACGGCGCGGTCTTGCCGAGATGACGCTGCTGCTCGACCGAGGCGGGCTCGGTATCGCCTTGAATGACGATCAGCCGGCGGAGCATGGCGCGATATTCGCCGGGAATCTCCTGCCAGGCGGGCTCACCGAAATGCCGCCCGAAAGGAATTCTCCGTCCCTCCTCCTGCGGCGCGAGCAGAATTCCCCAGCGGTATTCGGGCATTCTGACATAATCGAACTTGGCCCAGCCCTTTGGATCAACGGACACCGCGGTGCGCAGATAAACGAGCGCTTCCTGAAAACCCTCGGGACCCATGGTTTTCCACCAGTCGAGATACCCCGGATGCCACCGCTCAAGCCCGCGCAGGACGACGCGATCCTCTGTCAGGCCGACATTGTTCGGGATGTTCGTGGTGTAATCGACATTGATGACGGTCATGGCTGCTCCTCCAGGAGGACGGACGACAGACGACGTGCAGTTTACACTCGCTTCGTATCGAAGGCCGGCTTCTGGCCGGTGCCGTAGCGCTTGAGCGCACCTTCATCGCCGACGGCATTCGGGCGCTGAAAGATCCAGTTCTGCCAGGCGGTGAGCCGGGCAAAAATCTTCGATTCCATGGTCTCCGGCCCGGCAAAGCGCAAGTTGGCCTCGAGACCGGTGAGCGCGTCCGCAGAAAAGCTCGCACGCTCCTCCAGAAAGACGCGGATCTCGTCTTCCCAGTCGATCTCATCGAGCGCGGCCGTCACGAGACCCAGCGTGGCCGCACGCTCGGCATCGAGCATATTGCCCAGCTCTGCTTTCGCCTTGTCGATCGCGCCGGGCTCCCCGAGAAAACGGCTTGCGAGCCGCGATAATCCGTTCGACATGGGATAGGCGCCAAAGTTTGGTCCGGTCAGCGCCAGCGCGGCCGCCGGCTTATTGTCGCCCCGCAGCGTCCCGATCAGCATGTAGGAGCGGTCGGCTGCAAAGACCAGTTCGGCGAGCGTGCCCGCAAAACACGATCCCGCCTCGACCCGCGCGACAATGGAACGCGATGTCAGGTCGACGCGCTTGAGCACGCGCTTCCACAGGGTTCTGATCTCGCGCACGAGCCAGTGCTCCCTGTTCGCATCGAGGAAGCGATCATAGGCCAGCACCTGCGCCGGATCGCCAGTCGACGTGAACACGATCGCCGCCACATCGAATTCGTTGGCGCGGATATCGAGGATGGCGTCGTCGAGCTCGCGTGCAAGCCTGAGCGGCCAGAAGCGGGATCCCAATTCCACCATCGCATCGACCGTAGCCGGAGGAGCGGTCTCCGGCCCCCGGACATTGATGGTCGCGAGGCGCGCCGCGCGCTCGAAACTTACCGACAGCGTTCCGTATTCGACCGCGTTCTGCGAACGCTTGCGCTCGAGCGGCGTCAGCGCAATGCCCTTGGCGCCGGCTGGGCGGCTCGACTTTGCCGCGAATTCCCTGGCGCGTTGCGCCACGGTTTCGTCGAGCTTCGAGCCTGCAACCACTTCGTCAACCAGCCGCCATTCGACGGCGCGTTTGCCTTTTACTCCTTCCTCCGTGGTACAGAACACGTCGGCGCGGTCGCGACGCACCTTGCGCTTGTCGGTGACGCGCGTGAGCCCGCCGGTGCCCGGCAGCACCGCCAAGAGCGGCAGCTCGGGCAGCGATACGGTGGAAGAGCCGTCATCGATCAGCATGATGTAATCGGCCGCAAGCGCGAGCTCATAGCCTCCGCCCGCCGCCGTCCCGTTGATCACGCAGATCGTGAAAAGGCCTGAGTTTTCGCTCGCATCCTCGATGCCGTTCCTGGTCTCGTTGGTAAACTTGCAGAAATTCACCTTGTGCGCGTGGCTCGCGCCCGCAAGCATGCGGATATTGGCGCCGGCGCAGAACACGCGCGGCTTGGCCGAGCGCAACAGAATGACCTTGACCGCGGGGTGCTCGAAGCGCACGCGCTCGATTGCATCAGCAAGCTCGATGTCGACGCCGAGATCGTACGAATTGAGCTTGAGCTCGTAGCCTTCAAACAGCGTGCCCTTTTCATCCACATCCATCAGCAGGGTGGCGACTTCGCCATCGACACTGAGCTTCCAGTGGCGATATTTCGCGGGTTCCGTCTGAAAATCGATGCGGCTTTTGCCGTTGCTCAATCTGCGCTCTGCTTGCGCCATGTCTGCCTCACAAACCGTGGCTTGCCGGGGATTCCCGTTCTGCTGCCAGCGAGATTGCAGCACCTTCGTCGTGATCGTGGAAGAGGCGATTGTAGAACTCCCGCACTGCCAGCAGAGTAGCTTCCGGGGCTTCCAGGTGGGGCGCGTGCCTTGTCGCAGGCCACAGCGCCACCTCGACGGGGCAATAGCACTCCTCCTGTGCGAATTCGATCTGCCGGATAGTGCCGTATTGATCGTTCTCACCCTGCACGATCAGGATCGGAACGCGAATATGAGCGAGTGCGTCACCAAGATCTAATCGACGAAATTGTGGGTCGAGCCAGGGATCGCACCAATTGTGAAATGCATTGTCGGGATCAGCGTGGACGCGGGCGAGGTTCGCTCGCAAATCTCCCGAATCGAATAGTTTTTTTGTGCTGCTGATTTCCGCAATTCCCATGTCTTCCGTGAAAAAATGCGGAGCTATCAGGACAAGACCGCGCACGCGATGATCCTGGATGGTGCCGGCATAAATGGTGGCGATTGACGCACCATCGCTGTGCCCGACCAGCAGGCCGCGCTGGAAATCGATGGCGTCGAGCAGGCGCGGCAGCACGTCACAGGCTTCGTCCTGCATGAAGGATACCGAACGCGGCAATTTGGCGGGAGACGACTGGCCGTAGCCCGCGCGGGAATAGGCGAAAACGCCGGCACCGGTTTGCACTGCAAGCGCTCCTGCAAAGCTGCCCCAACTCGACGCCGCGCCAAGCCCGTCATGCAGAAGAACGATGGTGGGGGCGGCGCCGGGGCGCGGGCCGGTCATCCGGTATTCGAGCCGCATGTCGGCGAGATCGAGCAAGCCCCGATCTTTCATTGCAACTGCTCTTGAAGCTGAGCTCACGCTTTCATCCCGTTCAAACGACGCCGTGCAATGCGCAGCAGTTTCTCGCAACTGCGCTCGACCGAATCGCCCGACGTATCAAGCTCGGCGTGGGCGCGCGCGTAGTCCCCTCGCCGCGCATCCAGTATGGCCAGAAGGTCCGCCATGGCCTGGCGGTTCTGTGCCATCGGACGGAAGTCGCCCTGCTGCATGACCCGGCTCATATGCTCGTCCGGCCGCGCCTTGATCCACACCGTGTGCGTGCGGCGCAGGAGCAACGCATAGGTCTCAGGATTGGAAACAACGCCGCCGGCCGTAGCGATGACGGCGGCCTCGTGCCTCGCAATGATCCGCTCGAGCGACGCTCTTTCCTGCCGGCGAAACGCCGCGAGCCCGGCGATCTCGATGAGGTCAGAAAGGCGCGCGCCATAGTCCTCTTCGATTACGCGGTCGAGCTCGATGAAAGGCACGGCAAGCGCGCGAGCGAGGCTACGCCCGAGTGTCGATTTGCCTGCACCACGCAAGCCGATCAGGGCGATGCGGCGGGCGCGGTCGCCCTCGCCTCCCGCATGCTTCTCGATCAGGTCGGCAACCGCAGGCAGTTCGGCAGCCGGCACGCTCGTCAGCAGATCGAGGATCCGCGCCATCGGCTCGGAACGCGCGTCCGGGCCGGGCAGGAGATCGGTCATCGGAAGGTCAAGTGCCTGAGCGATCGCATGGAGGATAACGATGGAAGCATTGCCCTGCCCGCTCTCGATCTGCGCGAGATAACGCTCGGACGTTGCCGATGCCTGCGCGAGTTGGCGCCGCGTCATGCCGCGTTTGGCACGGGCGAGACGCAGACGCCGGCCGAAGTCGCGCACCACCACCTTCCCGTCAGCGCGTGCGGGAGCGGTATGTCGATCGGCAGCGTCGTCCAGGGCTTGCTCTTTCGGCATTATAATTCATGCATTATAATGCAGGTGAGCGCCAGGGTCAACCCCCTATGAAGCGTGGGTCTTATGAGCGCAGGGGGTCCCTCCCACAAACGAATACGAAGGATCATGCCGCTGAATTATCTTCAGGCACGGCCACATCTGCTGATCGTGCGCGTGCTAATGCCCGGAGTTCATCGAGCCGCGCCTGGGTGTCAGCAACAGGCTGCGGTATGCCCGGCCCCTCCCAGTAATATTGGATCAGCTGAATTCTCAGCGCCTCATTGGCCAGCTCGATGGCTGAGTCGAGGTCCGACTGCTTGGCCCTGGCATCGGCGAGCGCCAGCATGGTCTCGGCGAGCGGCAAGTCGTTTTCGTCGAGGGCTTCATGCTGGATTGCAAGCGCTGCATTGAGCGCAGCGTCAGCCCTTTTTGCATCTTCCCTTGTCTTAAGATGAAAGAGGCCAAGCAAATAGAGCCCTTCCGCGAGCGGAAGGGCAAGGACATTGCGCGCTCGCTCATAAAACTCATTTGCCTTCACGGTATCGTTTTCAAGGAGTTCGAGTTCGCCGCCATGTCACGGGCGCGTTCCGCGATTTGCAACAATGTCCTCGCCTGAGGAAGATCCTGCTTGATAATACGAGCCCGAACCCAGCCGTTCTCGCTCCTGGCGTATTCCACTATTTGAGCCTTGTCGTCACTCATTGTATCGCTCTATTCTTTTACCCTGGTATTCGTGCCACAGGCATAGCGGCGTGCGGTACTTCAACTTCACAGCAATCGAGCTGGTGCATGTCGGTACCCCTCCGGCAGCCATTATTTCAGTAGCAAAGTCGCGCATCGAGTACACCGACGAAGAGGGGCAGCATTTGAATGTCGATCTTGAAGAATGCGCGCGGATCTACGGGTGCTTAAGGCAACTCGGGGCGTTCCCGCCGGATGAAGGCACGAATTGGGGCGAGCTCGTCGATTCGGTTCCCGACTTCGCGACCTTGCCGCTTCCAATTCAGCCGGTTGTCGGCCTGCGGGGTGCCATCGATAAGCCGCCCTGGTTTCAGTTTCTCAATCGTCGCCGAACCCAATTTGAGTTCAAGGACTATGAGCATATACAGCGCAGCCTCTTGGCGCCCTTGGCGAGCACTGGCATCTGGCGTACTTGGGACGCCAGCTAGAACAGGGCGCCCTAGCGAGAGCATGAGCCGCGCTGCAGGACCGCAGCCACTGTGGCCTTTCACAAACGTGCTGACCGATGACCGAATGTGTTCAACTCGGCCAGGCACAGCTCGCCCAAATTAGCAAGGGCATCCCTGCATGGCTGCATTGCAATAGAGGCGATTTGCTGTAGGATAGCCGGGAGAGGCGCGTGCCCGCTCGAATGAGAGCTCCGATGTTTGCAACGGAGGTACGCCGGCGCCCAACGTTCTTAAAAAACAACTAAGACGCGGACTCCGACACGATTCGGGGCACGAAGGGAAGTGCAAGGAGGATTGGCATGCGCAAGCTTAGCAGGCGTTCGGCGATCCGCGGGTCGCTCGCTCTTGCTGCAGCCGGAATCCTCGGACGACCCTTCATCGCCAATGCGGCGGCCACGACCGCGACCGTATGGTGGCCCCAGGGCTTCGTTCGCGAGGAGGATGTCGGCTTCCGCGCGCTGGTCGCGGAATACGAGAAGGCGAGCGGCAACAAGATCGACTACACCCTCGTTCCGTTCGCGCCGCTGATGCAGAAGATCGTCGGGGCGCTGACCATCGGCGACGTCCCGGATGTGATGAACCACGACACCGCCCCCAATACGGTCATCCCGCAGAATGCTTGGAACGACAGGCTGGTCGACCTGACCGACGTCGTGGAGACCCAGAAGTCGCAATACCACCCCACGGCGCTTCTCGCGTCCCAGTATTACAACAAAGTCACGAAGCAGCGTGGCGTCTACTACGCGCCCTTCAAGACGACCGTGCAGCCATTCCATATTTGGAACTCGCTGGTCGAGAAGGCCGGCTACAAACTGGCGGATGCGCCGAAGACCTGGGATGCCTTCTGGGACTTCTTCAAGCCGATGCAGAAGAAGCTGCGCGACAAGGGCATGCGCGGCGTCTATGCCCTGGGCCTGCAGCCGACCACCACCGGACCGGCCGACGGCAACAACATGTTCCACAACTTCCTGATCGCCTATGGCGGCAATGGCATCGTCACCCCGGACGGCAGACCGCATCTCGACGATCCGCAGGTCAAGGAGGCGGTGATCAAGTCGCTGACCTACATCACCACGGCCTTCAAGGAAGGCTACGTCCCGCCCGGCGCTCTCAGCTGGAACGACGCCGACGACAACAACGCGTTCCACGCCAAGCAAATGGTCGCGTACCTAGACGGCACGATCTCGCCCGAAATCGCGTTGTACTCCAAGAAGGAGGAGTACGATGACATCGTGACGATGGGCTTGCCGCTCGACAATGGAGGCAAGCAGATTCCGGCGCAACTCGGGACCGGCGGCGCCTTCGTCCCGAAGGGAGCAAAGAACGTCGAGGGAGCCAAAGACTTCCTGAAATACCTGATCCAGCCGAAGGTGACGAATGAATACCTGAAAACGGGGCTGGGCCGCTGGCTGCCGGCGATGCCGGACCTCGTGAAGAATGACCCCTTCTGGCTCGACCGCGACCCGCACGTGGCGGCTTACACCCGCCAGGGCCTGGTGGATCCGACGGTGCCTACTTATCCCGTTTTCAACCCCGGCTATGCCGAAGCAAACGCCCAACAGACCTGGGGCACGGCCGAGGCCGACGTGATCAGGGAAGGGATGACGCCGCAGGAGGCGGCGGAGAAAGCGCTCAAGCGGATCGGGCAGATTCTGGCGAAATACCCGATCACCGTGAGCTGAGAGGCGATCATGGCCGACGTTCAGGTTCTCAGGAGTGCGGACGCACTTCCCCTCCAGGCGGTTTCGCTCTCGCGGCCGCGCCGGCGCGTGCGGCGCTTCGGCCTGCAAGGCTCGGAGTTCACCTGGGCGGTCGCCTTCGTCATACCCTATGCCGCGGTATTCCTGGCCTTCGTGGCCTATCCCGTCGTCTACGGGCTGTGGCTCGGCCGCGACCCGGCGCTATACGCCGAGTTGATGTCCGAGCCGATCTACCAGCGCACCGTCGTCAACACTGTGCTCTATCTCGCCATCGGCGTGAACCTGAAGATGTTCGGGGCGCTGCTGATGTCGGGCTTCTTCATGCGGCGCAAACGGTGGGTCAAGTGGCTGCTGCTGATCTACGTGCTGCCCTGGGCAGTGCCGGCGCTGCCCTCCTTCATGTCGATCCACTGGATGCTGAACGGCCAGTGGGGCCTCATTAACAACTTCCTATGGAGTGTCTTCGCCATCGATGGCCCGGGCTGGCTGGAGACTTCGCGGTGGCTGGCGCTGGGCTCGGTCATCGCGTCGCATATCTGGAAATGGATGCCGTTCTGGACCGTGATCCTGCTGGCGGGGCGGATGGCGATCCCGCAGGAGCTTTACGAGGCGGCGGAGATGGACGGCGCCACTGGCCTCAAGCGGTTCACCTACGTCACGTTCCCGCTGCTTGCCAATCTCTATCTCATTTGCACATTGCTCTCGACGCTGTTCACGCTCGGCGACTTCAACTCGGTCTATTTCGTCTCGGGCGGCGGGCCAGCCCTGTCGACGCACGTGCTGGCGACGCTCGGTATCCGCGACGCCTTCGAGATCGCCCGGCCGGATCTCGGCGTGGCGGTGGTGATGTCGGCGCTACCGCTGATGATCCCGGTGGTGATCCTGCTGATGCGCAAGCTGCATACCACGGAGGTGCAGCTGTGAGCGCGGAGCTGATGGATGGCGGGCCGGTCCGGCGGCGCCCGAACTACCGGCTGCGGCGAAATTTGACCGAGGCGTCGGCGCTCGCGTTCAGCGCCGTGGTCGTGATCTGGACGCTCACCCCGATCTACAACATCGTGGCGGTGGCGCTCGAGCCCCACGGCGACGTGTTCACCAACGATCTCTGGCCGGCGAAGCCGTCGCTCGAGAGTTTCTGGATCGTCGTGACCGAGGGCTACTGGTACCTCGAGTATTTCTGGGGCCAGTTCGGCAACAGCATCTATGTCGGTGGGGCGACAGTGTTTCTGACGCTCGCCATCGGCTCGCTGGCCAGCTTCGCGATCGGCCGGATGCGCATCCGCTACGGCTGGCTGGTGAGCAACGCCGCGCTGTTGACCTACGTGATCCCGGCATCGTTTCTCGCGATCCCGTTCTATCGGATCATGAACATATACGGCCTCTCGAACAATCTTTGGTCGGTGATCGCCGCGGAGGTGACCTTCGCCACGCCGTATGCGATCTTCATCTTCCAGCAATATGCCATCAGCATTCCGATCGAGCTTGACGAGGCGGCGCGCATCGACGGTGCGTCGCCCAGCCAGGTTTATTTTCGCATCTACCTGCCGCTGATGGCACCGGCGCTGGTCGCGGTCGGCACCTACGCGCTGCTGCTCGCGTGGAACGAGTATCTGTACCAGTTTCTGTTGCTGTCGTCGAAGAGAAGCATGACGGTGCCGGTGGCATTGGCGCAGTTCCTCAACAGCGACGAGGCGCCGTGGAACTACATGATGGCAACCGCCATTGTCTACGCGCTGCCACCGGTGGCGATCTATTACGTCTTCCGCGGCCGCATGACGGCCGGCCTCACCATGGGCGGCGTCAAGGGCTGAATCTCCCCCCGAACACTTCATCCCTTGACGCGACCCATCATTAAGCCCGCTGCCAGGTAGCGGCGCAGCGCGTAGAAAACCGCGATGGGTGGGAGTGCATAAACGATGGCGAGGGCCATCATGTAGTTCCACGGCGCCTCATCACTGTCCCAGAATTGCTCCAGCCCCACCGCCACGGTCCAATTGCGCGCCGACGAGAGCAACATGTACTGGTACAGATGCTCGCTCCAGGCGAGTAAGAGCGCGTAGGTGCCCACTGCCGCCAGTCCCGGCGTCATCAACGGCAGATAAATGTGCCGGTACAGCTGAACCGGGGACGCGCCGTCGATCCGCGCCGCCTCGTCGAGCTCGATCGGTATCAACTTTGCGTACTGCTGCAGGATCAGAATCGCGAACGGCGTGGCGAACATCACTTGTGCTGCGATGACCGCCCAAAGGTTGTCCGACAGCCCATAGCTTTTCGCGACGCTGAGGAATGGAATCGCCAGAAACGACGACGGCAACACGTAGGTCAGGAGCCCGGCGTTGGTCAGCATCCGCGCTTTGCGCAGCTGCATTTGTTCGACCGTAAAGCTCGCCAGCGAGCCGATGAGCATCGTCAGGAACGCGGTCGCCACACCGAGATAGAGGCTGTTGCCAAACTGGCTCCAGAAATTCTCAAGGTACCAATGTCCCTGGCTTACGACGACCCAAAAGCTTTCGAGCGACGGGTCCGGCGGCCAGATATAGCCGGCGAACTCGTTATCACCTTCGGGATCGAGCGCGATCAAGAGCATGTTGTAAACAGGCAGGAGCGACCAGACCAGCAGCACGACGCCGAGCACCGCCGAGGCCGCTTCGGTGAGGATCCGTCGCATGCGGTAGCGCGGCCAGCGCGCCGGCCAGCCGAACGACGGGGCGCCGCTCACAACTGGACCTCCATTGCCTGGACCCTGCGCATCAGCACGATCACCAGTGGAATCAGCATCGGCAGGGCCGATAACATTACCGCTATGCCGAGCTCGGGCTGGCCGAGATCGAACGCGTAGCGGATGCCGAGCGTGGCCAGCACGTCCGTGGACATTGCCGGCGCGCCACCGGAGACAAAATACGCACCGTTGAAGTCGCCGAGCGTCCAGATCGTGGAGAGCAGCGTGCACACCAGATAGACGTTCGCCAGCAGGGGGAAGGTAACGTGGACGAAACGGCGAGTGCCGGTGGCGCCGTCTACGTCGGCCGCTTCATAGATTTCCACCGGAATCGCCATCCGGCCGGCGAGGAAGATCACCGTCCAGAGCGGCATCCATTTCCAGATGTAGGCGACGATGTTGGATGCGAGCGCGAGCCCGCGGTGATTGAACCAGATCGGGCCGTCGATGCCGAACAGCTCTCGCAATATACTGTCGAGAAGACCCTGCTCGCCGATCAGCATCCAGTGGAAGGAGATAAAGGCAGGAACTGCCGGCAGCGCCCAGGGCAGAATGTAGATGACCAGCAGAGCCTTGATCCACCGCCGGCGGCGCATGAAGAAGCCGGACAGCAGCAAGGCCAAAAACATCATCACGTTCACGCCGAGGCCGACGTAGAGCAGGGTATTGATCACCGTCCTCGTGTAATGCGGGTCTGATACGACGTGGGCATAAAGCGACGGTTCTCTGCCCATCCATAACCCACGGGCGATGGGATAGACGGCGAAGGCGAAGAACACTGCTGCGTAGGGTACGACAAAGGCAATTGCCCACGTGAGATCCGAGCCGCGCAGGTGTCCGCGCCAAGCGGGCGGCCATCGCCCGTTGCCCAAGACGGGCCTTCCGGCTACAAGAACCTGCTGCGTGGCGCTCATGCGTTCCCGCTCGGCTCTCCCCGGTCGGGCAATTCGCGAAGGTCGCTTCGAACGGTTTGCAACAACCATTATCAGGTTGTTTGGCGTCCGAGCAATGATGTTCGCTCAAACGAAGTCGAGCGTAACGCGGGAAGTCAGCGCTCGATCCTAACCGTGTCCTGAGTTGCCCCAGCGAATACGCGCTAGATCAGCCGCACTGCACGTGGCGGCGGTCCGTCGTCCACGATCGCTCCGTTCGCAAGCGAGACCACGCGCGCCGAGGCGCGAATGGTCTCCGGCCGATGCGCAATGACGATGCGCGTCATGTGCGTTGCGCGCAGCGCCTCGTTGACCGCCCGCTCGCGCTCGACATCGAGATGGCTCGTCGCCTCGTCAAGCATGTTTGTCGCTCACGCGCGCATCGAAGCAGCTTGGGTGCCCTTATCTGCAACCTTAACACTGCTAAGGCGTTGTGCTTGCAGATCCCGCCTGACCTGCTCGCTCTCGCCGACGAGGTGATCGAATGACTATCACCGCACTTGTTACAGGAGGGACGAGTGGTATTGGCCGGGCCGTCGCCAACAAACTGGCTCAAACGGGCATCCATGTATTGGTCGTAGGCCGCAATGTGGAGCGCGGTGAAAAGACGATCGCCGAAATACGAGCAAGGGGTGGGCAGGCCGACTTCATTTCATCTGACCTTCGGGATGCTTCGAGTGCCCGTCAAGTTGCGAGACGAGCTGTCGAACTTGGACACGGCCAGGTCGATATCCTGATCAATAATGCGGGAGTGTATCCGTTCGGGCCAACCCATGAAACGACCGAGGAGTCGTTCGACAAGGTCTATTCGCTCAACGTAAAGGTTCCCTATTTCCTGGTTGCCGAGCTGGCCCCGTTGATGGCGAAGAGAGGAAAAGGGGCGATCGTCAATCTCTCCACCATGGTTGCGGATTACGGGGCATCGGGCATGAGCCTCTATGGCTCAAGCAAAGCCGCTATTAATCTGCTTACGAAAGTGTGGACGGCTGAATACGGCCCGAGCGGAGTCCGGGTTAACGCGGTGAGCCCCGGCCCTACCCGCACTGAAGGTACCGAGGCGATGGGCGAAGGTCTTGAGCGATTAGCCGCTGAGGCACCAGCCGGGCGCCCAGCGACAGCCGATGAGATTGCCGAAGCTATTGTCTTCCTCGCGACAGATCGCTCCAGTTTCATCCAGGGCGCAAAACTCGCAGTGGATGGAGGCAGAACCGCGATCTAATGGTGATGCAACCGACCGAATGCGAGAAATTTTGGAAACGCTCCACTAGCCGGAGGAAGCTCCAGTGCTCCTGGCGCAGACGCGTCCATCTCAAACTCAAACGGCAGATACCGCGCGATCTGGTTGCGGTTGCCGAGCGGGCAAGTGATCGCGGCCGTGCGGCGCCAGGAAGTCGATCTCTGGTCCGAGCGGCACGATGCCCGTGGGATTTATCTGGCTGTGACTCTGATAATAGTGCCGTTTGATGTGGGTGAAGTTTACCGTGCCGGAGACTCCGGGATACTGATAAAGCTCGCGAGCAAATCCCCAAAGATTGGGATAGTCGATCAGGCGCTTCACATTGCATTTGAAATGTCCTACATAAACGGGATCGAAACGGACCAGAGTAGTGAACAGGCGCCAATCCGCTTCGGTCAACCGAGCTCCGCACAGGTATCGCTCTCTTGCGAGCCGTTCCTCCAGCGTGTCGAAAGTCGCGAATAGCGAACGTACCGCTTCCTCATAGGCTTCCTGGGTGGTGGCAAAACCGGCTTTGTAAACGCCATTGTTGACGGTGTCGTAGATGCGTGCATTCAAGGAATCGATCGTCTCTCGCAGGTCCGCCGGGTAAAAATCACCCGGCGCAGCCCCCACCGCGTCAAACGCGGAATTGAGCATGCGAATGATCTCGGAGGACTCGTTGGAGACGATCACGTTGCGACGCTTGTCCCAAAGCACAGGCACGCTTACCCGACCAGTGTAGACCGGGTCGGAGCGGAGGTAGACCTCGTACAGGCGGCGTGCCCCAAGGATCGGATCCGGAACGACGCCGGGGCCCTCATCGAACGTCCAACCTTCTTTGCCCATGAGCCAATGCACGACCGAGAGCGAGATCGCGTTCTCGAGGCCCTTGAGGGCCCGAAAAATCAAGGTTCGGTGCGCCCAGGGGCACGCAAGCGAGACATAGACGTGGTAGCGTCCAGGCTCGGCCTTGAAACCGCCCTCCCCGCTCGGACCCGGGCTTCCGTCAGCAGTGATCCAGTTTCGGAAGCTGCTTTCCTGACGGACAAAGCTGCCTCCAGTGCTGCGAGTGTCGTACCAGCGATCGGTCCATATCCCGTCCACAAGAAGGCCCATGCGCAAGTCCCTTCTCATTCATCATCAAGAGTACAAGGCGGATCAGACACCTATGTCATATGGGCTGTCATTCCGGCCAACGCGAGACGGGACCGTGATGCCGGGTCAGCGACGCTGGAAAAATTTTAACAACGGCTGCTGAAGACAACCGGCGCGCTCAAGGCCGAGCGCCTTTTATCACGGTCTATGCGCAAACTCACGCTGTTGAAGATACGCAGAGAATGCGTGGACAACCTGACGGTGATCGCCTTCCAATGCGGGCAGCGTCGTGCTGAAATAAGCCATTCGCGGGCGGTCCCTCGTGGTGACGCCTGCCTGAGGGAGGGACCCCTATATTCGAGAGGAGTTGCGCGAATCCATCACGCTGCTTGACGGCGCGACAGCAGCGTGGCTGAAACCCTAATCACACACTGCATCCCAACGGCACAAAGAGTGGAGGCAAGCACGATGACTTTCTCTGAAGCGATTAGTTCCGGCTTTCGCAACTATGTCGGTTTCTCCGGCCGAGCGTCACGATCCGAATTCTGGTACTGGATCCTGTTCAACGTTCTGGTCAGCATTGCCCTGTCAATCATTGATCTCGCATTGGTCTCGGGCAATACCACGGTGCTCTCGTCAATCTGGAGCCTGGCTACCTTCCTGCCGTCGCTCGCGGTCGGAATTCGCAGGCTGCACGACACTGACCGGAGCGGCTGGTGGTGGCTGATCAGCTTCATTCCTCTGATCGGCATCATCGTGCTGATCGTCTTTTGGTGCTCTGCGGGAATACCCGGTTCGAACCGCTTCGGGCCCGATCCACTGGGCGGGCCGCAGGGCACTTAGTACTGATACGCCATCGTTCGCTGGAACGTGGACTGAATGCCGCAATCCAACTCAGATCGCATCAGATGACCTGTTCTTATTCGGTCAGGGTTGTCACCTCGTATCAGGAAAAGATTCCGGGACGAGGACACCGTTACATGAATGACTGTGCGCACGGGCGAGAGACTCGCCCATGCGCACAGCGGTAGCAACAGGGATAGGATCGTTAGGTACGAGGCAGCTCAGCCCTTCGTCACGACGGGTGGAGCCTTGCCTTTACCCATTCCGGCGCAGCCGGCCACGCTGAATGCAAGAACCGTTGCGAGCAGCGCACATACAAGCTTCTTCATTGGAGCCCCCTAGAGACATTCAAGTTCATCGTGCTCATCTAGACATTGAATGGCATTCATGGCTAGTGCACAGAAAGCACAGTGGAGAACTTCAATGGCGGGGGGGGGACCTAATGTTCGCGCGACGAACCGGGAGCTTCTTCTCGCTTGCTTGGTTTGCGGGGGCATCGTTGGCGCTGGTCTCATTTTTGCTCCTTGTTGGGGAGAGCCGCGCCATGGAGCTCATTAGCGCGCAAGAGGCGGGTCTTCCTGAAGATCCCAGCGGCAGGTCATACGGTATTTCGCTCGGCCCCGCGATCATTGTACTCAATCCGTCGCCTGCTGCTGGCTTTATCAGGTCTCCGTTCCAACTGAAGATCAGGTTCCAGAGCTACGGCGGTGCAGAGATCGGTGTCGATTCGATTCTGCTCACCTACAAGAAGGTTCCTCCCATCGATCTCACGCAACGAGTAAGGCCGTTTATCACATCCGAACAGATCTCGATCGATAACGTGGAAGCCCCTGCCGGCCAGCACCGGATCCAGGTCGATCTCAAGGACAGCCGCGGTCATAACGCCTCCACCCAATTCATCATCAAAATAAGAGATTGAAGGAAAGCACTATTCTCACGCCCGATGCCGAAAATAGCCATATCGTACCGGCGTTCCGATTCACGCGCGATCGTCGGACGCATTTTTGACCGCCTCGCCGATCGTTACGGCGGCGAAGAGATCTTCCTGGACATCGACGCGATACCTTATGGGCGCAATTTCCGAGATCACATCGATTCGATCCTGAAACGATCCGCGGTCCTGATCGTCGTCGTTGGCCAGCATTGGACGGGCGCACGCGCTGACGGCGCCTCCAGAATCTTCGATCAAGAGGACCCCGTTCGCATCGAACTGCAGACGGCACTCATGCGAAGCATGCGAATCATTCCCGTATTGATCGATGATGCGGTCATGCCTCCCCCCGGCGACCTGCCCGAGAGCTTGCGAGAATTCAGCTTGCTCAATGCATTGCACATCGATTCCGGCCTCGACTTCAAAATTCACGTCAGCCGCCTGATGACAGCGCTGGATCAGATCATCGCGGAACCCGGCTACCTCCAGAAAGAGGCGGATGCGACGGCATTGCAGGCCAAGAGCGCACCCCAACCGAGCAAGCCTGAACCTGGTCGCGAGAACCGGCGGCTTGCCCGCGTGCTGCTGGGCTATGTCATCTTACCCGCGCTTGTGATGCTGCTCGCGCATTATCTGATCGTGCTCAAATTCAATCTGCATTTCGATTTTCTGCGGCTACTCGTGATCCTCGTTCCAGCGGCGGCCGGGTTCCTGCTGTTCTGGAATGAGCGCCGCAGTTGGCCATGGGCGATCGTGCTGGGGGCCGGCATGGCCTTGCTCACGGTCGCCGGAATACAGATGGTGATGGCATTCATCGCAGGCACAACCTGGATTCCTTCCACCTTGGTCGATTGGCAGGAAGCGTTGGAATTTCTCGCCTCGATCCAATTGGCAACGATTGCGGGCAATCAGATCGGCGCGGGTGGCAGATTCCTGCAAGCTGCACTTGGCCCGGGAGGGCGAGGTAGCCGGGAGCTGGGGTAGGATCTTGCGAACCGTCAATCTGCCGAGATCCGCGTTGCCTCGATGATGCGAGACCAGCGTTGCTGTTCCTGTATCAGAAAGGAGGCAACCTCCTGCGGCGAGGCCAGTCGGGCCTCGGCGCCAATCCTCAAAAACGCTTGCTGGACTTCAGGCGAGGTGAGCGCTTCGGCCACCGCTTCGTTCACCCGCTGCCTGATTGCGAGTGGAGTGGGCGCAGGTGCGACGATGAAAGTGACGGACGCCGTAACAAATCGATCAATCCCGCTCTCCACCATGGTAGGAATGTCCGGCGCCAACGCAGATCGAGTTTCGCTTGTCACCGCCAATCCCCGCAGCCGACCTTCGCGAACATACGGAAGCATTTGTGTTAGAGTGGAGAAGAGAACATCAACCTCTCCGGCGATAAGCCCCGTCAACGCCTGGCCGCCGCCGCGATAAGGAACGTGGCGTATGTCGATTCCAGATCGAGATTTCAGGAGCTCGCCTTCAATATGCGGAAGCGTCCCGATCCCGGCCGAGGCGTAGTTCAGCATGCCCGGCCGCGTCTTCGCCAAGGCAATCAATTCCGATACGGAGCGAGCCGAGACCGACGGATGCACCGCCAGAACTTCAGGGCTGTCCGACACGCGAGCGATGGGCGCGAATGTCCCGGCATCGTAACCGGCATTTTTGTAGACCAAAGGCGCGATCAGCAGATTGCTTGTAGTTCCCACCATCAACGTGTGGCCATCCGGCTCTGCCGCGAGCACTGATTTGGCGCCGATCGTGCCGCCGGCACCTTGCCTATTTTCCACAATCACTGGTTGTCCAAGATTGACGGCCATCTTGTCCGAGAGGATGCGCGCGATCATGTCGGGAGGACTGCCCGCAGGCGACGGCACGACAAGCTTGATTGGCCGGTCTGCGAAAGCCTTCGCGCTTTGAAAGACCAGCAGCTGCGCAACCAATATGACCAGTACGAAAAGAATGTTTCGTTTCATGCGCTCTGGCCCAGAATACAGGCACGAATCCCGGAGAGTTTCTGCGCAACCAGCCGTGCGACGATGTCGGTGACGCACGCGGGAGGAAACGGCACGATGATCTTGACCGGCTTGCTCGGGTATTGCTGAGCAGAAACCGAGCCGGAAATAACAAGCGGCGCTGCGAGCACTGCAATGCTGCTGCACCCCCTCATCTCTGGTCCCTCATTGGTTGCCTTTTTGTCACCGGCTGCTGTTCTACCCGGTTTATCTCTTCGCTGCGACGAGGCGATTGCTCTCTTTGCCTTTGTTCAGCCCCGTTGCCTGCAGATCGGCATTCTCCCGAAGGTTTAATTGCAGGCGGAGCAATCGGATCGGACTGGCGGTTTGGGCGAATCGCCGCTCCGAGTCTTCCCTCTTCCACGCATTCAGCAATTGCGGTATTTTCTCTTGCTTACGGACGTCGGGGCTGGTCATGATGCAAAGACGGAAATTTATTGTAATTGCTGGTGGAGCGCTCGCGTGGCCGGTTTGTGCACGTGCCCAACAAACGAATTTGCCGGTTATTGGCTTTCTGGCGAGTCCAAAACCAGAAGAATGGATAAGTTTCGTTACGTCGTTTCGCCAAGGTTTGAATTCCGCTGGATACGTGGATGGCCGGAATGTAACGATTGAATATAGTTGGGCTAACGGTGACTATGCTCGTTTGCCAGAAATAGCTGATGAGCTTGTTCGGCGAAAAGTAAACGTTATTGTTGCGAGTGGCGGCGATGTTGCAATGCGCGCCGCCAGGACTGCAACCTCTACGATTCCAATCGTAACTACTTTTGGGGGCGACCCTGTCCGGCAGGGACTTGTCGAAAGCTACAACCGACCCGGCACGAACATCACTGGCGTAAGCCTGCTTAACATACCCCTTGAAGCCAAGCGGCTCGACATAATGCAGCGGATATTCCATCAGGACTACATCTTCGGGCTTCTCGTCAACACAAATAACCCTAATGCCCAACTCGTCATCGACGAGGTCGACAGCGCCGCACACAAGCTTGGATTGAAACTGTACGTAGTTCGCACCACTAATGAAAGGGGTTTGGAAGCAGCCTTTCAGGATGTCGAGCGGCTCAAGGTTGCGGCTTTGATTGTAAGTTCTGATCCATTTTTTGTGACTAGCGCCCGGAGCCTGGTGGATTTGGCGCGAGAGCACAGAATCCCGACGATGTACTATCGTCGGGAATTTGTGGATGCGGGCGGATTGATGAGCTACGGGACTCGCTACCCTGATACGTATCGACAAATAGGAGTTATGACGGGCGAAATTTTGAAGGGATCGAAAGTAAGTGAACTACCAGTACGTCAACCGACTCGCTTCGAGTTCATCATAAATTATACGTCAGTAACTGCGCTGAATCTGACCATCCCGCCGGATCTATTACTTACTGCAGACGAGGTTATCGAGAGCGGTTAACCACTCCGTTCCTTGAAAGCGGTTTGATCGCCAGTCCCGTCAGCCTGCATCCGGTGCGACGATGGCGCAGGAGATCGCGCAGATAAATGGAGGGGCACCACAAGCGGTACGTGCCTTGCCGGCTCGCCCTTGCGAACACGGCTGAGTAGCTGCTTTCGCGCTGCCCGGAAGCGTTCTGGCGCATCCTCTATTCGGGGGAAATACTGCCCCGTCTGGAACAGGCTCTTGGT
>Ga0209331_1000261_pt1 | contig 19490 bp, 20 predicted proteins | sample JacPinW_OM3H0_M3_FD_187971 | JGI IMG/M metagenome (GOLD analysis project Ga0209331, IMG submission 187971) | Forest soil microbial communities from Algoma, Ontario, Canada - Jack Pine, Ontario site 1_JW_OM3H0_M3 (SPAdes) (version 2) | ecosystem: Environmental > Terrestrial > Soil > Boreal...
CCCAGCCGGACATAACGGCTCCGCGGCCTCGCTCAGACAGCCACGTGCGGACCTATGGAGCCAAACATGAAGTATCTTGCCAAGTTTGTTAAGGACGAATCCGGCGCGACCGCCATTGAGTATGGTCTCATTGCTGCCGGTATCTCGGTTGCGATCATCGCAGTCGTGCAGGGCCTCGGCTCGAAGTTGAACACGACCTTCACCAGCGTCCAGACCGCGCTCAAATAAGCGTTCGTCTTCGACGCGATGCGGAGGGCTCCGGTTTACCGGAGCCTTTTCGTTTTGGAAGAACCGCTCGCACTGCCTGCTGCCGAAAACGCGGCATTATTGGGATAAAGTTGAAAGTTCCCGCCGAGATTGTCTTCACGGCTCTCGCATACAACCCAGTCAGACGGAGGCATCACCTCCGTTGTTCATCTGGGCCACAGTGAGGGAGCTTTCCATGTCGCAAATCGTGCGCTTTTGCCGCGATCAGTCGGGCGCAACCGCCATCGAATACGGTCTTATTGCCGCCGGCATTTCAATCGCAATTATCGTTGCTGTCACAAGTCTGGGCACGACCCTCAACACCACCTTCACCTCGGTATCGACGGGCTTGAAATAAGTGACCAAGCCGGATCGGCGTTGCCTTCGCGCTCTGATGCAGATCGATCCATTTCCGCATTACGAGCATCGAAGCGCTTGCGTGCTCCTATGCTCTCGGCATGGAAGGCCTCCCTAGTTGCGCTAACCGAACAGCAAGACCCGCGAGTGTAGGATCCAGCTCGCGCCATTAATTTCGTTGCTGCCATAAGCATGATTGCCGCCGACCTCGTCAGGTTGACGCTGTTCCCCGCGATGATGGCGTTTGCCGCATCCAGCGATTTGTTGACCATGACCATCTCCAATCGGGTCTCGCTCATCCTCGCGGGCGGCTTCTTCATGCTCGCTTTTGCCGGGGGGATGGCTGTTACGGATATCGGCATGCACCTGGGGGCAGCCTGCATCGTGCTCGTTGCGGCGTTTGGATTCTTCACGCAAGGCTGGATTGGCGGCGGCGACGCAAAGCTCGCGGCGGCGACCGCCCTGTGGCTCGGCTTTGATCATCTGCTCCCATACCTCGTATATGCATCCCTATTCGGCGGCGCCTTGACGTTGGCACTGATCCAGTTTCGCATGGCGCCGCTGCCGCAGGCGCTCGCCCGGCAGGATTGGCTTGAGCGGCTCCACAAAAAGGACGGCGGAGTGCCGTATGGGATCGCGCTCGCCGCGGCCGCGCTTGCGGTCTACCCCGAGACACAGTGGATGACGGCGATCGGCACGTGACCGCGTGTCATTGCGCAGAGTTCGCCTCGCGCGAGACCAATCGAGCGAAGCAACCAATCATTAACGTCATTTGGATACCGCTCGTTAACCATACCTTGACGTTTAGCTGCTGAAATTCAGCAGGTGCGCGACCACGTAAGGTCGGGGCGGTGTGGCGGTTGCGACCAGGTGTCGGGTTGCAGCGTGATTGTAGGAAGTATCAGGAAGTATCAGTATGAAACCCGCGCGTATCATCGTGTTGATCATCGCTGTCGTTGCCGGCGGTATCGCGGCATTGCTCGCCGGCCGATCCGACCCACCTCCGCCCCCTGCCCCCGCCCCGGTCGCGCAGCTCGAAACAACCGATGTCCTGATTGCAGATTCCGACATCGGCTTGGGGAGCGCGATCTCCGAACGAGACCTGCGTTGGCAAACCTGGCCTACGGCTGCCGCGGGACCGAGCTTTATCCGCAAGAACGACCGGCCGGATGCCATTCACGATCTCGCGGGCTCGATCGCACGCGTTCCGTTTTCCGCCGGCGAGCCGATACGAGAATCCAAGCTGATCAAGGCAAACGGCTCAGGCTACATGGCTGCCATCCTGCCTGCCGGAATGCGTGCAATCTCTGTCGAGATCTCGCCGGAGACGGGGGCCGGCGGGTTCATCCTGCCCAATGATCATGTCGACGTCATTCTCTCGCGCCGGGACAGGCTGGCGGAGAAGAGTTCGGGCGTGGAGGTTCACACCAGCGAGGTCATCTTGTCGAACGTGCGAGTCCTCGCGATCGATCAGACGGTCGAGGAGAAGAACGGCCAACGTGTGGTCGTCGGCAAGACGGCTACACTCGAGCTGGCACCGCGCCAGGCGGAAACGCTCGCGGTATCGCGACAGCTGGGGACACTCTCCCTTGCTCTGCGCAGCATCGTCGATTCCAACAAGGACAAGCCCGAGGCAACGGATGAAGAGCCGCGTCGTGGCAGCGTGAATGTGGTGCGTTTCGGTGTGTCCACGACCAGCACGACGAGATGAAATGACGTGAGGGGCCGGATATGGGGAACACTTCGCTGATCCGCACAGCACTGCTTTTTGGCTTGATCGCCGCGATTGGTCTAGCGCTCACCGGCTGGGCACCCGCCGCCGAGCCGCCGATGTTCGGTGATCCACGCGCACCCGCGATCAGGGTGGTCGCGAGCGAGGCCGCCTCGCAATTCGTCCCGCTTGGAGTCGGCAAATCGGTGGTCATTGATTTCCCGCGCGACATCAAGGACGTGCTGGTCGCTGACCCCAAGATTGCCAATGCGGTCATTCGCTCCACACGCCGGGCCTATATCATCGGCGCGGCGGTCGGCCAGACCAGCGTTTATTTCTTCGACAGCGAGGGCCAGCAGATCGGCGGATTTGATATCGCGGTTACCCGCGATCTCAACGGACTGCGCGCCGCAATCAAGCAGGCTTTGCCCGGTCTCGACATTCACGTCGAGGGCCTGGGCGAGGGTCTCGTATTGACCGGGAACGTCGCAACCCCGATTGAGTCCCAACAGGCTTTCGACATCGCGGCCCGCCTCGTCGACGACGGCCACAAGGTGGTCAACAGCATCATCGTGCACGGCCGTGACCAGGTCATGCTGAAGGTGACCGTGGCGGAAGTCCAACGCGACGTTATCAAGCAGCTCGGAGTCGATCTGAACACTGCCAATGCCGGCCTCAGCGGAGGTCCCGCTTTTGGTTCCGCGGTGGTCAATTTGAACACTCTGCCCCCCTTTCCGGTGTATGGCCAGCCGTTGTTTCCCTCCAACATTGCCGGGACCTGGAAGTCGATCACCGCAACACTCCAGGCGATGGAGCGCGCAGGGGTGATTCGCACGCTTGCGGAACCGAACTTGACTGCGATCTCGGGCGAGAGCGCAAATTTTCTGGCCGGCGGCGAGTTTCCGATCCCGGCCGGCTACACCTGCGCCGCCCCGACCATCGGCCTGGCCACGGCCTGTCAGTATTCAATCCAATGGAAGAAGTTCGGCGTCGGACTCAATTTCACGCCGGTCGTCATGGCCGAAGGACGCATCAGCCTCAAGGTCATTACTGAAGTGTCCGAGCTGTCCACCGAGAATCAGCTCACGCTGATACAGGCAAACAACACTTCGCTGACAATTCCCTCGATCAAGACCCGCCGGGCAGAGACCACGGTCGAGATTCCCTCCGGAGGCTCGCTCGCCATGGCGGGAATGATACAGGAGCAGACGAAGCAGCAGATCAATGGGATTCCCGGATTGATGCAACTGCCCATCCTCGGCGCATTGTTCAAAAGCCGGGACTACCTCAACAAGCAGACCGAGCTCATGGTCCTCGTCACGCCTTATGTTGTGCGTGCAGTCGCGCAGAAGGATTTGTCTCGTCCTGACGACGGATATGCCGATGCAAGCGATCCCGCGACCGTGCTGCTTGGGAAATTCAACCGCATCTACGGCAGCGACGGCAAACCGGATCCCAGGGTGACCTATTACGGCAAGCCCGGATTTATTCTCGACTGAGAACCCAAAGGGAGATGATCGATGCCGCATGCTCATTTCGGGGTCGAGAAGCTGCGCCACTGCGGCATCGCCGTTGCTCGCGTGTTGACGGTTTGCGTCTGTGCCGCGACACTCGCCGGCTGCTACAGCGTGCGCGAGCCGGTTACGCCGGCCGATTTTGACTACCGCCTTCGTCATAACATCGCGATTACGGAGGGGCCGCGCACAGTCGAGCTGTTCATCGGCACAAGCCGCGGCGGGCTCAATGGCGAGCAGCGCGCCGATGTGCTCGCGTTTGCAAACAATTGGCGCCGCGAGGCAACCGGCGGGATTATCATTGACCTGCCTTCCGGGACGCGCAACGCAGTCGCCGCGGCCAATGCAACGCACGAGGTCCGCGCCATTCTATCTGCCGCGGGCGTGCCGCCCACAGCGGTGGGCGTACGGCCGTACCGGCCAGCCGATCCTGGCAAGCTCGCGACGCTCAAATTGCACTATCCCACTCTGGTCGCGCAGGCCGGCCCCTGCGGGCTTTGGCCCGACGACCTTGGACCGACGGTCAACCGCGAGCACAACGAAAACGCGGAGTACTGGAACCTCGGCTGCGCCACGCAGCGCAATCTCGCCGCCATGGTCGAGAACAAGGCCGATCTGGTGCAGCCGCGCGGCGAGGTGCCGCCCTATACCGGCCGGCGTACCACGGTGCTCGACAAGTACCACCGTGGCGAGCCCAGCCAGACCACCAGTCCCGACAAGGACCAGGGCAAGATCAGCGATCTTGGCAAATGATGACCAGCGCCATTCAGCCTAGCTCCGTCCCGGCCAGCGACCACATCGCGCCGGCGCCGCGCGTGGCGGTGCAGGCGTTCTGCGAAACAGTGGAGATCGCCGGCACGGTGCAAGCCGCGGGCGAAGACCGGCGCTTGGCCAAGGCCCATGTCAAAGTGCAAATGGGTGGAATCACTGCCGCGCTCGAAGCCTACAGGAGCGCGCCGACCCCAAACGTCATCCTGATCGAATCGGAAAGCCGGGGCGATGACTTGCTGCGAGGACTCGATTCGCTTGCGGAGGTCTGCGACAGCGGCACGCGTGTCATCGTCATCGGCCGTCACAACGATGTCGTGCTCTACCGGGAGCTGCTGCGGCGGGGCGTGAGCGATTATCTGATACTGCCGGCCGGCGCGCTCGACGTAGTGCGCTCGATCTGCGGCCTGTTCTCCGCGCCTGACGCCAAGCCGGTTGGACGGGTCATTGCCGTCCTCGGCGCCAAAGGCGGTGTGGGTGCCTCAACCGTTGCTCATAACATCGCCTGGTCGATTGCGCGCGATCTTCAACTCGACACGGTGGTGGGCGACCTTGACCTCGCCTTCGGAACCGCGGGTCTCGACTTCAACCAGGATCCGCCACAGGGCGTTGCAGATGCGGTATTCTCACCCGAGCGGATCGACAGCGCCTTCATCGACCGGCTGCTGTCGAAATGCACCGATCATCTCAGCTTGCTGGCCGCGCCGGCGACGCTTGATCGTCTCTACGATTTCGCAGCCGAGGCGTTCGATCCGGTCTACGATGCACTGCGCGCCAGTATTCCTTGCACGGTGCTCGATGTTCCCCATCAGTGGACCGGTTGGACAAGACGCAGTGTTGTTGCGGCCGACGATATCCTGATTGTAGCCGGGCCTGATCTTGCCAACTTGCGCAACACCAAAAATTTGCTCGATCTGTTGCGCGCCGCACGGCCGCACGATCATCCACCCTCCTACTGCCTCAATCAGGTCGGCGTTCCCAAGCGGCCGGAAATCAAGGCGGCCGATTTTGCCAAAGCGCTCGACGCGGAACCGGTCGTCACCATTCCCTTCGAGCCGCACATGTTCGGAACGGCGGCGAACAATGGCCAAATGATCGCGGAGCTCTCTTCCTCACAGCGCTTGGCTGAATCATTCCGGCAGCTGGCGCAGCTGCTGACCGGACGAGCACAGGCCAAGAAGGCAAGCTCCGGCCTGTTGAGCCCCCTTCTCGGCAAGCTGATGAAGCGTTCTGCCTGACCCGAAGTACGGAGTTGAGTGCGTGTTCGGTAAGCGTTCCACTTTGGCACCAGTGAGCAATGCCCCGGCGCAAAGCATGCCAGCATCGCGCGGCGCACCGGCCGCAACGCCGCCTGCGCCCGAGCGTCGCGAGAGTATGCCCGCGGCAGCGCCCGTCGAGGGCGGCCGTTCGCCAATTCCGTCCGCAGGCCTAGGCGCTCCGCTCATTTCGGCACCTTCACCCGGCAAGCGTGCCCCCGGGCTCGCCAATGCGTCCTCCCCTCCGCTCGCGCCGACGGCGACCGACTCCCGCCACACGGATGCCTATTACGAAACCAAAGGCATGGTGTTCGGCGCCCTGATCGAGGCGATTGACCTCGCTCAGCTGGCCAAGCTCGACGCCGATTCCGCGCGCGAGGAAATCCGCGATATTGTCAATGAGATCATCGCGATCAAGGCCATCGTCATGTCGATTTCCGAGCAGGAAGAACTGCTCGACGACATCTGCAATGACGTTCTCGGTTATGGCCCGCTCGAGCCGCTGCTCGCACGCGATGACATCGCCGATATCATGGTGAATGGCTCCGGCACCACCTACATCGAGGTGCAGGGCAAGATTCAGAAGACCGGCATCCGGTTCCGTGACAATCAGCAGCTCCTGAATATCTGCCAGCGCATCGTGAGCCAGATCGGGCGCCGGGTGGACGAGTCCTCACCCATTTGCGACGCGCGGCTGCCCGACGGTTCTCGCGTCAACGTCATCGTGCCCCCGCTTGCCATTGACGGGCCGGCACTGACCATCCGCAAGTTCAAGAAAGACAAGCTCACCCTGGAGCAGCTGGTTCGTTACGGGACCATAACACCGGAGGGCGCCGAGATTCTCAAGGTCCTCGGCCGTTGCCGGGTGAACACCATCGTGTCCGGCGGAACCGGTTCGGGCAAGACAACGCTGCTCAACTGCCTCACTCGCTATATCGACGACGACGAGCGAATCATCACGTGTGAGGATGCGGCGGAATTGCAGCTGCAGCAGCCGCATGCGGTGCGGCTTGAGACCCGTCCCCCCAACCTGGAAGGCGAGGGTCAGATTACGATGCGGGATCTGGTCCGAAACTGCCTTCGCATGCGGCCGGAAAGGATCATCGTCGGCGAGGTGCGCGGACCGGAAGCTTTTGACCTGCTACAGGCCATGAACACAGGCCACGACGGCTCCATGGGCACGCTCCACGCCAACAGTCCGCGTGAGGCGCTCTCGCGCATCGAGTCGATGATCACCATGGGCGGCTACGCGCTGCCCTCGCGCACCATCCGCGAGATGATCTGCGGGTCGATCGATGTCGTCATTCAGGGCGCGCGTCTGAGAGACGGATCACGCCGGATCACCCACATTACCGAAGTGGTCGGCATGGAAGGTGACGTCATCACCACCCAGGATCTGTTCGTCTATGATCTCCTCGGCGAGGATGCGCACGGCAACATCGTCGGGCGCCATCGGTCTACCGGGATCGGCCGGCCGCGGTTCTGGGAGCGCGCGCGCTACTATGGCGAGGAGCAACGGCTCGCCGCCGCCCTTGATGCCGCCGAACACGCAAACGAAACAGGCCGGGCCTGACGAGATCGTGCCATGCAGAACATGCCAATGTTCTTCCTTGTTGCGGTCGCGATCGGCGGCGTCGCCTGGGTCTTTCTTTATCCAGTCCTGTCCGGAGAGAAGAGGGCTGAAAAACGCCAACAGAGCGTGGTGCGAGCGGATCCGGCCGCGCCTGCTGCACGTACGGCGCGCAACCAACAGAAGCCGCGTCGCGAGCAGATCGAGGCGACCCTCAAGCAAGTCGAACCGCCGCGCCAAATCCGCCTCGCTCAACGTGCGCATCGCACAAGCAGGCCTTGCGTGGTCGAAGCAGCGTTTTTTTATCACGTGTGCCGCCTTGGCGGTGATCGGCCTTCTGATCGGCTTTTTGCTCGACGGTGGACTGCTCACCGCGCTGGGGCTTGGCTTCGCCGCCGGCTGCGGCCTGCCTGTTTTGGATGCTGAAGTACCTAAAGAAACGCCGGGAAGCAAAATTTTTGAACGCATTTCCGGACGCGGTCGATATCGTTGTGCGCGGCGTCAAGGCCGGCCTGCCTCTCCTTGAGAGCCTGCGCATGATCACCAGCGAGGCTCCCGAACCGCTCAAGAGCGAATTCCGCTCGATCATAGAAACGCAGGCAGTCGGCATCCCGCTAGGGGAAGCGTGCGGAAAACTGTACGAGCGCATCCCGGTGCAGGAAGCGAATTTTTTCGCCATCGTCATCGCCATTCAACAGAAGGCCGGCGGCAACCTGTCGGAAGCGCTCGGTAACCTTTCCCGCGTGCTGCGCGAGCGAAAGAAGATGAAGGGAAAAATCCAGGCCATGTCCATGGAGGCCAAGGCCTCCGCCATGATCATCGGCTCGCTGCCGATTGCGGTGATGACGCTCGTCTATATCACGAGCCCGCAATATATCGAGCTGCTCTGGACCCATCCCATGGGCCGCATCATGCTGTTGTGTTGCGCATCCTGGATGACCATTGGCGTCTTCGTGATGCGCAAGATGATCAATTTCGATTTCTGAGGCGGCGCCGTGATCGACATGTTCTTCGCAAATGCGTTCGATACCCGCCTGCTTGCGATGGTGTTCGCGGCAATCGGCGCGATCGCGACCGTTCTCACGCTTGCCATGCCGTTGATCGCAACGGATACGCTGGGCAAGCGCATGCGGTCGGTGGCGATCGAACGGGAGAAAATCCGCCAACGCGAGCGGGAGCGGCTTGCGCGGGGCGAGAAAATAAGTCTGCGCCGATCGCCCAAGCAGTACATGCAGACGATCGTCGATCAGTTCAACCTGAACAAATGGGTGGGCCAGGAAGAGGCGCGCGCGCTCCTGGTGCAGGCCGGATATCGCGGCCATGCACCCTATATAACATTTCTGTTCTTCCGGCTGATCGTGCCCGCTGTGATGCTGATTGCTTCGCTGTTCTACGTTTTTGTCGTGATCGAACTCGACCAGCCTGCCGTGGTCAAAATCGGCCTCTGCATCGGAGCAACTTATCTCGGGATGCATTTGCCCGTGTTGTACATCAAGAATAAGATCACGCGGCGGCAGCTCTCGATTAAACGGGCGTTTCCGGACGCCCTCGATTTGTTGTTGATCTGCGTGGAATCGGGCATGTCGATCGAGGCCGGATTCAAGCGGGTGGCCGCGGAGATCGGCTCGCAATCCATCCCGCTGACGGAGGAGCTCACGCTGACCAATGCCGAGTTGTCCTACCTGCAGGATCGCCGGCAAGCCTACGAGAACCTGGCCAAGCGTACCAACCTCGAAGGCGTGAAATCAGTATGCATGGCGCTACAGCAGGCTGAGCGCTATGGCACGCCGCTGGCGCAAACCCTGCGCGTGATGGCGCAGGAAAATCGCGACATGCGCATGTCGGAAGCAGAGAAAAAGGCTGCCGCGCTTCCCCCCAAGTTGACGGTGCCCATGATCCTGTTCTTTCTGCCGGTATTGTTTGTTGTCATTCTGGGTCCGGCCGCGATCCGGGTGATGGAGACGATGCGATAACGCAATTGGCCGGAGGCCGGCAGCGCCAAAACGATCACACTCGGCTATGGTGCGCAAAACCTCAAGGCAATTTGGAATTTTTCCGACATCTGTTTCATGAAGTTTTAGGCAATCTCTCCTGGCGCCGGAGGGGCTGCGATATCGCAGCAACCAAAAATCAATGTCTTAACAATACATTTATTGCCAGGCTTGCGCCCCTCACCTCTCGCCTGCGTCCAAGGATGCATCATGAATAATTCGACACTCGATCATTTCTTGCAGGATCGCCGGGGCAATATCGCCCTGGTCTTTGCGCTCTCGCTGTTGCCGATGGTCTTTCTGGCCGGCATGGCGATGGATTACACTTCGGCTGAGCTGAAAAAGGCTCAGCTCGACGCTGCTGCCGATGCGGCCGCCATCGCCGCTGTCACGCCTGCCATGATGGCGAAGAACGACGCCCAGGCGACGGCGGCGGCACAAAATCTTTTCAACTCCAAAGCCAACGCCATTACCGGCCTGAATTACAGCCCAAGCAATCTGAACGTGGCCGTGACCGACAGCGGGCTCAACCGCACGGTCACGGTGTCATATACCGCGACCTCGCAAAACGCATTCGGCAACATCCTGCACCAGAGCGCCTGGCCGATCAACGGCTCCTCGCAGGCAAGCTCGTCGGTCCTGCCGAACATCGACTTCTACCTTCTGCTCGACAACTCGCCGTCAATGGCGATCGGCGCAACGACGGCCGACATCAACACTTTGGTCGCGAACACGCCGGATAAGTGCGGGTTCGGGTGCCACGAGTCCGATACCTCGCCCAACGATTACTATGGCCTCGCGAGGGGGCTTGGCGTGACGCTGCGCATCGACAAGCTGCGCCAGGCGACGCAGAACCTGATGACCACAGCCCAGCAGAGCATGCAAGCGAACAACAACCAATATCGGGTGGCGATCTACACATTCAATATCGGGTTCAACACGATTGCCTCGCTGACATCTAGCCTTACTACGGCACAGACGCAGGCCGCAAATATCGATATCTATCAGGTGCCCTATCAGAACTGGAGCAATGACGCGATTACCAACTACGACAACGCGATGAGCAACATCAATTCCACCATGCCTAATCCTGGCGGCGGCACAAAAAGCATAGGCGATAAACCGCAGGAGGTCCTGTTCTTCGTAACGGACGGAGTCGAGGACGAGATGGTCAATGGCAACCGCCAGCAATCGCTGATGGATAACGGCTGGTGCACCACGATCAAGAACCGGGGGATCAGGATCGCGGTCTTGTACACGACTTATTTGCCGTTGCCGACGAATTCCTGGTACAATACTTATATCGCGCCGTTCCAGTCCCAGATCGGCCCCACATTGCAGAACTGCGCCTCGCCTCAACTGTATTTCGAGGTCAAAACGGATCAGGATATTTCGGCCGCGATGCAGGCGCTGTTTCAGAAGGCCGTGGCAACGGCGCGCCTGACGAAATAACCACTCCGGGCGGATAAGCCCACTCCTCAGTGCCCGGAAGGTTGCCTGTCAGGAATTGGAGCGGATCACATAATTCGCCAGCCGCGGATACATGTACACCTGGTCCGACAGATTGAGCGTGCCGGTCATCACGTAGCCGAGGTTGGGCGTGTAGGCGTATTTCACTTCCGACCAGATGAGCGAGATGTTCGGGGTCTGGAGCCCACTCGGAAGCGTCACGGGCTGGCCCACCGCACGCGGGCTGCCGTTGAGCGAGTCGCTCCAAGTGATGGTTGCGTTCCCGGACGCATCGGTCGTGACCTCAGACAAGGTTATGACCAGAGAGCTGGTCGAAAAAGGTCATGACCGCGCTCGATGCGCTAAGGATGCCGGTCATGTCTGCATTCTTGATGGTGAAATACTGCGTGGCCAGATCTGCCACCGTCCGGGCGGTCTGTGCCACCCTCACTTTGGCGTTGATCCCGTTTCCGACCTCCACGCTGCCAAGATAGGCGATGAGCATGAACGGCAGGACGGTCGCAAACTCGACGGCCGAGACGCCTCTGCGATCCCGGTAGAAGTCTTGAATGCGCGAAAGCGCGCCAGATCTGACAGCCACGGATTTCATTGATACGGCTCATTCTTGAACGCGGCCGTCGACGTCAGCAGCCGCTTGCCGTTCCCCAGATTGGAAAGATTGAAGCCCAGGGGTCCGAGAAATACCGGCCACTGATACATCACGCGCACCACTACGATGTCGCCGGGATTGCCCGGCTGGTACTGCCAATTATTCGTCACGCTGCCGCTCCCATTGAACGTGAGGGTGGGCGTTGACGTGTTCGCATTTGAAAACGAGCTCGCCGTCTGCACGTCGATCATTAGATTGCCGCATGTGAACAGCGCGTAGATCTTCCCGCAGACAGCATTGGCAAAGGCGCTCTGGCTAAAACCCTGATCCTGCGCTTGCCCGGTCAGGATCAGCCGGGCGGACTGAGCAACCGCCGTATCGAGCACCCGCCCCGCGAAGAACACCAATACGGTCTGCAATATTGCGAACAGCAGCGCAATAAAGGGGGCGACCACGAGTCCGAATTCGACCACGGTCGCGCCCTCTGTGCGATGAACGAGCTGACGGAGCCCCAGGCGGCGCATCGGCTCGAGCAAGAGTCTGCGGATCAAAGCGACAAACATGATCGGCGGCCGTCAGTCAAAGACTACGCAAGCCTTAGACTAGCGCCGGGCCATTGACTAATTGTTATGAACAAGCGCGTTTTAGCTAAACGCCGATTAACGTTCTTTATATCGTATTAGGCTTCCCATGACGCGCCACGTATTGCAAAGGGCAGCAAGCGGTTCGCTCAGCTTCCCTGCGCTCGGCCCGGCGGCTTTGTGAGCTCCTGCTTCCAGCCGTTTTGCTGGGCAAGCATCTTGCGCAGGTAAGCGACGTTCGCCGCCGCTTCGTCCGACGGCAGGTCGGCTTGCGCAATGCTTTCTGCTTCAGCGAAGCGCCCTTGCAGGCCCACGACCAACGCAAGATTTTGCCGCACCCGCGGATCGACACGCGACTGCACTGCCGCCCTGCGCAGCGTCGCCTCCGCCCGCACAAGATCCTTGGCGAGCGCATAGGAAAGACCTAGATTTGACAGGACCGAAGGCTCGTCCGGCACAATCCTCAAGGCCGTGCCATAATAGCGTTGGGCATCCTCATGGCGGCCCATCTGGTCGAGCACCGCTCCCTGAACGGAAAGAATGCGCCAATCCGGCTGGTCAGGGGTATGGGCGCCGTTGAGCACCTCCAGCGCCTGTTTGTAATTGCCGACGTCGGCGAGCGCCCGGCCATAGGCTCCAAGGACCGCCATATGCTTCGGGTTGTGAATCGCCGCCTGCTCGAGCACGGCGACGGCCTGGGAGCGCTGCCCGTTGGCGCGCAGCGCCTGGGCATAATTGATTGCTGTCCCTGGATCCGCCGGATTGGCGCGGTAGCGCTCCGCCCAGCCCTCGGCCGAGCGGCGCCAGTCAGCCTCGCCCTGCCCAGGCGTGGCCATGGCAAGCGCCCCGGTGGTTTCGGATGTCGTTTGACAACTGGTCGCGCCCAGCGACAGGACGGCTGCAAGAGCAACCGGAGCGAAGCGCCGGATAAAATCGGCGGCGTCGGGATACAGGCAAGAAAGCATTTCGGCCTCGTTCGGCCCCCACGAGGCCTGGGCAATAAAGTGTTAACCTTAATAGGGAGTTAACGCCTTGATCGGACGTGGCTTCACGGCTCCGCATCGCCCATGCTAGAGGGGGGCTCCCTGCCCTTTGTAAAAGAAGCGCTGCCGGGCCAAATCCGGCCGGCTTCCAAACCCAAATTCCAAATGAACCCGATCTTTCTTGCGCGTGGACAGGCCGCCTCGACCGTCCCGATCACGTTCGTGAAGAAGACCACGTGGTCGAGCGCCCGCGATGGACTTGATTCGCGCACCCGTGCTTTTGTGGACGCCTGCGGATTCGATCCTCTCCCCGGCCGGCACCTGTTGCTGCCTTCCGCCGACGGTCAACTCGCAGGCGTTTTGTTTGGGCTCGAAGCCGATGATGATCCGAACAAGGATCTGTTTCGTCCGGGCGCGCTTTGGGGGCTGCTTCCGGCCGGAAACTACCGGTTCGCCAATGCGGCGCACGACTCCAGGCTGGCAGCGCTGGCCTTTGCGCTGGGGTCATACCGATTTGGCCGCTATCGGAAGCAGGACGACAAGGAACTCGGACTGGAGCTGCCGGGCAACGTCGATGGACAGGAGCTTGGTCGCATTGTTGAGGGCGTCTTTCTTGCGCGCGACCTCATCAACACTCCGGCCAATGACATGGGCCCGGCCGAGCTTGAAAATGCCGCTCGCGCGCTCGCCGAGCGTCGCCGCGCCTCGGTGCGATCGATTACCGGAGATGATCTCCTCAAGGAGAATTTGCCCCTTATTCATGCGGTGGGCCGCGCGTCAACACGCGCGCCGCGGCTCATCGATCTCACCTGGGGTGAGCCGAATCATCCCAAGATCACGCTGATCGGAAAGGGAGTGTGCTTCGACACCGGCGGCCTCGACATCAAGGGCGAGGCGGGCATGCTCAACATGAAGAAGGATATGGGCGGGGCCGCCGCTATGCTGGGGCTCGCCCACATGCTCATGGATCGCGGAACAAGGATCAGGCTGCGCGTCCTCATCCCCGCCGTCGAGAATGCAATTTCCGGTGCTGCCTTCCGGCCCCGCGACATCTACCGCTCGCGCAAGGGGCTCACCGTCGAGATCGGCAACACGGATGCCGAAGGCCGCTTGATTCTCGCCGACGCCATTGCGCTCGCCGACGAGGAGCAGCCCGAATTGATCGCCGACATGGCGACATTGACCGGCGCGGCCAGGGTGGCGCTGGGGACCGAGGTGCCGCCGTTCTATACCGATGATGATGACCTTGCTGCCCAGCTTGCCCGCTGCGCCACTGGCGAGAGCGACCCGCTCTGGCGCATGCCGCTCTGGCGCCCGTACGATCAATTGCTCGATTCAAAAGTTGCCGATATCAACAACGTCTCCTCGTCAGGCATGGGCGGCTCAATCACAGCTGCCCTGTTCCTGCGCCGATTCGTGACCCAGGCGAAGGCATGGCTGCATTGCGACATCTACGCCTGGAACCAGACTGGCAGGCCCGGCCGGCCTGAAGGCGCGGAGTGCCAGGGAGCACGCGCCCTCTATGCGCTGTTAGTGTCACGATATGGCTGAAGCGCCGGAGCCTGCATTTGATCCCCGCATCACGCCAGTACGTCCTGATCTCGCGGCAGAATATCTCCTGGGCAAAGTCGGTGCGAAGCGATTCGTGGAGGGCCGGCAATACGAAGTCGCCGATCCACAGGCACCCGTGCGGCTCGCGCCCTCTCCCGATGCAGCGCTTGCAACCGAGACGCTCAAAGGCGAGCACGTCATTGTCTATGAGATAACCGACGAAGGCTGGGCCTGGGGCCAGCTCACAACCGATGGATATGTCGGCTATATCCCGGCAAATGCTCTGCAACTCCCGGGGCCCGCATGCACGCACAAGGTCGCGGCGGTACGCACGCTGGTTTTTCCAGGACCGTCGACCAAGGCCCCCCCGCTCGCGACGCTCTGCTTAGGTGCTCGCGTTGCAATCACGCGGATGGAAGAAGCGTGGGCGCTGACTGCGTCAGGGAGCTATATTCCCGCTCGCCATCTTGTAGCGTGCACCGCCACTGAGGATGATTTTGTTGGCGTGGCGGATCGATTTGCCGAGACGCCCTATTTGTGGGGCGGGAAGACTAGTCACGGAATCGATTGCTCGGGCCTTGTTCAGGTCGCACTCACTGCCTGTGGTATTGCCTGCCCGCGTGACAGCGATATGCAGGAGAAGGCGCTTGGCGAGCCAATTTCGCCATCGACCAGAGTCCGGCGCGGTGACCTGATATTCTGGAACGGTCATGTCGCCATCGTACGCGACGCTGCAATGCTGCTGCATGCCAGCGCTCATCATATGGCCGTCATCGTCGAACCGATTGCCGAGGCGATCGCACGTATCCGGGCTACGGGCATCGACACCAGCAGCATCCGCCGGCTTGAAATCGACCGAACAAGCGCGGCACGATAAGCCGCCCCAATGCGGGAGGAACATATGAACTCGATGCGTCTGCTGGCGCCATTGCTGCTTGCTCTGCTGGCGCCGACGTCAGCCCATGCCGCGGACAACGTGAGGATCGGCGTGATCTACCCCCTCACCGGCAACGCCGCGAGCGCCGGCGCTTCCGCCAAGGATGCGGTCGAGCTCGGGGCCGAAATCGTCAACAACGCGCACCCTGAGCTGCCCGGACTTCCGCTCGCTGCGACCGCGGGCCTGCCGAATCTCGGCGGAGCGAAAATCGCGCTCATCAGTGCGGACCATCAGGGCAACCCGCAGGTCGGCCAGAACCAGACGCTGCGGCTGATCACCCAGGAGAAGGTCGTCGCCATGCTCGGCGCCTATCATTCCTCGGTAGCGCTTGTAGCAACGGCAGTTGCCGAGCGCCAAGGCATTCCGTTCCTGGTCAGTGACTCGGTCGCGCTCAACATCACCGGGCGCGGCTTCAAGTGGATTTTTCGCACCGGACCGGTCGCGTCGGATTTCGCCAGTGCGTACACGCAATTTCTCTCCGAGCTCAAGAAGGAAGGCCGCAAGATCGACAATATCGCCATTGTCAACGAGAATACGGACTACGGAACGTCGGTCGCAGGCTCCATCAACGAGGCGGCCAAGCGCGCGGGAATCAATGTAGCGGCGCAGATTCCCTACAACGCCAACAGCACGGACGTATCCGGCCAGGTGCTGCAGCTCAAACAAACTCAGCCCGATGCGGTGATCTTCATCAGCTATACGGCCGACACGATTCTCTATTTCAAGACACTCAAGAATCTCGATTACCTGCCGCCCATCATTATCGGGGATGATGCGGGCTTCTCGGACCCGGCTTTCATCCCGAATGTCGGCGATCTGGCGCAGGGCGCGATCAATCGCAGCGCCTGGGATGTCGGCAAGCCCGGCCGCAGCAGCTACAAGATCAACGAGATGTTCAAAGCCAAATACGGTCGCGATCTCGACGATACCAGCGCGCGCTGGATGCAGGGTTTTCTCGTTCTCGCCGACGCCATCAATCGCGCCGGCTCAACCGAGCCCACAAAAATCCAGCAGGCGCTGCGCGAGACCGATCTCAAGCCAGAGCAGCTCATGATCGGTTATCGCGGCGTCAAATTCGACGAAACCGGTCAGAACACTCTTTCGGCAACTTATCTGATCCAGCTCCAGGGCAAGGAGTACAAGTCTGTATGGCCGCAAGACCGTGCAACCACCAAGCTCGCCTGGCCGATGACCGGCTGGAGGAAATAGCCGCTAACGCATTGGGAAAAGTCGGCCGGCAGGAAAATGTCAGCCTGTGCTCACAATACCGGCCGCAATCTCGTTGAAGCAATGAGCTGGCTGGCTGGCGAAGGGAGGCAGCATTGAGCAAAGTATCAGCAAGCGGGCTTTTCACAATCAGTGTGGTGGCTGCACTCCTCGGAGCGTTGCCCGCGCCAGCGGCCGAGCCTGTAAAAATCGGCATTTTGTTGCCGCTCACGGGCAACGCCGCAGCCGCCGGCCAGGCCTCCAAGGCCGCGGAAGAAATCGGGGCCGAGATCGTCAACGGCAAGCATCCGGAGCTCGCGAACTTGCCGCTCGCGGCAAGCGAGGGACTGCCAGGGTTGGGGGGCGCCAAGCTCGATCTCGTGTTTGTCGATCACCAAGGCAATCCCTCTCTTGCTCAACAGCTCGCAACGCGGCTGATCACGCAGGACAAGGTGCATGCGCTCCTGGGCGCCTACCAATCCTCCTGCAGCTTCACCGCAACTGCCGTGGCGGAACGTTACGGGATTCCGTTCCTGGTCGGCGATTCGGCCGCCCTCAACATCACCGGCCGCGGCTTCAAATGGGTGTTCCGCAGCACGCCGATCGCGAGCGATTACGCGGCAACCTACATGCGCTTCTTTGATGATATGAAAAAGCAGGGCCGCAGAATTGCCGCTATCGCAGTTGTCAACGAAAACACCGACTATGGCACCTCGGTTGCCGACTCGATCGAAGCCGAGGCGAAGAGGAGCAACGTCGCGGTCGCAATCCGAATTCCCTACAGCGCAAGCTCAACCGACGTCTCGGCTCAGGTGCTCCAGCTCAAGGAGAAGCAGCCGGATGTCGTGATCTTCATCAGCTACACGTCGGATTCCATCCTCTACATGAAATCGATGAAAAACCTCGATTATTTGCCTCCCATGGTCATTGGCGATGATACCGGGTTTTCCGACCCCTCCTTCATTCCCGCGGTGTCCGATATTGCGCAGGGGGCCATGAACCGCAGCGCCTGGGACATCGGAAAGCCCGGCAGCACGACCTACAAGATCAACGAGATGTACAAGGCCAAGACCGGCCGCGATCTCGACGACACCAGCGGCCGCAACATGCAGGGCTTTCTCGCGCTCGCCGAAGCGATCAACCGGGCTGGCTCGACCGACCCGGAGAAGATCCGGCTCGCGCTCAGCAAGACCGATCTCAAGCCCGAGCAACTCATGATGGGCTACAACGGCTTGAAGTTCGACGATACCGGACAGAACATCCTTGCGTCTACTTATCTCATTCAGCTCAAGGACAAGCAGTATCAGCCGGTATGGCCCGCGAATGCTGCAGCCGCCAAGCTCGATTGGCCAATGGCGGGCTGGAAGCACTGATCAATGCTGCTCCTGCAGGTGATCGTCGGCGGTCTCCTGCTGGGGGCGATCTACGCCCTGTTCTCGTCGGGTCTCACCCTCATCTGGGGCATGATGAATTTCATCAATTTCGCCCATGGCGAGTTCGTCATGCTCGGCATGTACGTGGCGTTGCTTGTGGTCATCTGGCTCGGCGGAGGACCGGCAGCATTCGGCTTTGCTGCGGCGTTTGCGCTATTCATGCTCGGCATTGCGGTCTATCTCTCGTTGATCCGCCACGTCATGCGCGGGCCGATGCTGGCGCAGATACTTTCGACCTTCGGCCTTGCGCTTCTCTTGCGCTACACCGCGTTTTGGATTTTTTCCGCAAATTTCGTGTCGCTGCCGCAATCCGCGCTCTCCGGTACATTGAACGTCGCGGGTATCCTCATGCCGGTTCCGCAGCTCGTGGCCGGCCTCGCAGCAATTGTTCTGACCATCGCGCTCCATCTCCTGCTCACCTGCACGACCGTAGGCAGCCAGCTTCTCGCCGTAGCCGAGGACCGCAGCGCGGCCATGCTGATGGGAATTCGGCCCGACCGGATGCAGGCGCTCGCATGGGGTTTGGCGGCCGCCAGCGCCGGAATTGCCGGGGCGCTGATGGCCATGTCTTATCCGTGGTCCCCGTCCGTGGGGGAGACATTCGGGCTTACCGCCTTCGTCGTGGTAACGCTCGGCGGGTTCGGCAGCGTGCCCGGCGCCCTCTATGCCGGGCTGATCATCGGGCTCATTCAGGCTTTGTCCGCGTACTTGCTTGGTCCTATTTACAAGGACATTGTTGTCTATGCGCTGTTCGCCGCCCTTTTGTGGTTACGCCCGCAAGGGTTGATGGGTAAAGCGTGAGGAGGAGGGCGCCGTGAAATGGGGCGTCCTCGTCGGGCTTGCGTTAGCTCTGCTGTTCTATCCCTTCATTTTCACCGGTCCGTTCTATTGGGATATCGGAGTTACTTTTCTGCTTGCTGCGATTTCCGCATCCGCCTGGAATATCGTTGGCGGCTATGCCGGCCAGGTTTCCGTCGGGCACAGCATGTTCTTCGGTATCGGCGCATATGTTCCGCTTCTTTTCTACCAGCTCTGGCGCCTGCCGCCCGTTCTAGGAGCGCCCGCGGCGATTGCCGTCGCATTATTGCTTGCTGCCGCTATCGGGATGCCGACCTTCCGCTTGCGCGGTCATTATTTCAGCATGGCAACAATTGCGATTGCCGAGCTCATTCGAATCTTTGTCGGGACCTGGGACCTTGTTGGCGCTGCGATCGGGCTGCAGGGGCCGGCCGTGGGCCGCGCGTGGTGGGACCTAACGTTTCGCAGCGAACTGCCGTACTACTACATCTTTCTTGGCGTGCTGGTCGTGGTGCTCGGTACGACCTTT
>Ga0209331_1000262_pt1 | contig 19482 bp, 18 predicted proteins | sample JacPinW_OM3H0_M3_FD_187971 | JGI IMG/M metagenome (GOLD analysis project Ga0209331, IMG submission 187971) | Forest soil microbial communities from Algoma, Ontario, Canada - Jack Pine, Ontario site 1_JW_OM3H0_M3 (SPAdes) (version 2) | ecosystem: Environmental > Terrestrial > Soil > Boreal...
CTTCGCCGTCAGACATCCGAGGTGGGAGCCGTATGCGGGAAAGCTGCACGTCCGGATCTGTGCGGGGGGTGCTCAGCAATGAGCATCCCTACCGCGACCCTAACGCGCTCAGTGGGCGCAGGAACTCGTGCTGGTGCTTGCCGTGTTGCGCGGCTGGCCGTGAAAGGAGAGCCGGTGCTGGAACCCCAGATCACCACCGCGTATTGGTTTGTAGAAGCTGTGCAGCCACAAGCGTGAAGCCCGCGATGACCTACCACAACCCCTATGGCAGTCCATCACCCAGCAGATCCGTGAACTACATTCGTCCAGGTCGCGAGCGCACCTGGAGCAGCAGAGGTTTCCTGCTCGGCATTCTTGCAATCCTGCTCGTGATAGCTGCGCTGGCCTGCGCTGTGACGAGCCAAGTGAGCCGGATTGCCACTGCGCCAACTATCGGCAGTGCGCTGAGCACGATGGAGCATGGGCACCCCCGGACCCCATAAGGGAGGAGAAGCGATGCCGAACCGCAGGGATCGAGATGGCGAGTGGGGCAATGGCGCCATTGTTGCCATCATAGCAGCGATGGTCATTGTCATGGCTGTGACCGCCTTCACGCTGCACCGAAACTCGCCGTTGGTCGCAAGCGGTCCCACTGTGACCGCATCGGAACCGAGCACGAGCGGCCAAGGAGGCATTGCGCCCGTGAGGGGACGCAGCGGGATCGAGCGATAAGATGGAAGATGTGCTGAGCGAGCGGTCATCTCGTCGGAGGCTGGGCATCGGGCGCGGACTGCTAAGCATCGACGACAGACCTCCTTCCGACACAGGGTCGCGATGAGCTGTCCTGGTTCTGCTCACAGCCCGCGCAGGAGGTCAACGCGCAAAGTCAAGACTTGTTCGGCAACTTCCCTGGGACGTTCATCGCAGGAGCCTACGGTTCCTGCCCCCGCTGGGTGTTCCGCGCGCTCACGAGGAAGCCATTGCCGGCCTCCGTAGAGTAGCTACGGCTCTGGCTTCAACAACAAACAACCCCCGCGTTGGAGTTCCGTTGTACGAACTATGACAGCTCATTTCCGGTCAGCACGTGCGGCGGACGGCAGCAACACGCTCGTGAGATGCCCGCACTCCGGGCATTCCTACGCTATCAGTCCGGGGTCGCCCGCGAGCGGAGCGATGCTGACAACGTCCTTCATCTCGGTCCCGCATCTTGCGCATCGCGGGGCCGTGTCTTCCCTGCATGTTCTTAGCTCGGTCATTCTTGCCACGCGCCCCTTTCGTCAGAGCTGTTCCGCCGTGTTCTCCCCACTGAGGGCTAACGCTTCCTGTGTAGCTTGGTTCGGTGCTGTTGCGCGGCCTTGTGCAATGAAGCTTGGTCCCTCGGGTGTTTCGGCCCTTCCTGCGTCCATGCTCATGTCCTACCGTTGCCACCGGCACCCGTGAGGGCCGAACCAGACCGGAGAAAATCTCATGAGAGCGAAACATATGGGCCTGCATTCCGCGGCTGTCGTGCTCGTGCTCGCGGCCGCAATGGCGCCGCCGACTGCACGCGCAGAGGACGTCATCACCCTGCACCGGCTCTCGGCGGCGCTGGCGTCCGAAGCCGTGACCGAGGCGGTCGCGAGCTGCGCCAAGCAGGGCTACAAGGTCAGCGCGGCCATTCTCAATATGGATGGCTTGACCCAGGCCGTGTTGCGCGGCGACGGCGCCACCGGGACCTCGTTCGATGCGGCCCAGGACAAAGCCTATACGGCGATCATGCTCGGCGCCGGCCGCAACGAGGACAGCACCGGCGTCATCGCGGAGCGGATGGGTGCAAACCCGAATCCTGGCGGGCTTGCGAAGCTGCCGCACGTTCTGCTGCTGCAAGGCGGCCTGCGCATCAAGGCCGGCAACGAGCCGATCGGCGCCATCGGCGTCGGCGGCGCGCCCGGTGGCAATCTTGACGAGGCTTGCGCCAAGGCCGGGATCGACAAGATCAGCGCCCGCCTCAAATAGCGACCGACCAGCTGGAGGGGGCGCCGACGGATGAAAGGTGAGCTGGCACCAGCCGTTCTGGAATGCTCAACAGCACCCGACAGCCGGGATTGGTCGTCTCCCGCTTCATGGTGACGGGCGCGGTCGAGGGCCGCCCTGCGGCACCATTCCACAGCGAATACTCCGTATTCAAGAGCACGCCGTCCCCGCTGCGAGCGCCCTGAATTCCGCACGCACACGCTCTGTATGCTCGCCCAGGCTGGGCACGCGGCGCCTCCCGTGCGCTTGTTGTTGGAGCAGTGTGGGGGCCGTGGGATACGACACCGGGCCGGACGGCGTATCGACGGTCATGCGTCGCAAATGCGGATGCTGCGCAAGATTGCCTGGGTCATTGACCCGGGCGAATGCAATCTCGGCTGCGGCGAGCTTTTCCGTCAACGCGGCTTCGTCCGTTGCTGTGAACACCGCGGCGACTCGCGCGTCGGTTTCTCGGCGGCGGTGGACGCGATCGACATTGCTGGCGAAATCACGATCGCGCGCAAGGGCCTCGTCCTCCAGCACGTGTTTGGCCAGCACGCGCCACTCGCGGTCGCTCTGGATCGAAATCAAAATGTCGGCACGGTCTTTTGTCTTGAACACGCCATAAGGTGCGATGGACGGATGCGCCAGACCCATGCGATGAGGCGGCATGCCGCCCTCATGTTGCAGCAGCGGCACCGTCATCCAATCCGCCATGGCGTCGAACATGGCAACCGACAGCACGGCGCCTTGTCCATTGCGTTCGCGGCCGATCAGCGCCTCGAGAATGGCCTCGTAGGCATTCATACCCGCCGCGATGTCGCACACCGAGACGCCGACGCGGGCGGGTTCTGCCGCGCTGCCGGTAACCGACGCCAGGCCGGTTTCCGCCTGGATCAGCATGTCATACGCCTTGCGCGCGGAATAAGGGCCGCGCTCGCCGTAGCCTGAAATCGAGCAGATGACGAGCCGGGGATGTTCACGGTGCAATCGGTCGAGGGGAAACCCGAGCTTTGCGATGGCGCCGGGCTTGAGGTTCTGGATGAACACGTCGGCCCTTGCCAGCAAGGCCGACAGGAGCGCCTTGTCGTCGGGTCGCATCAGATCGAGACAGACGGATTCCTTTCCACGGTTGAGCCACACGAAATAGGCGCTCTCGCCCTGGGCCAGCCGATCGTAGTAACGGGCGAAGTCTCCCTCCGGACGCTCAATCTTGATGACGCGTGCGCCGGCATCGGCGAGCCTGCAGCTGCACATCGGGGCCGCGACGGCCTGCTCCAGTGAGATCACCAATAAATTGGAGAGAGGAAGCGTCATGCAGATCGTTGCCGGGTTACGACTGCTGGACTGTGGGCCTGGTGATCGGCACATCAGCCAGGATCTTGTACTGTTGCACGCGCGGTTTGCTCTTGTCCGCCTCATTCACGTACTGGAGCGAGCTCTTGCCCATCAATTCCCGTGGTAGAATCATCACCCGAATGAAACGGCTCGGCCGATCGCTCGCAGCCTGCGCAAAGACGGGATCAGGCCCGGTTTCATACCATGCGCCTCCCGGTCCGTAGGAGGTGGATTGCCCCTGAGCATCGATGCGAATTCCGCCTTCGATCAGACAGCGAATACCGGGTCCCTGATGCCGGTGCAGATACGCGCAGCCGCCCGCGGGGAAGCCGACGCTATCGCCTCGCAGCAGGAGCTCGCCTTTCGGCAGGGTAAGCAGTTCCGCTGAAAGTTTTTCGCGGGAGACGACGCCCGGCGGCGTCGTATCGGCGCTGAACATACCGCTCAGTTCCCAGCGCCAAAGGCTTGCACCCGATGCCTCCGCATGGAGCGCGACCGCGCCTTCCCCGTGCCACGCGTCTCCGTCCTTGAAACTACGACCGCCTATGCTGATCGTGCCGTGCACCACGAAGATCATGCGCGGTGACGGTGGTAGTGCAAAGACCCGGCTATTGGCCAGGATGTCTTCGTACAACCGAAGCATTGGCAAACGCATGGCCCCTTCCTTCCTCGGCTGCGGATTACCGCAGGCTTTCCTTCCCGAAACTGCATCGTTATACCCGCACCGCGCTGCTGGAGAAAAAAATGTCTGACATGCGGCTGGTGGTAGCGGGCGCCGGCGGGCGCATGGGACGCACCCTCATCCATGCCATCGCTGCCAGCGAGGGCGCCGCTTTGGCGGGCGCGGTGGAGGCTGCCGGATCCGCGGTAATCGGGCGCGATGCGGGCGAGCTCGCGGGTCTCGGGACGAATGGCATTATTGTAGCGAGCGAGGTCGAGCCGCTTCTCAGCAAAGCCGACGGCCTGCTCGACTTCACGGTTCCCGCTGCTACCATGGTATTTGCCGAGCTCGCGGCCCGGCGTGGAATGGTACATGTTATCGGAACGACGGGGCTTTCCGGTGAGAGCGAGAGTCTGATCGAGGAAGCGGGGAAACGCGCGGTCATCGTCAAGTCCGGCAACATGAGCATGGGAGTGAACCTGCTTGCCGCTCTGATCAAGCGCGTCGCGCAGACGCTCGATCAGGAATTCGACATCGAGATCCTGGAGATGCACCACAGCAGGAAGGTTGATGCGCCGTCGGGCACCGCGCTCATGCTGGGGCGTGCCGCGGCGGAGGGCCGAAATATCGATCTCGATCAACATTCAGTGCGGGCACGCGACGGCCACACCGGCGCGCGCTGTCCAGGGGACATCGGCTTTGCAGCGCTGCGCGGAGGCAGCGTGGTCGGGGACCACACCGCAATCTTTGCCGGGCCGGCCGAACGGATCGAGCTTACCCACCGCGCGGAAGATCGAATGATCTTTGCCCGCGGCGCGATCCGCGCGGCGCTGTGGGCGCGCACGCAAAAGCCAGGCGTTTATTCCATGGCGGATGTGCTCGGCTTGCGCGATATCTGAACACTGACGGAGATGCGTTCCAATGACCGACCGTTTGCTCGTGCTTGTGCGTCATGGGGAGAGCGAGTGGAACCTGAAGAATCTGTTTACCGGTTGGAGGGACGTCGATCTCACCCCTAACGGAATCGCCGAGGCACGTGCCGCCGGTCGGAAGCTGAAAGCGCAGGGCGTTTCCTTCACTATTGCATTCACTTCGGCGCTCATTCGGGCGCAACGCTCGCTCGATCTGATGCTCGAAGAGTTGGGCCAGAGCGGCATTCCGGTTTTCCGGGACAAGGCGCTCAATGAACGCGACTACGGAGACCTCTCCGGGCTCAACAAAGATGACGCGCGGGCAAAGTGGGGGGCCGAGCAGGTGCATCTTTGGCGACGGTCGTATGACGTAGCACCTCCAGGCGGCGAGAGTCTCAAAGACACGGCTGCGCGTGTGCTCCCCTATTACATTCAGGAAATTCTGCCGGCCGCGCTACGCGGCAACCGGATCCTCGTGTCGGCGCACGGCAATTCGCTGCGCGCCCTCGTTATGGTGCTCGAGCGGCTTTCGACCACCGATATCCTCAAGCGCGAGATCGGGACCGGGGTGCCTCTGATCTACCGGCTCAATCCCGATTCCACGGTAGCCGAGAAGGTCGATCTGGCGGCGTGATCGTCTGCGCGTTGAGGCAAGCCAAGATCTATCCGAACGTCGTACGCGTCGGACCCCGCTTCGCTTCGCCCAACGCCGCCGAAAGCGCAACCGCGAAGCTTTCCTTCTCCTGCGGGCCGAGAAAGGCGGCGATGGCGAGCCGCTTGCCGCGTGAGACCAGAAACAGTCGTTCGATGCCGAACTCGGCGTGCACCACACGATCGAGTCGCACCCAGACAGGATTGGCGGTCCATTCTCGCACGGCTCCGCGATGGCTCACTTGGCGTACGCTTAGCTCGGAAGGTCTGACCGTCACCTGCTCGTAGGAATCGGCGCGGCGATAATTCACCTGAAAGGCCCAATAAATCAGCGCAACGTCGAGCCCACAAAATCCGAATACGGGCCAGGCGCCGGCCAGGAGAAATACCACTCCGGTCACCAGGCTCACTCCACCCACCACCGCCATCAGGCACAGGAATCCGGTGTGGCTGAGCGAGCGATGCGGAGTGAGTATCGCCGAAAAGATCGGGGGCTCGGGAGCCTGATCGTTGTCGGAAAACATGCTGCACACTATACGGAAGCCATGGCCCGCAAGATAGATCGCGCTAAGAGTGGCAGACCATCTGGAAAGCTGCCGCCTCGATCGCCACGCCTGCACCCATCAACGGGCCCCGCTTCCCGGGCGAGAGTAAAGAACGCCGGGACGCGGGCGGCGGCTGACAAGAAAGCTGCCGGTGGCCGTTTGCCGCAGTGGACAACGGCGGAGATCGAGGAAGCGTTCCGCCGGTTCCAGGCCGCCAAGCCCGAACCCAAGGGCGAGCTCGAGCACATCAATCCTTTCACTCTGCTGGTGGCAGTGGTGCTCTCGGCACAGGCAACCGATGCCGGCGTGAACAAGGCAACCCCGGCGCTATTTGCCGCTGCCGACACGCCGGCGAAGATGTTTGCTCTCGGCCAGGAGCGGGTGCAGGACCTGATCAAGACCATCGGGCTGTTTCGGACCAAGGCGAAGAACGTCATTGGCCTGTCCCGTAAGCTGTTGGAGGAGCATGGGGGTCAGGTGCCGCGCACGCGTGAGGCGCTCGAAGCATTGCCGGGGGTGGGTCGCAAAACCGCAAATGTGGTTCTCAACGTGGCGTTCGGCGAGCCGACAATTGCGGTTGACACCCACATCTTTCGTGTTGGCAATCGCACTGGTCTTGCGACGGGGGCGACGCCGTTCGAAGTGGAAAGCAAGCTCGATGAGATCGTGCCGGCCCGATACAAGCGCCATGCGCACCACTGGCTTATTCTGCACGGGCGCTATGTATGCGTGGCGCGGCGTCCTCTTTGCGAGCAATGCCTGATCGCCGATCTGTGCAAGTGGTCGGGAAAGACCCTGCCCGGACCCGCACCGGTCCATGCCGGTGCCCCGCTGGCGCCACGTTCGCGGCAATAACTGCCGGGTAACCTGGAGGAGGTTGCATGCGTTCGCATTGGCGTAAGATCGCGCTCGGCGTCGCGGTGGGCGTTGTCGCGGTCGTCGCCATAGCAATAGGGATGAGCTGGTTCGGGCCGCGCGACCGGCGACCGGCGCTGGCCGCGGTACCGCCGCTTGCGCCAGTGACACGCAGCTCCACCATCATCGTGCCTGTCGCCATCGCCCAAACTGCCATCCGCGATGTGTTGGAGAAGGCGGCACCGCGCGAACTTTCCGGAAAACCCGAGATCCCCTCTCTGCCATTTGTCAGTGATGCCGATATCGGCTGGTCGGTCTCGCGGGGGCCATTTACGGTGTCAGGCAGGCCCGAAGGGCTCTCCATATCGACCGCTCTCAGCGGGAGCATGCGTGCGAGCGGACGATTTGCGGACTCATCCGGATTGCTGGGACAGTCCGGGGATCTGCAGGGTCTGCTCGGGAACCTCCTCGGCGGAAATACGGCTCCGTCGCCAAAGCACGAGCAAGGAGGAAAGGGGCAGGAGCACCGCGTCGACGTGCGGGGGACGGTAACTCTCGTTGCGCGCCCGTCGCTTCTGCCGGACTGGCGCGTGGAGCCGAATCTGACGTCTCAGGTGACGCTAGCGGACGCCTCCCTCTCGATGATGGGCATGAAGCTCAGCGTTCCCGATTCGATCAGGCCGCTGCTCGATCGTGCCATCAATGAGCAGGTGTCGCTTTTGCAGGCCACCGTGAGGAACGATCCGTTTGTCGAGGCGGCAGCGCGGAATGAATGGGCCAAAATGTGCCGCTCGGTGTCCCTCGGCGCCCTTGATCCGCAAATGCCCGATTTATGGCTCGAGCTGCGGCCCACTCGCGCCTTTGCCGCCAATCCACGCATCGACGAGCGTTCCGTGTTCCTGACGGTCGGAGTGCAAGCCGACGCCCGTATTGTGCCGAATGAAACAAAGCCCGAGTGTCCGTTCCCTGCGCAGTTGGACATCGTCCAGCAGATGCAGCAAGGCCGTGTCAGCATTGCTCTGCCGATCGACATTCCTTTTACTGAAATCAATCGTTTGATGGAGGCGCAGCTGAAGGGAAAAACTTTTCCCGAGGACAAAAGCGGTGCCTTCGTTGCTACCATCAAGAGCGTCAGTGTTGCGGCCTCCGGGGACAGGCTGTTGATCTCGGTCGCGGTGAGAGCAAACGAGACAAAGAGTTGGTTTGGCTTTGGAGCCGACGCAACCATCCATGTCTGGGGTCGGCCGATCCTCGACCCTGCGCGGCAGATCCTGCGGCTTGGCGACATGTCCCTCGACGTCGAATCGCAAGCGGCATTCGGGACGCTGGGCGCGGCGGCGCGGGCGGCGCTTCCGTATCTGGAGCAGACGCTCTCGGACAAGGCAGTGATCGACCTAGTGCCGCTTGCACAGGAGGCACGCAAGAACGTTGCCAAGGCGATGGCCGATTTCACCAAACGCACCGACAGCATTCGGGTTGACGCCGAAGTCACTGATCTGCGCCTGGTGGGCCTGGAATTTGACGCCAAGACGCTGCGGGTCGTCGGCGAAGCCGACGGAACCGTGCGGGCAGCCGTCATGAAGCTGGATGACAAATAAATTGACGAAAGCGATCGACCCCCACTGCAGCGCGCCGTCGATGCACGACGACGGCGTTGCGGATGCATCGATCGCGTGCCCCAAACCGGCCGACGCCTTGCCCGGGTGGACTCGCCGCTTGTTCCTTGCTGCATGCGCGTCCCTTGGAAGCGGCCCGGCATGGGCAGCCCCGCGCAGACCTCCACCCGAGACGCCGCGTTCCGGCAATGTCGACGTGATCATTATCGGTGCCGGCGCGGCGGGAATTGCCGCCGGCCGCCGGCTTGCGGCTTCAGGCAGGCGCTTTGTCCTGCTCGAAGCAGCAAACGAGATTGGAGGACGGTGTATCACCGACACCAAATCATTCAGCGTGCCGTATGACCGCGGCGCGCACCGCATTTACCTGGCTGACAATAGTCCCATTGCCAAGCTCGCCCCGCAGACTGGCCTTGACCTCTATCTCGCGCCTCCCGGGCAGCGCATGCGCGTCGGCCGGCGCTACGCGCGCGAAGGCGAAATGGAAGATTTCCTCGCAAGCCTGGTTCGGGCCAACACCGCTATCCATGACGCCGCGCGCAAGGGGGACGTTGCCTGTGCGCAGGTCCTGCCGAAAGACCTGGGCGAATGGCGGCCGACCATCGAATTCCTCCTGGGTGCCTACAGCTGCGGCAAGGATCTCGCGGAGCTCTCGACGGTCGATCTTTCCCGCGCGGCCGAACGCGACAACGGCGCATTTTGCCGGCAAGGACTGGGTACCCTTCTCGCAAAACTCGTGCCCGCGGGCACGGTTCAGGTTTCGACGCCGGTCACCCGTATCGACTGGGGACGCGCAAACGTGGAGGTCGAAACACCCAAAGGTCAATTTCGCGCGCCGACGGCCATTGTCACTGTCTCCACAAATGTACTGGTATCCGGGAAAATCAAATTTGATGTCCCCAAGCGCCATCTCGATGCGGCCAACAAGCTCAAGCTTGGAAGTCACGATCACATTGCCGTCGAGCTGACAGGAAATCCGCTCGGGCTGCGAACCGATGAGCTGGTCCTGGAAAAGAGCGAAAACAAGGAGACTGCCGCAGTTTTTGCAAACGTGTCCGGGTCAACGCTTTGCATCATCGACGTGGCAGGTAATTTCGGGCGGGATCTCACTGCCAAAGGCGAACCCGCCATGATGGAATTCGCCAACAGCTGGCTTGGGGGCCTATACGGCGCCGATATCACACGCAGCATCAGGCGCCACCACGCCACACGGTGGAACTACGAGCCGTGGGTTTTGGGTGCCGGATCCGCTGCTGCGCCGGGAGCCCAATCGGCACGCAAGGTCCTGATGGAGCCGGTCGCCAGTCGTATCTTCCTTGCTGGTGAAGCCGTGCACGAGACGCTGTGGGGTACAGTCGGGGGCGCGTGGGAATCGGGTGAACGTGCGGCCGACGCTGTCCTCAGGCTTTTCGGCGGGCGACGCGGATGAGCGCCACCAATTAGGCTAGGCGCGCAATACTGCTCCCGTGCGCTTCTTGACTTCCGCGACGATCTTGCCCGCGACCGCCTCGATTTCCTGATCGGTCATGGTCTTGTCGCGCGGTTGCAACATCACCGCAATGGCAATTGATTTTTTGCCGGGCTCGATTCCGGAGCCCTGATAAACGTCGAAGACTGCGATCTTGCTGATGAGCTTGCGATCGGCGCTCTGAGCCGCCCTTATCAGGTCGCCGGCGCGTATGGACTGATCGACCACAAACGCAAAGTCGCGTTCGATTGGCTGAAATGGTGAAAGCTCAAGCGGCGGCTTCGCGCGCGTGGGTTTCACCTTAGGCTCTGGAATCTTTTCCAGGAGGATTTCGAACGCGACAACGGGACCATCGGCATCGAGTGCCTCCAAGGTGCGCGGATGCAACTCGCCGAAGTGCCCGAGCACGCTCTGTGGGCCGATCTGAAACGTCCCGCTGCGGCCCGGATGGTACCAGGCAGGCCCGCCTGGAACGACCTGCAGCGCCTGGGTTGGCGCTCCGGCCGCTGCAAGCACCGCAAGCGCGTCGGCTTTTACGTCGAACGCATCCACCGGAACCGCAGCTGTGGACCAATGGCGCCCCACGTCCTCCGGCTTGGCGAGGCGGGTGCGCACGCCGGCCGCGGCGGTGAATTGGTCCTCAGGGCGCTCGCCTCTGAAGATCGGACCAACTTCGAACAACGCGACATCGGGAAAGCCGCGATCGGTATTTCTCTGGGCGGCTGCGACCAGTCCCAGGATCAGGCTCGGCCGCATGTCGGAAAGATCTGCCGCTATGGGATTGGCAAGCGCAAGCTCACTATTTCCGCCGCCGAACAGCGTGGCCTGGTCGTGGGCGATGAACGACCAGGTAACCGCCTCGACCATTCCGCGCGCTGCGAGCGCGCGCGCAGCTTTGCGCCGGCGGGTCTGCAAGGGTGTGAGCACAGGTCGGCGGGGCGCCTCACCACGGTCAAACGGCGTCGCAGGAATGCGATCCACGCCGATGATCCGCACGACCTCCTCGACCACATCCGCCTTTTCGCGAACGTCGCCCCGCCATGACGGCACCTGAATGCTCAAGCTTCCGCCGTGGGCAGTTGCTGAAAATCCGAGGCGGCCCAGCACGGTTTCCACTTCGGTTGAATCGATATGAAGGCCGGACAACCTTGACACCTCGCCGATCGGAAAATCTATGCTGTCCTCGGGCACTTCCACTTTGCCCGCAACGGTCACGTCGGAAGGTTCGCCCCCGCAAAGATCGACCACCATCCTGGTGGCGAGCTCAAGCCCGGGCAGCATGAAAGCCGGGTCCACCCCGCGCTCGAAGCGATAGCGAGCGTCCGAATTGATGCCGAGCTTGCGGCCGGTGTGGGCAATGTTGGCGGGATCCCAGAGCGCCGATTCGATCAGCACGTCCGTTGTCCGTGCCGAGCATCCCGTTGCCTCACCCCCCATGATACCGGCGAGCGATTCCACCCCGCTCTCGTCGGCGATCACGCAAATGCTCGCATCGAGCTCGTAACACTTGCCGTCCAGCGCAAGCAGCGTTTCCCCCGGGCGGGCGCGTCGAACGGTCAAGTTGCCATTGACCTTCGCCGCATCGAACACATGCAGCGGGCGCGCGCGGTCATAGGTGATGAAATTGGTGATGTCGACGAGAAGGTTTATGGGGCGAAGTCCGATCGCAGTGAGCCGGCGTTGCAGCCACTGCGGCGACGGGCCGTTCTTCACTCCGCGAATGAGCCGCAATCCGAACGCGGGACAAAGCGAGGGGGTGGATCCGAACTCGAGCGTGACCTTGGTAGGACAGGGAAAGTGTCCTCGCACGGGTTCGATGGGCCGGCTCTTCAATGATCCCATTCCGGCGGCGGCGAGGTCGCGTGCAATGCCGCTTACTCCGGCGCAGTCGGCGCGGTTCGGAGTAAGGTTTATCTCGATGACGGGATCATCGAGCCCGGCCCAGTGCGCGTAGCTCGCGCCCACGGGCGCATCGTCGGGCAGCTCGATGATTCCCTCGTGATTGTCCGAGATCTCCAGCTCGAACTCCGATACCAGCATCCCCCGGCTTTCGACGCCGCGGATCTTGCCGATGCCGAGCGTCATGTTCTTGCCTGGAATGAACGCGCCAGGCGGCACAAAAACGCCCTTCATTCCCGCTCGCGCATTAGGCGCGCCGCAGACGACCTGCACTGCATCGCCGGTACCCGTATCCACCATGCAGACCCGCAATCGATCGGCGTTGGGGTGCTGCTCGGCGGAAAGGACCCTTGCAATGGAAAACGGCGCAAGCAGATTGCCGCGGTCGACGACCCTCTCCACCTCGAGCCCGATCATGGTGAGCTTGTCGACGATTGTCGCTAACGGGGCATCGGTCTCGAGATGCTCCCGGAGCCACGCCAAAGTGAATTTCATCACGCGCTGAGCCCTCCGGCGAGGCTCGGAAAATCGAGCGGCCGAAAGCCGTAGTGGGATAGCCAGCGCACGTCGGCGTCAAAGAAGGCGCGCAGATCCGGCATGCCATACTTGAGCATGGCGATCCGATCGATGCCGAGGCCCCAGGCGAAACCCTGATATTCATCCGGATCAAGCCCGCAGTTGCGCAGCACGTTTGGATGCACCATGCCGCAGCCGAGGATTTCCAGCCAATCCTCGCCCTCGCCGAACCGAATCTCGCCCTTGTCGCGCTTGCATTGGATGTCGACCTCGAGGGACGGCTCGGTGAAGGGAAAGAAGGACGGGCGAAAGCGCATCTTGACGTGATCGACTTCGAAGAAAGCTGCGCAGAATTCCTGCAGGATCCACTTGAGATGGCCGAGGTGCGAGCATTTATCGATGACCAGACCCTCGAGCTGATGAAACATCGGGGTGTGCGTCTGGTCGCTGTCGCTGCGATAAGTGCGGCCGGGGATGATGACCCGAATGGGGGGCTGCTTGGCCAACATGGTTCTGATCTGCACGGGCGACGTATGCGTGCGCAACAAAAGGCGGGATCCGTCGGGCTTCGGATTTAGATAGAACGTGTCGTGCATTTCCCGTGCGGGGTGTCCTTCGGGGAAATTGAGCTTGGTGAAATTGTAGTCCTCGGATTCAATATCGGGTCCTTCCGCAACGGAAAAACCCATATCCGCAAAGATCGCGATCAATTCGTCGTTGACCTGGCTCAGCGGGTGGACGCGCCCGACCTCGGCGGGCGGCTCACGGACGGGGAGCGTAACATCCAGCGTCTCAGTATTGAGGCGCGCATCGAGGGCGGCATTCTTCAGCTCGTCCTTGCGTTCTGCGATGGCCGCACCCACCCGTTCTTTCAGGCGATTAATCAGCGGACCCTGCTCTCGGCGCTGCTCGGGGGTCATCGCGCCCAGGGTTTTCAGCAACGCTGAAACCGATCCGCTTCTGCCCAGGGCCGCTATGCGGATCGCCTCGACGGCCGCCTCATCCTTGGCCGCGGCGATCTCACTCAGGAGCTCGTTCTCCAGGACGCTAGGGTCTTTCATTCCCATCCCGCATTCAGCTGCGCCAGCGCAGGGTCTTGGGCTCGAGCGGATTCCTGAAGGCGCGGCCCTGGGCCTGCGCAGCGATCCATTCATCCTTTACCCGCATCCACCAGCGCGCCTGCGTATCGGCATCGTTGATCAGCATGAGCTTTGGCCGATAGAGAAGACCCTCACGCTGCCGGATCACCACTTGCCGGTCCTGATCCAAAAAGATGCGCATGAAGATTTTGAGCAGCGGCGCAAGCGGACCCACCCAGCGCGGCGAGGCCCAGAAGATCTGGTGCACTTCCGTCGACTCGTCCGTAATCGGGGTGATTGCGGTGAGCCCCACGACCGTCTGCCGGTCTCCATGCACTTCCTCGATCCGCAGCCCTGGCAATTTGTAGGAGATCTCGGTCTCCACGTTGTGCCCCAGTAATTTGTACACCAGATTTTGCGGCGGGAGCCGATGGCGGACCATCTGCCAACCCAGCTCGATCGGCTTGAATTCCTTCTCCTTCGGCCGCAGCTTTGTGGCCTTGTGCTTGAACCATCGCGACGTGTGCACATAAGCGGCGTGGGTCGGATCCATCAGGCCGAACGCGGCGTGATCAGTTGAGCAGGGAAATGGCAACATGATCGCGGCGGCGGGGCGCGCCTCTTTCGAAAAGACCGGCATGCGCGGAGGCTCGGGCGGCTCGACCGCATCGAAGGATTGTTTGGGATGCCGGAAATAGATCCAGACCAAGCCCTGTTGCTCTGTGCAGGGATAATCTTCGCAGCGAATCCTGGCGAGGTCGATCTCCTGCCCTTCGCGCAGTGATGGAATTTCCACGCAAGTGCCGGCGGTATCGAAGCGCCAGCCGTGGTAGCAACACGCGATGGTCTCGCCGTCGAAATGGCCGTAATGCAGCGGGATCCCGCGGTGCGGGCAGGCATCGCGCAATGCGAAAACGCGCCCGTCTCGCCTGCGCCCGATGACAAGCGGCGCGCCGAGCAAAACTTTGGGTACCACGCGGCCGGGCCGCAGATCGGCGCCGGGGAGCGCAACGTACCATAGCCCCCGCAGCAGTTCGGCTTTGAGATCCTGCATTGTCCACGTTCCGCGATGCCAGCTCGGGCATGTGACCGGCTGCTCTCGGCATGCAAATGCCGAGCATGCGGGGAAGGGCTTATTACCAGCGCGAAGGGGCGGGTTTCAAACCCGCGTCCACCATCGGAAGCCGCTGCACCGTCAAGCCGTCAAGCCGCGATCGCCGCTCTTGCCTTCTCGACGATGGCTTGGAACGCGGCGGGCTCCTGGATTGCAAGATCGGACAACACTTTCCGATCGACCAGAATTCCGGCCTTGCCTATGCCGTCGATGAAGCGACTGTAGGTGAGGCCAAATGGGCGCACCGCGGCATTGAGACGCTGAATCCACAGAGCACGGAATGTGCGTTTTCTGCGCTTGCGGTCGCGATAGGCGTATTGGTTGGCCTTCTCAACCGCCTGCTTGGCAACGCGAATGGTATTCTTGCGCCGCCCGTAAAATCCCTTCGCGGCCTTGAGGACCTTCTTATGCTTTGCGTGGCTCGTGACCCCGCGCTTCACGCGCGCCATGGCGAGTCTCCTTCAGCAAATTGCGTTCAAACACCAGTGCAGGGCTTTCGATCAGCCGTTCGGCAGGAAGTACTTTTTGACGGTCTCTCCGTCGGTCTTGAACAGCACGCTCGTGCCACGCAGCTGTCGGATCTGCTTGTTGGTACGTTTGATCATCCCGTGGCGCTTTCCGGAGTGCTGGTAGAGCACCTTCCCGCCGCCGGTCACTTTGAATCGCTTCTTGGCCCCGGATTTGGTTTTGATTTTGGGCATTTGGCTCTCCTATACGGTTCCACCATGCCACTGCCCTGGCTGGCGGACCGGGGTTGCTCGTTCGAGCTGCTGCTGATTGTTGCGCCGTCGCCGCGGCAGCCCTGATGGCCGGGCAACGGGAAGCTCGCGGGTTTATGGCAGACGTGTCTGCGGATTACAACCGGGGGGCTTCGCTGCTGCCGGAGTAGGGTGGGGTTGCTCGTACCGCATCACAAAATTTTCGTCGCAGGCGCGCGACGCAGCGGTCGGTCGGGGCTGTCATCCACCAACCTCGGGTTTACCCGAGGTTGGATTCCAAGTGCGCAAGTCAGCGCCCGCTTGTGGCGCAGTGCGGCTAGCCCACGCACGACTTTTCTTCGTAGCGTCAGCGGGGGGCCAGTACCATGACGACCTGACGTCCTTCGAAACGGGGCTCCTGCTCCACCTTGGCGATTTTCAAGGTATCGTCCTTGACCCGGTTGAGCAGTTGATAGCCGAGCTCCTGATGCGCCATCTCGCGCCCGCGGAAGCGCAACGTCACCTTGACCTTGTCGCCTTCCTCGAAAAACCGCTGCATGGAACGCATTTTCACGTCGTAGTCGTGATCATCGATCATCGGCCGAAGCTTGATCTCCTTGACTTCGACGACTTTTTGCTTCTTGCGAGCCTCAGCCGCCTTCTTCTGCGCCTGGTACTTGTATTTGCCGTAGTCCAGAATCTTGCAAACCGGCGGGGCCGAATTGGGAGCTATCTCGACCAGATCGAGCCCCGCTTCCTGCGCCTTTTGCAGGGCGACCTGGACCTCGACGGGGCCATGATTGTGGCCATCCTGGTCGATCAGTTGAACACTGTTGGAGCGGATCTCCTCGTTGATGCGCGGCCCATCCTTGGGAGCAGGCTGCGCAGGTTTCATGGGGCGACGAATGGCTCTGTTCTCCTCTGTCGTTGCGACGGACCTGCCGGGGCAGGCGAGCAAAAGATCAGTACAAACCAAGCATAAGTCAACGCCCAAGCGACCGATTTAAGTCAATAGGAGGGCGACGGCAAAAAAGAGCCCGGCAGTGTCGGGCAGGTCACACCCGTCGGTACGCGCAAAAACCGCGAGCTCGATCAATCGTCGCGCGCCAGCAGCGACGAATAGACGGCCCGGGTGGCGATTGCGATGCTGCGCGGGGAAAACATGTACTCGGCGAATTGACGCGCGCGCGCGCCCATGGCGCGGTAAGCCGCCTGATCGAGTGACAATGCCGTGGTCACGGCACGGGCGAAATCGGCAGCGTCCCCCGGCTCGGCCAGCCAGCCCGTGCGGATGTCTTCCGGCATCTCAGGCGGCGTTACGATACGTTCGGGCAAGATGCCGATATTGGCCGCCACAACCGGCCGGCCCATGGCTTGCGCCTCGGCAACCACGCGGCCAAGCACGGGCGGCTCGAGCGCAGGCACGAGCACGATGTCGGCAGCGGCGTAAGCCGCGGGCATGTCGGGGCAATGTCCGCTGAAGCGGATGAATGGCGCAATTCCCTTGCCCCTCGCCTGCTCTGCGATGAACCGGGCGTATTTGCGAAAGATCTGATGCTCCCCTGCCATCACAATGATAAACCCACGCACTCCGCTCTCGATAAGCAAGCGCGCGATCTCCGGCACCAGAATCTGCCCGTTCCAGGGGGCGACTCGGCCGGGGACCAGGACCAGCTGGTCATCCGGACGTACACGCCAAGCCTGGCGGAGCGCTTCCCTGCGGCCGGCATCGACTGCGGCTGGATCGTAGGTGCCGGTCTGGATGCTGCGCGGGATGATCGTAATGCGCTCGCGCGGCAGGCTAAGCCGCTTCATGACCGGCGCTGCCGCATAATTGGAGGGCGTAATGATGCGATCCCCCTTCGCGAGCGCACCTGCCCAGTAGGCGCGCAGCCCGGAGGTCACCGGCACGTCCGGCAGCGTCGTGACCAGCCAGACTGCAATCTGCGTCGCAGCCATGTTTGCGGCCCAGGCGCCGCCGATGCTTTGCGCGTGGACGATATCGACCCGCTCGGATGCGATCAGGCGCTCCAGCCTGCGTGCACCCCTGTAGAGTTTGAGCGGGCTGATGCTGTCGTTCGCCAGGGGTATCCATTCGCCGCCATGGCTTCTGAGCTCTTCGGCCAGCGGGCCGCCTTCCGCGGCCACCAAGGCGCGGGCACCCGATCGCAACAGCGCCTGGGCGACGTTCAGCGCGGTCCGGGCGACGGGCTCGTCGCGCAAGGCCGCCACGATCTGGAGGATCGTTGCGCCGGCGAGGGTGCGCGGAGCATCGTGTCCCTCGCCCGGGGCGGTGCTCACCGCTGGCTCCGGCGGCTCAGGTGCGTTCCCCGCCCGCGCAGGGCTGTCGGATGTGCACTCAGCGGTGCAGCAAACTCCGTAATACCTCCTCCTGAAAGGGGGAGGTCGGCGACCCCCGACTCGGTCGGGGGGAGTCGGGTGGGGGTAGGCTCAGCGTCCCGATGATTGGTGAAACCGCGCGCCCAAGCCCCACGACCCCCACCCGACAGCATTTGCTTCGCGAGCGAAGCAAATGCTGTCGACCTCCCCCTTGCAGGGCTGTCGTATTCACACATCTCAAGCCTGGCCGCTCCCCAAAAAACTGAATCATTTCAATGCTAGGGACTTTCACGTTGCCTGACCATCGCAGGACTGATTCCATGGATCAATCCGTGATTCGCGGGAGGGACTCATGTCGGGCATCGAATACGGGCTGGGGCGGTTTGGCGACCGCCGCCTTCAAAAAGGGGGGCCAAGTTGCACGCGGCACTGGTTGAGAGGCCAAGCTCTTGTATCAGGAGGCTTGGCGGCAAGCGCCGGGGCGAGATGCAGTTCACGCGGTTTTTGCGAAACGATGCGGTAACGCCGCAAGAGATCGCCACCCATGCTGCTGCTGGTACGGCAGCACGCGCCGCAGGTCGCGATGTCCTTGTAATCCAGGATACCAGCGAGCTCTCCTTGGGGGGCCGCAGAGCGCGGGCGAATGGGTATGGGCCAATCGGCAAGGGCGGAGCCCTACGTGGACTTTTACTGCACGTAGTCTTGGCAGTGGATGCCACAACCGGCGAACTGTTGGGGCTCATCGATGCCAACGTTTGGAACCGCGATAAGGGCAAAGTCACGTCACGTCGCTCGCGCGCGACGACGAATAAGGAATCGCAACGCTGGATAGATGGTTCGGCTCGTGCTGCCGTGTTGGCGGGCGCGAGAAGCATCACCATGGTCTCAGATCGAGAAAGTGACGTCTACGAATATTTTGCGCGCCGCCCGCCCAACGTGCACCAGATCGCGCGAGCCTGCCAAGATCGACAGATCGAGGTGGAAAATATCTCGGCTTGCCTATTGTTCGAATTCATTGATCGACTGCCGGAACAGGGGCGGTTTAGCGTGGAAATTCCCGCCGCGCCGGGGCGCAAGGCGCGCGTGGCCGAGCTGGCGATACGCTTCTCGCCGGTTGTGTTGCGTAAGCCGCAGCATGGTGCGGCCGATCTACCCGCAACGCTACCCCTAACAGTGGTTGACGTTCGCGAGACATCAGAGCCGGACGACGGCAAGCCGATCCATTGGCGACTTCTGACCTCGCATACGATCGCACATCTCGGAGAAGCGCGCGGGGTTGTTAATAGCTATCGTGGGCGTTGGACCATCGAAGTGTATTTCCATACGGTCAAGACGGCCGGCGTCAACATCGAGGCGGCCGATATCGGCAATCCGTCGGCCATGATGAACCTCGTCGCTGCTGGGTGCGTGGCGGCCGTCACGATTTTGCAACTTGTTCGAGCGCGCGACGGAAACACCGGACAAAAGCTTACAGATGCTTTCGACGCGGACGACCAACCCACAATCGAGGCGCTTTCAACTCAACTCGAAGGCGACACTGAACGGCAAAAGAACCCGCATCCTAAAGGGTCGCTTGCTTTCGCCGCCTGGGTAATTGCCCGCCTGGGCGGCTGGACTGGATATTACGGCAAGCCAGGCCCACTCGTGATGCGACGGGGCCTCGAGGACTTCCGCCGCATCAAGTATGGCGTGGCTCTCAAATTGAGGCTCTAAAATGTGTGAATCGAACAGCCCTTTCAGGGGGAGGTATTGCGGAGCTTGCTGCGCAGCTGAGTCCACACATGCGATAACCCTGAAGTTCCGTGCGTAGAGTCGGCGGCTAG
>Ga0209331_1000263_pt1 | contig 19455 bp, 16 predicted proteins | sample JacPinW_OM3H0_M3_FD_187971 | JGI IMG/M metagenome (GOLD analysis project Ga0209331, IMG submission 187971) | Forest soil microbial communities from Algoma, Ontario, Canada - Jack Pine, Ontario site 1_JW_OM3H0_M3 (SPAdes) (version 2) | ecosystem: Environmental > Terrestrial > Soil > Boreal...
CGGCTGTGCGAAGCCGATATCGCGGTGATCCTGCGCCAGAAGGGCTCGGTCTACCAGCATGAGGCCAGCCACGGATACGGACCGGAACTCGATGCCTACATGAGCAAGGTCCGGTTCGAGCCGGGCCGCGGCACCATTGCCGGGCGCACCGCGCTCGAAGGCAAGGTCGTGCAGGTGACCGATATTCTCGACGACCGGGAATTCATCTTGGGCGATGCGATCCGAAAAGCGGGCGTTCGCACCATGCTCGGCGTCCCGCTGCTGCGCGAACGCAGTCCCATCGGGATCATCGTGCTCATGCGCCGCACGGTGCAGCGATTCAGCGACCGGCAGATTGACCTCGCCACGACGTTTGCCGACCAGGCGGTGATCGCGATCGAGAATGTACGTTTGTTCGAGGACGTGCAGGAGCGGTCGCGCGAGCTGCAGGAATCGCTTCGGCAGCAGACCGCGACCGCCGATGTGTTGAAGATTATCAGCCGCTCGGCGTTCGATCTCAAGTCGGTGCTGCAAACGCTCGTGGAATCAGCCGCCCGACTTTGCGAGGCCGACAAGGGCACCATAACTCGCCAGCAAGACGGCGTGTTCTTCCGCGCCGAGACCTACGGCTTCTCGCAGGAGTTCACGGATTACGTCAGAACCGTCCCGGTAGAGCCGGAACGGGGATCAGTTAATGGAAGGGCCTTGCTGGAAGGCCGTGTCGTGCACATTCCCGACGTGCAGGCAGACCCTGAATACTCCTTTGCAGAAGCGCAGAAGTTGGGCGACTTTCGCACATTGCTCGGGGTTCCGATGATGCGCGACGGAGTTCCGATCGGCGTACTGAGCTTGGCACGTTCCGAGGCGCGGCCGTTTACCGACAAGCAGATTGAGCTGGTCACCACGTTTGCCGACCAGGCGGTGATCGCGATCGAGAATGTACGATTGTTCGAGGACGTGCAGGCGCGTACGCGCGAGCTTGCTCGTTCAGTTGAAGAGCTGCGCGCGCTTGGCGCGGTGTCGCAAGCAGTCAACTCGACACTCGACCTGCAAACCGTGCTCGATACCATTGTCGCCCGGGCGACGCAGCTTTCCGGCACCGAGGCCGGCGCGATCTATGTGTCTGACAACGTCAGCAGTCAGTTCCAGTTGCGCGCGACCTACGGAATGACCCCCGACATGATCGCCGTGATAACGGAGCACCACGCCGACTTTTCCGAAGCTGTCCGGCTCGCAACGCAGCGTCGAGAGCCCGATCAAGTTGCCGCTTTGGAGCCGTCGTCGCGGGCAAACGAGCTGGTGATGCGACTTGGCTATCGCGCTCGCCTCGTGGTTCCGTTGCTCACTTCCGATCAGATCGTGGGAGCCCTGGTGGTTCGCCGCAAGGCACCCGGCGCATTCGCAAAAAGCACGATCGAGCTCCTGCAGACCTTCGCCGCGCAATCGGCGCTGGCGATCCGGAATGCGCAGCTGTTCAGCGAAATTGAGGACAAGAGCCGGCAACTGGCGGAAGCAAGCCAGCACAAGTCCCAGTTCCTCGCCAATATGAGCCATGAGCTGCGCACGCCGCTCAATGCCATCATCGGCGTCACCGAGATGCTGCGGGAGGATGCCGAGGCGTTGCAGCAGGACCTGGAGCCGCTCGATCGCGTACTGGGTGCGGCCCGCCACCTGCTCGCTCTGATCAATGACATCCTCGACCTCTCCAAGATAGAGGCCGGGCGGATGGAGCTGCAGCTCGAAACCTTCGCGCTTGCACCACTGATCGCCAGCGTGGTCAAGACCATCGAACCATTGGCGGCAAAGAATACCAACCAGATCGCGGTCAATTGTGATGGCATGATCGGGATGCTGCATGCCGATCAGATGCGCCTGCGACAGGCGCTTTTGAATCTGTTGAGCAACGCCAACAAATTCACCGACCACGGGACCATCAGCATCGACACGCGGCAAAGCGAAGAGGACGGCCGCGACTGGATCACCATCTCGGTCGCCGATACCGGCATCGGCATGACCGCAGAGCAGATGGGCAAGCTGTTCCAGGAATTCTCCCAGGCTGATGCCTCCACCACCCGCAAATACGGCGGCACGGGCCTTGGGCTCGCGATCAGCAAACGCTTCTGCCAGATGATGGGGGGCGACATTGCCGTGGAAAGCGAGCCGGGAAAGGGCTCGACCTTCACCATCGGCCTGCCGCGAATGGTGCAGAGCGAGCCGCGATTGGTGACAGAGGCGCCGCGACAGTCGCGTGCGCAAGGCGCTCATCCGACAGCCGAGGGAAGCGAAGAGCCCTTGATCCTGGTCGTGGACGACGATGCGACCGTGCGCGAGCTTGTGCAGCGCCATCTGGAACGTGCAGGCTTTGCAGTGGTCGCGGCGTCAGGAGGCCAGGAGGGACTTCGGCTGGTGCGGGAATTGCGGCCGGCAGCCGTGACGCTCGACGTCATGATGCCCGATCTCGACGGCTGGACGGTGCTCGCCGCGATCAAGGGCGATCCGGCGCTCGCAAGCATTCCGGTGGTGCTGATGTCGATCGTCGACCAGAAGAACCGCGGTTACGCCCTCGGAGCGGCAGATTATCTGGTGAAACCCGTCGATCGTGCCAAGCTCGTTGCGACCTTGAGCGGCATTTGCGGCTCGACCGCGGGATGCGCCCTTCTGGTTGATGATGACGAGGTGGTCCGCCGCGGTGTGCGCCAGGCGCTGGAGCCGATCGGATGGAAAGTGAACGAGGCGGAGAACGGTCAGGTTGCGGTCGAGGCGATCACCAGGGCGCGGCCAGACGTCATCATTCTCGATCTGATGATGCCGAAGATGGACGGATTTGAATTCCTCGACGAGCTGCGCGGTCGGCCGGACTGGCACGACATCCCTGTGGTGGTGATCACGGCGAAGGACCTGACGGAGGAGGACCGTAACCGCCTCAATGGCGGCGTCGAGCGCATCATTCAAAAGACCGATCGCGACGAGATGCTGCGGCAGCTTAGTCGCGAGATAGCTAAGTGCGTCCAACGCCACACGGCGAGGGGCGCGTGAAGATTCTCTACGTCGAGGACACATTTCTGCCGCACCCCGCAGCGGATTACAGTCTTTTTATTTGCGCTAAACCAATCGCATATCTACTTGGTTCGTAACTCGATTCCCTCCGCAGGGGCCGCTCTCAAGGCGGCCTTTCCTTACGAAAATCGGATTTACAGCCCCCACCCGTCGATCGAGTCGACAGGGAGGGCGCTCTCTGAGGTGATCAAACAGAATGCGACGGCGCCAATTCATTGCCGGACTGGGCGGCGCTATTGTGACATGGCCACTCCATGCGCGCTCCAAACAGGCAACGGAGGCGGTCATCGGGTTTCTGGACGCCGGCTCCGCTGCCGACCGAACGTATGTCGCAGCCGCATTCCGGCAAGGCCTGGCCGAGGGTGGGTACAGCGAGGGTCAAAATATTCGCATTGAATTTCGCTGGGCAAACGGTCGATTTGATCAATTGCCCGCCCTGCTGACTGATCTGGTGGACTGTGACGTGACAATGATCGCCGCGTTCGGCAACTCGGCGGCTCGCGCTGCAAAAATCGCAAGGACAACACTGCCTGTAGTCTTTGCCAGCAGCAGCGATCCCGTTGCAATCGGCTTGGTCACCAGCCTTAACCGGCCGGGCGCGAACATGACCGGCGTGAGCATCCTCAACCAGGAGCTGGAATCGACAAGGCTTGAGCGTCTGATTGAAGCTGTTCCGCAAGCAAGCACGATCGGCTTTCTCGTCAATCCGGACAGTCTGACGACGACGCCGAAATTGCAGGAGATGGAGAGCGCGGCGCGCTCGTTTGGCCGCCGCTTGCATGTACTGAATGCTCGCAGTGAGCGTGAGTTCGAAGCGGTTTTCGCGGCGATCGAGCAAGAGCGGCTCGGAGCGATGGTGGTCACTTCCGGGAACGTGTTCTCGAACGAAAGCGCAACGCTCGGTCAAGTCTGCGCCCGTCACGCTGTTCCGGTCATCGGAGCCGACCGTGATTTCGCCCGAGCCGGCGGGCTGATGAGCTATGGAACCGACCTTACCGAGGCGTATCGTCGGGTCGGCGTTTGCGCGGCGCGCATTCTCAGCGGAGAGGAACCCGGCGTTCTTCCTGTGCAGCAATCCACCAAGGTCGAGTTTGTCATCAATTTGAAGGCCGCCAAAACGCTTGGCGTCAAAATCCCGTCGGGCCTTCTTGCGATCGCGCACGAAGTCATCGTGTGAACGGCCAGGCGTCGGGTTGTGGTCTTGTGGAAAGCCTGGGGCTGGACCGAGCATCAGTCCGGGATTGAAGGTCCCTCTGGAATATCGAGTTCGCCACCGTGGAGAATGTAAAAGACCCGGTGAAGGCCGCGCGGAAAAGCCTAAGCCTCACTTGTCGCCGCGCGCAGACGTTTGATCTCCGCTTCCAGCGCCGCGATGCGCGCATCGCGCTGCGCCAGCGCGACGGCGACATCGGGTGCCTCGAAACGTTGCGGAATGTGCTGCGCGCAGTTTGCATCCCAGGCAGAAACGGTGAACAGAATCACCTGCTCGGGACGCGCCTTGTAATCCTCCGGCATCAGCTTCGCAGTCAGTTCCGTGTCGCCTTCGACCACCCGCGCCTCGCCCCAGAGCTTTATCCGACGCCGTTGGGCATAATCCATCAGGAAGAGATGAGCCTTGGGATTCTCCGCAAGATTGCCCTGGGTGATGAATTGCCGGTTGCCGGAGAAATCGACAAACCCGATGGTCCGCGCATCGAGCACGCGCAAAAAGCCGGCCGGCCCGCCCCGGTGCTGGATGTAAGGCTGTCCCTCCGCGCTGGCGGTCGCAAGAAAGACGCTCGTCTGCGCTTCGACGAAGGCAGCAAGGTCGGGGGTGATGCGAGTGGGCCAGGAGCCGCGCGCCTCCATGCGCCCATAGGCCTGACGCGAACCCTTGCGGGCCTGCACCGCCTTGATGGACGGGGAAAAAGCGACGTCACTGGAATATGCATGCGTTTCCATGGCGTGCTCCATAAAACTTCGCCGTGGAGATACGCCCTTCCATCGCTTGCCACTATCCTCTAAAAGCCAGAGTCATCCTCCCGAACCGTGGAAGGATGAATGGACAGACTTGAAGCCATGTCGGCGTTGCTGGCCGCGGTCGAAGCCGGCAGCCTTTCGGGGGCATCGCGCAAGCTAGGCATGCCGCTCGCGACGGTCAGCCGAAAGGTCTCGGAACTGGAGGCGCATCTGCGCACCCGGCTCGTCACCCGAACGAGCCGAAGACTCATCCTCACCGATGCCGGTCGCTCCTACATCGCCGCCTGCAAGCGCATCCTCGATGACATCAGGGAAGCCGAGCGCGCCGCAGCAGGCGAGTACAGCGCTCCCAGAGGCGAGCTGATCATCACCGCACCGATCGTATTCGGGCGTCTCCACGTCCTGCCGGTCGTGCTCGAGTTCCTCAAGACTTATCCGGAGATCGACGTGCGCCTCACGCTTGCGGATCGCATCGTTAATCTCCAGGAGGATCATGTGGATCTCGCCGTTCGTATCGGCGAGTTGCCCGACAGTAGCCTTGTCGCCATGCGCGTCGGCTCAATCGGCCGGGTGGTCTGCGGCAGTCCTGCCTATTTTGCCGAACGCGGTACGCCGAAAGGACCCGACGAGCTGAGGAAGCATGACTGCATCACTTTCAATGGCCTGACATCTCCCGAGGCCTGGATCTTTCCGAGCGGGAAGGGCAACATCTCCGTCGCGGTCCATTCGCGGCTCATCGTCAACACCGCGGAAGCAGCGATCGATGCCGCCATTACGGGACTGGGGATCACGCGCGTGCTCTCGTACCAGGTCGCCGACGCACTGCGCACCGGCGCGCTGCTCCTTGCATTGCGCGAGTTCGAACCGCCGCCGGTACCCGTCAGTCTGGTCCATGCAGGTCAGGGCCGCTTGGCGCTGAAACTGCGTGCAATCCTCGATTTCGCTGGGCCCCGCCTGAAGGCGCGGCTTTCTTAAAGCAAGGCTCATGCGCGGGTCGTTTGCCGATGTTGCCGGAGTGCGGACCCGCTTTTTTCAGCATGGCGAAGGCGACTACGGCGTAGTGTTGATCCATGGCGTGGGTGTCGGCGCGGACTCCTGGCTGTGGAACCTCGTGGCGCTGGGACAAGGGCGCACGGCAGTCGCTCCCGACATGCTGGGCTATGGCCTCACCGGCGAAGGGAGCTACCGCGAGGGGCCACCGCACGAATCCATGGTGGAGCACCTCACCGCGCTCGCGGACCAGCTGGGTCTGCGACGGCTCTGTGTCGTCGGAAGCTCCTTCGGCGCGAATATCGCGTGCCACCTGGCCTTGCGGCTCGGCGCGAGGATGGACCGCCTCGTTCTCGTCGGCTGCGGGCCGGCACTTAATTCGCCGCCGTTCCTGCACACCATGTACCAGCAGTCTCTCGCGAACGGGATCGCCGCCATGGCGGATCCCACGCTCGAGCGCTGCGAGCGGCGCATGCGCAATCTCGTCTTCGATCCCGCCAGCATTCCGCCCGCTCTGCCGCTCATTCAGCTCACGCTCTACGGGCTGCCGGAAACGCGCGATCGCTACGAGCGGCGCATTCGCGGAATCGTGAGCATGGAGGCGCTGATGCACTACGACGTGACCTCGCGGCTCCACCAGATTGCGGCCCCGACGCTCGTGATCTGGGGCCGGCAGGACATCCGGGGCGAGCTTCAGGAGGCGGAGCGTCATGCCGCGAGATTGCCCCGGGGAAAAATGCTGGTGTGGGAGGAATGCGGCCACCTTCCGTATCTGGAGAAGCCGGCGCAGTTCAACGCTGTGGTAGACGCCTTCATCCGTGAGGGGTAGCCCGCCTGACGCTCAGCTCGGGCCCATGGCCTCGTGCTTCCACAAGGACCAGGAGCGATCGATGAAGCGGTCGTTGATCTCCATCCCCTTCATCGCTTCCTCGTCGGCGAGGTAGGTCACCTCGCCGAGCCGCATGGCATCCATCTGCATGGTGGCATTGAGCGCGGCGTAGAGCGCGCGAAACACCGAATGCTTGATCGACTGCCCCGCCATCGTGGCGCCGTGCCCGCGCATGAGCACGATCTGCTTGTCGGCGAGCGACTTGGCGAGCGCCGCCCCGAGGTGCGGGGTCGAGCACAGCATGTCCGTCATCCCTGCGACTTCCCGGATCTCGAAGCGCGCGACCCCACGCCCGAGAAACCCGCTCATGTGATAAAGCGGCCGCAACGGAGTCTGGCAGACGCAGAACGTCACCAGCGCCGGCGTGTGGCAATGCACGACCGAGTGCACATCCGGGCGCGCCTTATAGATCTCACCGTGGATGAAGCGCTCGTTGTAAGGGCGCCGCTCGCACAAGGTGACCGCATTGCTGTCGAGATCGTAGACGGCAAGATCCTCGCGTCGCACCAGGCCTGGAGCGCGCTCCGCCGCGAGCACGTACATCTGCGGGTCCTTGTCGTGGCGCACGCTGACGTGTCCCAGCCCATCGACGATGTTCTTGTGATAGAGGACGCGATTGGCAACAACGAGATCGTCGAGCAGCGCCTGATCGGGCTCCGGGACGGGCTTTGCCATTACCTGAGCTCCTGTGCTCACAGCAGATAGGGCGCTTCGTCGCGGCCGGCCTGGGCGATGGCCGCGGGCACCCAGTCACGATTGACGAAGAATTGCAGGCGCAGGCCGTCGGGATCCCTGATCACCACGCTGTGGCGTGCTGGATGGTCTACCTCTCGCTCGACCGCAACTCCGGAACCGGGCAAAGCGGCGATCGAGCGCTGCAAATCCGCCTCGTTCCAGACTTCGAAGCCCACGTGATGCAGCCCGGGGTGAAGCTCCGCTGATTTGCGATACAGCGTGACGTCGCCCGCGCTTGCGGTGCCGCGCAGGACGGCAGATGCGCCGCTCCTGTTGCCACTCAGCGGGTCGAGGCCGACGATGTCGACGTAATAATCGAACATGCCCTCGAAATCCTCCGCGACCAGCGCCACGTGGGTGATCTTCTTGGGATGGAAGAGCGCGCGCTCGACGACGACCAGGTCGGGGTTTTCCGGGTAATTCTTCTCCGCCTGAGGGGCCGCGGTCACGCCCGGAACCCATTTCGGCTTTTCCTTGATGATCACCCCATGGCGCAACGCGCGCCAGTCCTTCTCCACATCGGCATAGATCTCGACCATGTTGCCGTCGGGATCATGCTTGTAAACGGAGCGGGCAACGTCGTGATCCATGACGAAGGCGAACTCGACGCCGGCCGTCTTGGCCCGATTGTAGCCCTCGACCAGGTCGGCCTCGGTTTCGAGCTCGAAGGCGGGATGCCACATCCCGGGCTTCTGGTCCGTGGCGGCATACTTGCTGTGAACATCGGTCAGGCCGAGGTCGTGATAGGTGTTGCCGTTGCTAAGAAAGCTCGCCCTGTTGTCGGGCTGGCGATAGACCTCTTCGAAGCCTACCACAGATTGATAGAACTGGGATGCACGCTCATAATCGCTGACGAACAGATTGGCGTGTCCCAGCCGGCGCGGCCGGAAGAATCCCCCTGCTTTGGCTTGCTCTGACGGGCTCATGATCATACTCCAGCGACATCTCCGAGAGCACCGTAGCGCAGATGAGCGCGCAGCGTCACGCTGAAATCGCCGGCGCGGGCTTTGCGGGCTTGACGGCGGGAGTGGCACTCGCTCAACGCGGCTGGAGCGTGCGCATTCACGAAGCGAGCCGCGAGCTGCGGGCGTTCGGAGCGGGAATCTTTATCTGGGAGAACGGATTGCGTGTGCTCGCCCCGCTCGGCGCCTATCGGGAGGTGATCGCGGGAGCGCACGAGGCGATCAGCTACGAGACCCGCCACGACGGCCGATTGATCGCCGAGTATCGATTCACGCCGGACCAGGGGACGCGCATGCTGACCATGACGCGCCAGCATCTCTACGCGGCGCTCCTGCGGGCTGCTCGGCGGGAGGGAATCGACATCGTGGTCGGCTCCGAGGTCACCGGGGCAACGCCGGCCGGCAGCTTGATCACCGCCGACGGGCGCCAATTCCAGGCGGACCTGGTCATCGGGGCCGACGGCGTCCGCTCCAAGGTGAGGGACTCCCTCGGCCTCCTGCAGGAGCGCAACATCTACAGCGATGGCATCGTGCGCGTGCTCGCGCCGCGGCTCAAGGACGAGCTCGGGCCGGGCGCGTGGGATCACGTCATCGACTTCTGGAACATGCAACCTCGCCCCCTGCGCATCCTCTACGTGCCCTGCAACGAGGAGGACCTGTACCTGGCGATGATGGCCCCGGTCGCCGACAAGGAGGCGACTACGATCCCTCTGCGCACCGATATCTGGATCGAGGCGTTTCCGCAGCTCGCGCCGGTGATCTACAAGCTTACCGTCGGCGGACGCTACGACGCTTATGAGACCACAAAATTGAGCCGCTGGTCGGTGGGAAATGTCGCCATCGTTGGCGACGCGGCGCACGCCATGACGCCGACGCTGGGCCAGGGCGCGGGCACCGCGATGATGAACGCGCTCGCGCTCGCGGTTGCGCTGGAAACGACGCGCTGCGTGCCGAGCGCACTCCAGGGATGGGAGAAGCGCGAGCGCACGCTCACCGAGTACACCCAGGACTGCTCGGCGCAAATCGCCAACGAGCGCAGGCTCTCGCGCTGGGATCCCGAGACTTTGCGCACAGCCAATCACATCCCCACCGGCACCGAGCACTTCGGCCCGCTGGTGGGCATCGGCGGTAAACCACAGGGTGGCAGTGTGGAGTAGCGCCCTGCGAGAAACTCGGTCTACTCGCTCTCCCTGTCCTTACGGGGAGAGGGAGTCCGACCGAGTCGGAGGAACGCCGGATGGATCACCAACAAATACGATCTAAAACGCGGCCTCCTTGGGAAAGAGCTTCGGCGTGAAGGCGTTGGTGTAGACATCCTCCGGGGCAACGCCCTGGATGTTGAAATATTGCGAGACGGTCTCCACGGTGCGCTTCATCTTTGCCGGATCGATGTAGCCAATGCCTTCACGTTTGGCCGTGTCCGTCATCAGGTGGCGCACCGCAATGCGGAAGTGCTCGCGCGCCTGATTTGGATCGACCGCCGGGTTGTATTTGCTGAAGATCGCAAGCGCCTCCTGCGGGTTCTCGAGTGACCAGGCCCAGGCCTTCATCGTGGACTCCACGAACCGGCGCACGCGGTCGGAATCCTTGGCGATGAGCTCCTCTCGCACCAGCAGGCCGGAGGAGTATAGATCGAAACCAAAGTCCGCAAAGGGCAAGTCCTTCCATGTCTTGCCTACCTCCTTTGTCTTGGCGGCAAAGGTCGGCGTCTCGGTCAGGAACAGCGACACCGCATCGACCTGGCCGAGCACCAGGCTCGCCGCCCGGGCCGGTGCCGTCATGTCCACCCATTGCACCGACGCCGGATCGAGACCATTGAGCTTGGCAAAGCCGGAAAACAAGTTGCGCCCAGCATCACCGACCGGAGCTCCGATCCGCTTGCCCTTGAGATCCTGGGGAGAGTTGATGTGGTTCTCTGCCAGCGTGCCGATCGCGTAGAGCGACTTGTCGTGGATGATCCCGGCAACCTTGACCTTCACGCCTCGCGAGCGGGCGATGATGAGGTTGGGAGTATCGGCGAAGGCAAAATCGACCGCGCCGGCTGCATAGGACGAGATCGTGGTCGCCGATCCCTCTCCCCCCACGATCTTGCCGTCGAACCCCGCATCCTTCCAGAAGCCCTTGTCGAGGGCAACGTAAAAGGGTGCATGTTTCCCGTATGGAACGAAGTCCAGTAGGAAGGTGATCTTCTCCAGCGGGCGCCCGCCCTGCGCCAGGGCGGAGAATGTCCACAGCATTAGACCGAGCACGCAGGCGACAACAGCGCCAAGGGCGGCGGCGAGAAAGGAGCTGGTGATACGACCAGACGTCATTGTGCACCTCGATTTTGCATTGTAACGAAGGTAGCCCGTCGCGGTTGCCGCTGCAAATTCATGAACTTCCTCTCTTTGTTGTCATTCCGGGGCGCCGGCAAATCGGCCGTAACCCCAGCGGTACGGTCAATCCCACTTCCATCGTAATGCAGTGCCTGGGTTATGGATTCCGGGCTCCTCTCGCTATGCTCGCGACCCCGGAATGACGGGAACGGATAACTTGAGATGGATTTCGTCAGCCTTTTCATCAGCCCGGAAGGCCGCATCAATCGCGCGACCTACTGGATCGGCTCCTTGAGCGTGCTCGCAGTGGAGCTAGCGCTTCGGCTCGGGTTGGGTGTCCCTTTTACCCCAACGCCGTCGGATCCGCTTTCGCTGCGCGCTCTGAGCTTCGTCATCGATCTTGTCCTGCTCTATCCTGCCGCCATGGTAATGGTGAAACGCCTGCACGACATCAACCAATCGGGATACCTGGTGGGATGGCTGGTCGTGCCAAACATCGTGCTCATGATCACCAACCTGTTGGGCATGACCGGCGACCCCGACCGGATGGCAGTGCTGGAAACCATATTTCTGCTGGGGACCAGCGTCATCGTGCTTACGTTTCTGGTGGTGCTCGGATTTCGCCGCGGCAGCGAGGGCAACAATCAGTACGGCCCGGACCCGCTCAAGCGCGGGGCGTCGTAGGCTAAAACTGATCGAGGTCATTGCGCACCCGCTCGAACACCGCGCGCGGCACGGAAGCGAATTCAGAACGGCTTCCGGGGTCACCATCACCGGGACGGGTGGTCGCCACCATGCCGATCTTGGTCACGGTCGAATTCTCGTGCACGGGGTCGCAGCGGTCTGCCTTGACGCCGGGCAGCACTATCAGATCCTCATGGCCGCGGAAGCGCGCCGCGAGCGACCATTCCACCTGCGTCCAGTCCTCCGGATCAATGTCCGCTTCGACCGCGATCACGAGCTTGAGCAGATTGACTTGCCCCATCGCAAGCAGAACGGCGCGCTTGCCTTCTCCAAGCGCCGGCCGGTGCATGCTGATGATCGCATGCAGCCGTCCCATGCCCCCATCGGTGACGAGCACGCGGCGTACGCAAGGGATGACGCGCTGGAGCGCATGGCAAAGCACGGCCTCGATGGCCACGGCGCCGAGCAGGCAATGCTCAGGGGCAAAGCCGGGAAGAACCGCCTGATACACTGCGTCAGTACGATGCGTCACGCAGCCAATCTCGACCGCGAGCCCGGGACCATAGGACACATAAAACCCGGGGAATTCCGAAACCGGCCCCTCTTCGATCAGCTCGCCTGCCCGCAGCTCGCCCTCGAGCACGATCTCCGCCTCGGCCGGCACTTCAAGATCGACCGTACGGCACGCCGCCAAGCGCAGCGGCTCGCGCACGAGCGCGCCGGCGATGGCGAATTCGTCCTCGCCAAGATCCACGTACATCTGCGAGGCCAGCAGCACCGCTGCGTGATTGCCGATGGCGATGGCGACTTCGAGCGGGCGGCCAAGCGCCTTGGCCTTTTGTGCCAGCCGGTAGAGGTGGTGATTGTGCGCAATCCCGGCCATCAGGCGCGCGCCGCCTTCAAGCCGCAGGCGCGCAATTGAGACATTGCGTTTCCTGGTCTCGGGATCCTTGGCAACGATCACACCGGCGCTGACATACGGGCCAGCCTCGCGCTCGAACCATGTCGGCACCGGAAGAAGACTCGTAAGCTCGATATCGCGGCGATGCTCCGCAGTTCGGAACGCTTCCTGCGTCACCACCACCGGCGGGATCGGCGCGCGCAAAGCGGCGACGCAAAACTCATGGAGATTGGCCCGGGCAACGCCAAGGGCGCGCGCAAAGCGATCGCGCGAATTGAACAGATTGCCCACGACCGGCATGCCGTGGCCGCGCACATGCTCGAACAGCTGCGCCGGGCCATGTTTGCGGAGCGACAGTACCGAGGCGATCTCGAAGCAGGGATCCACGGAGCGCTTCACCCGATGCAGCTCCCCGCTGGCTTCAAGTGCCGCCAGAAAGGCGCGCATGCTCTGGTCGGTCGCAATACCTCCCCCGGAAAGGGGGAGGTATTGCGGAGCTAGCTGCACCGCTGAGTCCATTTGCGATCTCCCTGCCCTCACTCCGACGACAAGCGCAGATAATTGATATTGCCGCGCGCGATCTCGTCCAACGACTCGGCGTATCCCGCATCGGCGTAGCGCATCACCCCGGTCGAGGTGTCGTTGGTGAGGCTGAGCCGAAGGCGCTCCTCGGCGCCATCGGACCCGTCGGCAATGAGCGTTACCCCCGCGCTGGTCATATAGCCGGCATAGCCCCCGCCCCCGGAATGAATAGCGACGAGATCGGCCTGGGAGGCGCAGTTCACGAGTGCGTTGAGCAGGGGCCAATCCGCTATGGCATCCGAGCCGTCGCGCATGTTCTCGGTCATGATGTTGGGATGCGCCATCGCGCCGGCATCGAGGTGGTCGCGCGTGAATGCGACCGGACCCGAGAGCACCTCCTCGCGCACCATGCGGTTCACTTCCAGGCCGAGCTCGGTGCGTTCTCCATGACCGAGCCAGGCGATGCGGGCTGGGAGCCCCTGGAACGGGATGCGCTCGCGCGCGAGCTTCACCCAGTTGGAGACAATATGGTTCGCGCTGAAGCGACGCAGCAGCAGGTCGTCGATCTTGCGAATGTCGTCGGGATCGCCGGAGAGCGCGATCCAGCGGAACGGGCCAATGGCGCGGGCAAACAGCGGCCGCAGGAACGCCTCCGTGAAGATCGGGATGTCGAAGGCGTTCTCCACGCCGCCCGCCTTGGCCTGGGTGCGGATCAGATTGCCGTTGTCGAACACGATGGCGCCGGCTCCCTGAAAGGCGAGCATCGCGCCCACATGTTTGGCGATGGAACGCGTGGATTCCGCCATCAGCCGCTGCGGATCGCTCTCACGCAGCGCGCGAACCTGATCAAGCGACAGACCGGCAGGGACATAGCCATAGATCAGGTCGTGCGCGGAGGTCTGATCGGTGACGATGTCGGGCACGATGCCGCGCGCCACGATCTCGGGATAGATTTCGGCGGCATTGCCGCAGAGCCCTACAGAGAGCGCGCGGCGCCCGGCGCGGGCCGCCTTGATCATATCGAGTGCGGCGTCTAGCGTTTGCGCTTGTGTGTCCAGATATCCGATCTCGATGCGCTTTGCGATGCGGGCGGGGTCGACCTCGACGCACAGGATGGCGGCGTTGGCCATGGTGCCGGCGAGCGGCTGCGCGCCGCCCATTCCGCCAAGCCCCGCGGTGAGCACGAAGGCGCCGGCGAGATCGCCGCCGAAATGGCGCTCGGCGATTCGCATGAAGATCTCGTAGGTGCCCTGAATGACACCCTGGGAGCCGATGTATTGCCAGTCGCCGGCGGTGAGACCGCCCCAGCAGATCAGATTCTTTTTCTCCAGCTCGTAGAAGGTCTCGGCCTTCGCCCAATGGCCGACCAGGTTGCAATTGGCCATGAGCACCAGCGGCGCCTTGGCATGCGTCCGGATGACGCCGATCGGCTTGCCCGATTGCACGATCAGGGTCTCCCCCTCGTTCATCACCTTGAGCGTCGCGACGATGGCATCGTGCGAGGGCCAGTCGCGTGCGGCGCGGCCGAGCGCGGCGTAGACCACGAGATTGTCCGGATCTTCGCCCACCGCGAGCACGTTCTCCAAAAGCCGCAACAGGCCCTCCTGCCGCCAGCCCTTGCAGCGCAAGTGCGGGCCCGTTGTGACGGAGAACGAGCGCTTCATCCCCTCGATCCCCGAGCCAATGCGTAATCGGTGAGATTGATGCCCAGGGCCTTCTCACACACCGGGTACACCGAAGGGTCGGTCACGCTGGAGGAGAGCGGGATCACGTCCTTGGGAATGCGCAGCACCAAAAGCTCCATGCCTTCCCTGATCTCGCCCACGCTTGCAGGCACCCCGTCCCGGTCGAGCGTGGCGATCACATCGGGATAGCTGGCGAGGCGCCTTCTGCCGGCATCCTCGACCGCCATGTACTCGTTCATCACATACAGCACGAGCTCGCTTGCTCCTGCCCCGATGTGCAGCGTTCCGATGTCGAACGCTTCGCTGGTATATTGCACCGTCTTGCGCGTGACCTTGCCCTTGCCGATGATGGCACCCTTCATCTCCGTGCAGATCGCATCGATCACCGCGGCGCCGCCTTTGCGCTCCGCGGCGATGATCGCCTCGCCGAGCGCAAGCGCGATCGAGATTCCGCCGAGCGCAGCGTGCGCCTTGACATAAGAGGCGCGGACGGGATTGCGACACGAGGCAATGAAGCCGCCCGACATGTCGGCAGCGCGCCGTAGAATGGGAGAAATTCGCGCCGTGGCTCCGCGCACGACAAGCTCGATATAGGCGTTGTTTGCGCGGTTGCCTCCCACTGCCGATTGGATCATCGGCTCGGGCGAGTTTGCGAGCCCGATCGAGCCCATGTCGCCGGTAGGGTGCGCGCGCAGGTCACCGACCGCATCAACGACCTTGGTGCCGAGAACAGCGCCAGGCAGCCAGCCGTTGAGCGTGCTCGACTTGCCGTTCTGCCCGATCATCAGACCATAAATCGGGGCCCCAAGCTCGCGTTGGGCAAGCTCCACCGCCTTGATGTAATCGACCCCGAGCATCTGCCATTGCGTGGTACCCGCGGGCGCGCCGATCGCCGCGGCGGTTGCGATCCAGGCTTCGTCGGCGATTTCGTCCACCGTCACCAGCTCCGGCTCGCCCGCGTTGACTGCGGCCGTGCCCAACATGCGTCCGTGATCCGCCCAGCCGCCTCCGCCTGCCGCGAAGACGGCACCGCCCTTCACCGCGGCTTCGACATCGCGCTCCCTCAGAATGCGGCGCATCTGCTCGTCTCTCCTCGACTGATCTCTGCTCCTGCTGCGCTCGCGTGTGAAGAGGGCCCGGATTGTAGGGTTGGGCAAAGGCGCGCCCTTCCGAATATTCCGTGCAACCAACATCTCGCGCGCCGTGCCCACCCGGGGGGGAACCGCGTGGGCAAAATCGCTCAACGGATGAGCAAACAATTCGGACCCGTGCAGGCGATTTTGCCCACCCTACTCCTGCTGCTGCGGGCTACCAAAGTAGCGCTCGAACAGCTGCGCATCTGCGCGTGCTGCGGCCGCGGGTCCGAAAAACACGGCCGAGCCCGAGACGAGAATGCAGACGGTGTCTGCCAACTCGAGGGCGCGCGTCGTATTCTGCTCGACCAGGACGATGGTCAGTCCGCCCCGGCGCAAGCGCTCGATCACTGCAACGCACAGGTCCACCACCTTCGGCATCAGGCCAAGGGAAAGCTCATCGATCAGCAGGAGCCTGGGCTCGGCCATGAGCGCGCGCCCCATGGCCAGCATCTGCTGCTCGCCGCCCGACAGCAATCCCGCCGCTTGCCTGCGCCGCTCGCCCAGCCGCGGAAATGCCTCGTACACCCGTTCGCGATTGATCTTGTCCTGCCCCAGGCTGCGGCAGTAGCCGCCGACAGTGAGATTCTCCTCGACTGTGAGATCCGGGAACAGCCTGCGCCCTTCCGGCACCAGCGCGATGCCGAGCGGGGCGCGCGCGACCGGCGGGGCGCGCGTGATATCGCGGCCCTCGAACAGGATGCGCCCGTGGTGGACCGTGGTGTGGCCCATGATCGCCATCATGGTGGATGTCTTACCCGCGCCATTGGGACCGAGCAGCGCCAGCATCGATCCGGCCGAGATGTCGATACTGAGATTCTCGACCGCGCGGATCGCGCCATAGCCGCAGCTGAGGTTTTCAAGCTTCAGCATGCTCCTGCCCCGTGCCGAGATAAGCGTCGCGCACGCGCGCATCCGCCATGACCTCGCGCGGCGCCCCGTCTGCAATGATCTTTCCCTGGTCGAGCACGACCAGACGGCGGCTCACCCGCAGGATCTCCGTGAGGTTGTGCTCGATCAGCACGGTGGTGATGCCGCCTGCATTGATCGCTGAGATGACGTCGGCCTGCTGTGATGCTTCGTTCTGATTGAGCCCCGCGAGCGGCTCATCCAGGAGCAGGAGGATCGGCTCAACCGCGAGCGCCCGCGCCACCTCCAGGCGCTTGAGCTGCCCGAGCGGCAGCGCGCCCACTTGTTTGTGCTCCACGCCCGCAAGCCCCACCGTGGCTAGAATTGCGCGTGCCCGCATTTCCTCGGCTTCACGCCGGTACCGTACCAAAGCGACGAAGGGATGGGCGGTGAGTCGATGCCCGGCGGCGAGCACTACGTTCTCCAAGACGCTCATGGAGCGGAATGGGCGCACGATCTGGTGCGTGATGGCCAAGCCCTTGCGCACGCGCCGCTCGGTCGCAAGCTGGGTGACATCCGTTCCTGAGAGCCTGATCCGACCGGAGTCCGGCGCCAGGACGCCGGCGATGACCTTGAGCAGCGTGGTCTTTCCCGCCCCGTTCGGCCCGATCAGCCCAACCATCTCGCCGCGGGCTATGGTGCAACTTACCCCGTCAACGGCCTGGACACCGCCGAACTTGACGGCCACTGCATCGATGTCCAGTGCCGCTGTCATGATGTGCGCAGCCTGAGAATCAAGGCTCGGGCAAGTCCTGCAAGTCCGCCCGGCGCAAAGCGCATGACCAGGACGAGAAGGCCGCCGAAGATGAGGAGACGATACTCGTTGATGAAGCGGAACATTTCGGGGAGCAGCGTGAGAAGGATCGCGGCCGCGACCACACCCAGGGTCGATCCGGTGCCGCCGATCACGACCATAGCCATGAGCGCGACCGAAAGGATGAAGCCGAAGGAATCGGGCACGATGAATTGCGTGAAATAGGCGTAGAGCCCGCCTGCCAGTCCGGCGATCGCAGTGCCCAGCGTAAACGCCACCAGCTTGTAGCTGGACACGGGAATGGCGACGGTGCGGGCAGTCTCTTCGTCGTCTCCGACCGCGCGAAAAGCAAAGCCCATCCAGCTGCGGTCGACATACAGGCTCGCTGCGACCGTGACGAGCGCGCACGCGATGATCAGAAGCGTGTTGCCCTCGCTGCCGAGCCCTGAGGCCGGAATCTTGCTGATCCCCATTTCCGCGCCGAGCCACGGCTGCTTGCGCACAAAGCCGACAAAGAGAAAGCTCACGCCGATGGTGGTCACCGCCAGGAAATCCGCGCGCAGGCGCAGCGCGGCAAAGCCGACAACGAGGCCGAGCAGCCCGGCAACGATGACCCCGGCAAGCAGCGCAACCGGCAGCGGCGTGCCGGCAGCGGCAAAGAAAGCGGCGCCATAGGCACCTGCGCCGTAGAACGCCGCATGTCCGAGGCTGAACTGGCCGCAGAACCCGGAGATCATGTTGAGGCTGACGGCCAGCATGACATTGATGCCCATGATCGCGAGCACGCTGGTGACATAGGCACTCATGCCGTCTTCATCCCACCGAGACCGCGCGGACGGGCGATCAAAACGGCGATCAGGAACAGGAACGCGATGGCGTCGCGATCAAGAAAACGGCCGACGAAAATGGTCCCGTAGGATTCGACCAAGCCGAGGGCGAGGCTTGCGATCAGCATACCTCGGAGACTGCCGAGCCCGCCGACCACGATAATCGCGAGTGCCTTGTAGCTGACCACGAAGCCCATGGTCGGCTCGACAAAATTGTTGAGGACACCGATCAACGCTCCCGCAAGGCCGGCCAGCGCCGAGCCGATGGCGAAGTTGAGATAACGCACCTTGATCGCATCGACGCCGAAGCTCTCCGCAATGCGCGGGTCCGAGACGGTGGCACGCCAGCCGATGCCGATCCTGGTGCGGGCGGTGAAGGAGGCAAGCAGGAGGAGGCAGACGGTTGCCGCAACCACGATCGCGATCTGCACCGTGTTGACCGTCAGCCCCAGGAATTCATGCAGCTGGGTCGGGTAAGGATTGCGGGCGAAGGTCAGCCCCTGTTCGCCAAAGGCGATGCGAAAACCGTCCTCCATGAAGACCAGCAAGCCGATCGAAGCAATCATAGGGACGTAAGGAGGGTAGGCGAGGAGCGGCGCGTACAGGAAGCGATAGATGCCGATGCCGAGAACCGCCGCCGCTCCCATGGCGGCGATTACGCCGAGGGCGATCGCGCCGGTTGCGTTCGCGACAATGACGGCGACGTACGCGCCGAAGGCATAGACCGCGGCGTGGGCGATATGCAGGATGCGAAGCAGGCCGTAGACGAGCGTGAGGCCGACGGCCATCAGCGCATACATGCAGCCGAAGACAAGCCCGTTGAACGCCAGGTCAACATAATACAGCACGGGCTATATGGCGCGGCGGCGATGGGAGGACCTCCATACCTCCCCCTGCAAGGGGGAGAGCCTGCTCCGGACCTGATCCGGGGTCGACAGCATTTGCTTCGGTTCCAAGCAAATGCTGTGGGGTGGGGGTCCGGCCCTCGTTGCGCGCTTTTGCTGATCATCGCGGACACGAATTGACCCCCACCCGGCTCCCCCCGACCAAGTCGGGGGTTGCCGACCTCCCCCTTTCAGGGGGAGGTATTGCGGAGCTAGCTGCGCCGCTGAGTCCATGCGCGATAGCTTTGCCGCAACGCGCAGATCTCACTC
>Ga0209331_1000264_pt1 | contig 19451 bp, 24 predicted proteins | sample JacPinW_OM3H0_M3_FD_187971 | JGI IMG/M metagenome (GOLD analysis project Ga0209331, IMG submission 187971) | Forest soil microbial communities from Algoma, Ontario, Canada - Jack Pine, Ontario site 1_JW_OM3H0_M3 (SPAdes) (version 2) | ecosystem: Environmental > Terrestrial > Soil > Boreal...
TGTGAAGCTCGATCAAGCCCGGCATGAGGAGATCGCCGCCGAGGTCCTCGCCGCGCTCGGGCGGGTGGTCTTCCCCGATTTCAACAATCAGGCCGTCCGCGGCCGCGAGCCAACCCCGGTCGACAACGCGATCTGCGAGCACGATTCGGGCATTGGTAAGAATGCAATCGGATTGTGAGCTGCTCATCGCTTTCTCACGTGGCGGCCGCGAATTGGGTCAAGTCCACGACGGAGTCGGCGATGCGTTCGCGAACGGTCTCGTCGTGAACGACGGCCACGACGGCTGTGCCGCGTTTCTTCTTTTCAGCGATCAGGCTTGTAACCACCGCACAGTTCTCGGAATCGAGCGAGGCGGTCGGCTCGTCCAGGAGCAGGATCGGCCGCTCCGGCAAAAATCCGCGGGCGATGTTGACCCGTTGCTGTTCCCCCCCGGAGAAGGTTGCCGGCGGCAGGCTTTGCAGGGAGTCGGGAATGTTAAGTCTCTGCAGCAGATCGGCCGCACGCGCTCGGGCGCCGTCACGAGACGTGCCGTTGCCGAACTGCAGCTGGGCAACGACATCGATGGCCGGCACGCGCGGCACCGCGCGCAGAAACTGGCTCACATAACCCATCATGTTCTCGCGCAGAGCCAACAAATGCCGGGGCGACGCTCGCACCACGTCTGTGCGGGCGATGCCCTGCTGGATGAGAATTTGTCCCGCATCGCAGCGGTAGCTGCCGAAGATCATCTTGAGCACTGACGATTTGCCGATGCCCGAGCGTCCGGCAAGCACGACGCATTCCCCCGCGTGCACCGAGAAGCTGACGCCGGCCACGACCGGCAGCCGGAGCCCGCCTTGCAAGTGCATGGTGAACGTCTTCGATACGCCAATGAGCTTGAGCACAGGGCGCATGTTGTCCTCAGGCGGGCAGGACGGAAGCGACCAGGAGCTGAGTATATGGCTCCTGGGGATCATCGAGCACCTGGTCGGTCAATCCGGTTTCGATGACCTCGCCCTCCTTCATCACCATAATGCGGTGAGATAACAGACGCGCGACAGCAAGATCGTGCGTCACCAGCACGACCGCAAGTTTGAGCTCGGAACTGAGCCCGCGCAGGAGATCGAGCAGCCTCGCCTGCACCGAGACATCGAGACCGCCGGTGGGCTCGTCCATGAGGATCAATCGCGGCAGCGTTACAAGATTGCGCGCGATCTGCAGGCGCTGGCGCATCCCGCCGGAATAGGTGACCGGCATATCGTCAATGCGCGCGGGATCGATTTCTACCCGGTGCAGCCAGTTTGTCGCGCTGCCGCGAATGCGGCCGTAATGGCGCCAGCCCACTGCCATCAGGCGCTCGCCGACATTGGCGCCCGCGGAAACTCCCATGCGCAGTCCCATCGCGGGATCCTGATGGACGAACCCCCAATCGGTACGCGCGAGCAGGCGGCGCTCCGCTTCGCCGAGCGCCGCGAGATCGCGGGTGACTTCATCCCGCATGCGGTAGAGCACGCGCCCGGCGCCTGGTGCAATCTGCGCGGACAAAAGGTTCAGCAACGTGGTCTTGCCGGACCCGGATTCCCCGACCACGGCCATCACCTCGCCCTCGTAGAGGTCGAACGAGACGTCGCGGCAACCGAGTTGACGACCGTACCACTTGGTCAACCCATCGGCGATGAGCAGCGGTTCTTGCTCGGTGGGGTGTGTCATTGCCGGACCGGCGCGAGGTCGAGGCGGAAACTGTAGCCATGCCGGGCAAAGCCGAGCGATTCGTAAAACGCGTGCGCCCGCTCGCGCTTGGCATTCGATGAGAGCACGAGCTTGTAGCACGCCTTTTCGCGACAACGATTGCGGGCAAACGCCATCATGGCTTTGCCGACGCCTTGGCCCTGGGAACTCGGCGCGACGACCACGTCCTCGACAATGCCGGACGGAGCGCCGAGATGACCGAGATTGTCCATGACCAGGAGTGCAAAGCTGCCAACGATGCATCCGTCGCGCTCGGCAACATAGAGCGTGTAGTCCGGATATCTCGCAAAGCGCGCGAACAATCGCGCCGCCTCATCCAACGGCAGAACCTCCCCGCGGTCGAAATCGGGTTGCGCATAGAGATCGAGCACGGCGGGCAGATCCTCCTCGACCGCGGCGCGCACACGAATCGCCGATTGCTCACTCATGATCTCGCGCCATCGCTGGTGCCGCCGCGGGCCGCGATCGCCGGATCTCGCAGTAGTCCGTGTCGGAACACACGAACATCCGGCCACCGCGATCATCCGTAATCACCTCGTCCAGGAAGCTGTCGTTGGTGCCGCACAGCACGCACGTGCCGTCGCGGCGGTAGCGCTCGAACGGATGATCTTCGAAGTCGAGCGACTCGACCCTAGTGTAGGGTGGAACGGCATAGACACGCTTCTCCCGGCCCGCGCCGAAAAGCTGCAAAGCCGCGCAATCGTTCATTTTCGGATTGTCGAATTTCGGCGTCGGGGAGGGATCCATCACGTAACGCTCGTCGACTTTGACCGGATAGGCATAGGTGGTCGCGATATGGCCGTGGCGTGCGATGTCTTCATAGAGCTTCACATGCATGAGCCCGTAATCGGCAAGGGCATGCATGCGGCGCGTCTCGGTTTCGCGCGGCTCAAGAAAGCGCAGCGGCTCCGGGATGGGCACCTGGAACACGAGAATTTGGTCCGCGCCAAGCGCTGTCTCGGGAATGCGGTGGCGTGTCTGAATAACGGTCGCCTCCCGCGTGCTTGTCGTGGTGCGCACGCCCGCAGTTTTGATGAAGAACTTCCTGATCGACACCGCATTCGTCGTGTCGTCGGAACCTTGATCGATCACCTTGAGCACATCATCAGGGCCCAGGATCGATGCGGTCACCTGCACGCCGCCGGTTCCCCAGCCGTAGGGCATGGGCATTTCACGGCTTGCAAACGGCACCTGGTACCCCGGAATGGCAACAGCCTTGAGCAGGGCGCGCCGGATCATGCGTTTGGTCTGCTCGTCGAGATAGGCAAAGTTGTAGGCGGGTGCGCTGCTCATTCCGCCGCCTCTTCCACAACGTGAGCGGCTTCGCGCTCCGGTTTGAATTCGGATCGAAGCCGCCTGAGCAACCCAAGCTCGGCCTGGAAGTCCACGTGGTGCGGCAGCTTGAGGTGCTCGACGAAGCCGGTCGCCTGCACGTTGTCCGTGTGCGAGAGCACGAACTCCTCGTCCTGGGCTGGCGCCTTTATGTCTTCGCCGAGCTCGCGCGCGCGCAGCGCTCGGTCAACGAGAGCCATCGCCATGGCCTTGCGCTCACTGTGTCCGAAGGTCAGTCCGTATCCACGGGTGAACCGGGCAGGCTCGGTGGCAGAGCCCCGGAACTGATTGATCATCTGGCACTCGGTGACGGTGATCTCGCCGAGCGGCACCGGAAAACCGAGCTCTTGCGGCACGAACTCGATCATCACTTCACCAAGCCGAATTTCACCCGCGAACGGATGCGTGCGGCCATACCCGCGCTGGGTTGAATAGCCGAGCGCCAACAGGAATCCTTCGTCGCCGCGCGCCAGATTTTGCAGGCGAACGTCGCGATCCGCCGGAAAATTGAGGGGGTCCTGAGTGAGGTCGCCGACCCGGCCGTCTGGGCGGCTCCGAGGCGATTGTTCGATCAGGTCATCGGCGGCAAGAATGTCGGTCACCCGAGGCATGGCGGTAATCGCTTGCGCACACTCGGGCTCCATCGCGCTGGCGCCTTCCGAGTCCAGCAATCTATGGGTATAGTCGAAAGTCGGGCCGAGAACCTGGCCGCCAGGCAAATCCTTGAATGCCGCCGAGATGCGCCGGCCCACTGTCATCGCGCCGGTATCAACAGGCTCACTCCCGCCAAAACGGGGCAGCGTCGCGCGAAAGGCGCGCAGCAAAAAAATCGCTTCGATCAAGTCGCCGCGCGCCTGCTTGATGGCGACTGCCGCAAGCTCGCGATCATAGAGCGAGCCCTCGCACATGACGCGATCGACTGCCAGGCGAAGCTGCTCCTTGATCTGCTCGAGCGACAACTCAGGGATGGACGGATCACCGCGCCGTTCATGGGCAAGCAGGCGATGCGCGTTCTCGATGGCCTTTTCTCCGCCTTTGGCAGCGACATACATGTCAACTATCCTTGCGGACAATGCGGACGGAGCGCGGCAGCGCGGCGACCTCGCGCTCGGCCAGGAGGATCAGGTCGACGCCGCGGGGAAAAAGCGCATGATTGGCCATGAGCTGCGCGCCGATATTTCGAGGCAGCGGTGAAGCGCGGAACAGTTGGCTCCCACGGATACCCGGCCCCTCGAGCAGGAGTTGCGGTCCTGACCGCAACGACCCAAGTTGCAAAACAAGCGTGGCCGATCGGTCCGGATAGTCCGGCAGTCCTGGATTGAAATGATCGAGAGGCGGAAGCTCGGACGGCGTGCTCACGATCGCGAACGCCGCCGCACCGGGATCCTCGATGATCGGCGATCCGCAGTGAAAGCGCAGCCAGTCGACGACCGCATTGGCCGAACGCAGGCCGGCATCGAGCCAGAGCGGCGTGTCATAATCGCACAAGGTCAGAGCCAGGGCCGCGGCGGCCGAGGAGAGCGGAGCTGGAGCCGATAGCTCGGCCGTGAGGGGGTGGATGGTGCCCGGGCGTGCGAGCGCGTTCAGGGCAGCGCGAAAGGTCTTTTGTGCCGAAAGCACCGGTGTGGCGAAACCTGCGATGACAGCGTTCATGTTCAGCCTTCACCCCGCACCAACGTGAAGAACTCGACTCTGGTTGCGGCGACTTGCCGTTGTTTGTGCTCGCGCGCGGCATTCACCCGACTGCGGATCGGCGCCAGCACATGGCGCTCGACCAGGCTGCGGTAAATCGCACTCTGCATGAGCGCGTCACACAGCGCGATCAATCGTGCCTTGGCCGCATCACGGCCAAGCACGTATGAGAAGCCTGTTTCACCGGTTTGCAGCTTGACCGCGGCGCGCGTCACCGTCGCCTCGCCAAGATTGAACGGCGCCCCGTCACCTCCGATACGGCCACGCACCATGACCAGCCCGCGCTCAGATGGCCGCAGCTCTTCGCTCTGCGGAATTGGTCCAACGAGATCAAGCTGACGTGCAATCTGCGCTGCATTGCTGGTCGCCAGCACCGCCATCGCCTCGCGACGCATGCTCTGCAGTTCAACATCTTCCGGAGGAGACTCGCTCACGCATTTGTTCCCATGCTGGCGCCAAAAGATATCGCCTATCTATATCACTAGACAACTCTATTTGTCTATATTAATAGACAACTCTAGAGAGCTTGCAGGGAGGGAAAAAGCGCGCAAGATGATGGGCACGGTCGTGCACCGCTGACCGTGCGCGCGGTCGCACGGTTACGGTGTGCACGGCGCGGACGCAGTCAAGCTTGCGCAGACTGCGTAAACTTGTCTGCGATGCGCGCCTCTGCCCACCCTACGCTTGATGCATGATTGTTCGGTGACAGGGGCAATGATGGGCACAGCACCAGTAAGCGATCCCAGGAAGAAGCGCAGTGGTCATCGCCCCCCCTCATCGGCCGGAATCTCATTCTGGCGCCGTATCGCCGACGAGCTTGAGCAGTCGATCGCAAATGGCGCGTTTCTACGCGGCGACAAGATGCCCGGCGAAATCGAGATGGCAGCGCGCTTTGGAGTCAACCGCCACACCGTGCGTCGTGCCATTGCTGCTCTTGCCGAACGCGGGCTGGTGCGGGCCGAGCGTGGCAGCGGCACCTTCGTCGAAGCAAGACGCATCGCTTACCCGATACGGCAACGCACGCGTTTCTCGGAAATCGTCAGCGGCGCCGGACGCGCGGCAGGCGGCCAACTGATCGGTGACAGGGTCGAGGCGGCCGACGACGAGATGGCTGCCAGACTCAGAATCAAATCCGGTGCTTCAGTCGTGCGGCTCGATATGGTCCGCCACGCCGATCGCGTTCCGCTCTCGGCCGCGACCTGCTGGCTGTCCGCGGCGCGGTTTCCCGCCGCAGCGCGTGTCTATGGCCGCACCCATTCCATGACGCGGACACTCGCGCATTTCGGGGTGCGAGACTATGCGCGCAAGAGCACGCACATCACTGCGATCATCGCCGATGCCACCGATGCCGCGAAATTGAAACTTACACCGGGCCGACCCATCCTGCTGGTCGAGAGTGTCGATGTCGATGGCGAAGGCTTTCCCGTGCTCGCAACGCGGGCGCGTTTCGCTGCCGACCGGCTGGAATTCGTGATTGAGAGCTGAACATATCGCCGGGCGGGAGCGGCGCCGCATGGACCTTCGCATTGTTGGTGGACGCGTTCTGCTCGACAGCGGCATCGAGGAGGCCGCTATCCACGTCGGCAGCAGCGAGGGTGCCATCGTTGCGATCGGCGCCGATCGGGGCGCGGTCCGCACTGTCGATGCGACCGGGCTCACTGTTCTACCCGGAATAGTCGATATCCACGGGGACGCCTTCGAGCGCCAGCTCATGCCGCGACCGGGGGTCGGGGTTTCCCTCGACATCGCCCTGCTCGAAAGCGATCGCCAGGCCATCGCAAACGGCATCACGACGGTTTTTCACGGTGTCACATGGTCCTGGGAACCGGGGTTGCGCAGCGCGGACAACGCACGCGGTCTGCTTGCGGCAATGGAGCTTCTTCGCCCCCGCCTCGCCGCGGATACAAGGTTTCACCTGCGTCACGAGACCTACAATCTCGACGCGGAAAGCGAGGTTGTAGACTGGATCGCGGCCAGGCGTATCGACGCTCTCGCCTTTAACAATCATTTGCCTTCCAGCGACGGCGCTGGTGCGAGGCCGGACAAGATCGCCCAGATGGCCGAGCGTTCCGGGCTCGCGCGGGAAGACTTTCTGAAGCTGGTGGAGCGGTTGCGCGAACGTCGCGACGAGGTGCCACTCTCGATTGCACGCATCGCCGGACGTGCCGTGGCCAACCACGTGGCGCTCCTTTCCCATGACGATGAGAGCCCAGACCAGCGAATTTGGTTTCGCAGCCTGGGCTGCCGCGTGAGCGAGTTCCCGATGAATATCGAAACCGCGCGCGCAGCAGCCGACGGCAGCGACGACATCGTGCTCGGCGCTCCCAATGTCATGCGGGGCGGCAGCCACCTGGGGTGGATCAATGCGAGCGAGATGATTGCGAGCGGGCTGTGCTCGATCCTTGCCTCGGACTATTACTACCCGGCACCGCTGATCGCCGCTTTCCGGCTGGTTGAATGCGGCATCCAACCGCTGGAGCGCGCGTGGTCCCTCATCTCCGCCTCACCCGCGCGCGCTGCTGGGTTGCGCGATCGCGGCCGCATCGCGGGTGGGATGCGCGCCGACCTCGTTCTGGTCGACGCAGCGCCATCCAGACGGCCCCGCGTGGTCGCCGCTTTGGTGGCGGGACGAATTGTCCATCTCACCCAAGCCGAGCGCATCGTCGGATAAAGCGTGGAGCGGGGAGATTAGCCCGCTCTTGTCTACGAAAATCCCGACAAATGCCCCCCCTTTCATCCCGCTGTCATGTGTCCTTGCTAGCCCACTGCGACCCCCCTCGGAGATGGGATCGTGTCGTCAGAAACTGTCCTGCAAGTGCGCCAGATTTCGAAAACGTTCGGCGGAACACGGGTTCTCAACGGCGTAAGCGTCGAGATCAACCGCGGTGAAATGGTCGGCCTGATCGGGGCGTCGGGCTCGGGGAAATCCACGCTGATACGGGCAATCGCCGGACTGACGACCATTGATCAAAGTGGGGCAGATGCAGCGGCGCAGCAAGGCGGGGGCGAGATTCGGCTGTTTTCGCAACCCATTCAGCGGCACGGACGGGTTGCGCGATCAGCCAACACGCTGCGGGTGCGGGTCGGAATTGTATTCCAGCAATTCAATCTCGTTCCGCGGCTGTCGGTGCTGACCAATGTCTGTCTCGGGCTGCTCGGACGAATGCCGCTCGTCCAGGCGACCTGTGGCCATTTCAGCCTGGACCAAAAGCGCCGGGCCATGCGTGCACTGGCGCGGGTCGGGATCGCGGAACACGCCCTCAAACGCGGCTGTGATCTCTCCGGCGGCCAGCAGCAGCGGGCGGCGATTGCACGCGCCCTGCTACAAGGCGCCGAGTTCATCGTGGCCGACGAACCGATCGCCTCGCTCGATCCCAACTCCGCACGCAGGGTCATGGACATCCTCGCGGATCTCAACCGTCAGGACGGCATTACCGTCCTCGTTTCCCTTCATCAGGTCGAATATGCGCTGCGATATTGCCCGCGCACGATAGCCCTCAAGGCGGGCGAGATCGTTTATGACGCACCGTCCTCGGCACTCACGTCCGAGCTTCTCTCCTCCATTTACGGCGCCGAAAGCGACGACCTATTTGCATCCATTGATGCCATGCCGTCCTCGTTGCAGCACCTGGTCAAAGCAAACCGGAGCGCTGCCGGAAGGCAGGCCCTGGCCGGAGCGCGCATCTTTGACCTGCCGGGGCGGCCGCGGCCCGATCCAGAACACGCGCACGTCTAGAAAGACGCAGCCGCGTCGTTGCGATGCTTTGAAGTTTCAACAGGAGAAACCGATGATGCAATCGATATTCAGGGCGGCAGCAGTCGCGGGGCTCGCACTCGCAAGCTGCGTGACGATCGCCGCCGCGCAATCACCCAACGAGATCAATTTCGGCGTGATCTCGACCGAAGCGTCGGTGAATCAGAAGAAGAACTGGGAACCCTTTGTCGATGCCATCTCCAAGGCAACAGGCCTCAAGGTGAGAGCTTTTTATGCCAGCGACTATGCCGGCGTCATCGAAGCAATGCGTTTCAACAAGGTGCAGATCGCCTGGTACGGAAACAAATCAGGGATGGAGGCGGTCGATCGCTCAAATGGTGAGGTGTTTGCTCGGGTCGTCGCCAAAGATGGCAACACGGGATATTATTCGCATATCATCGTGAACGCGCAGAGCCCGTTCACGAAGCTGGATGATATTCTCAAGTGCGACAAGACCCTCAATTTCGGCATCGGGGATCCGAATTCAACTTCCGGGTTCCTGGTTCCAACATCGTACGTCTTTGCCGCCCGCGACATCGATCCGAAGAGCTGCTTCAAGACAGTGCGCAATGCCAGCCATCAGGCGAACGCGATGGCGGTCGCCCACAAGCAGGTCGATGCTGCCACGAATAACAGCGAAGACCTGCAACGCATCGAAAACACAGCTCCCGACGCCCGCAAGCAGATCAGGATCATCTGGACCTCGCCTATTATTCCGCTCGACCCTCTGATCTGGCGAAAGGACCTCGACGCGGGCATCAAGACCAAGTTCTATACCTTTTTGCTCGGGTATGGCCGATTGGGTTCCGATGAGGACATCAATGCAGCCAGGCAGGTCCTGGCCAATCTGCTCTGGTCTCCGTTCACCCCTTCCTCCGACCGCCAGCTCATCCCGATTCGCAAGCTTGAAGCCAACCGCGACCTGATGAAAGTTCAGGCCGACGACAAGCTTTCCGATGCAGAAAAGGCAGAGCGGACCGCCAAGATCAAAGCCGAAATCGCCAGGATCGAGCAGATGGAAAAACAGGCGGAAAGCGACCCCTACAACAAGCGCGTGGCTGAATTCATCGCGGCGGACAAGGCTCACGATACCGAGGCGCTGAAGCGGATGATTGCGCAGTTCGCGGCGGACTTTGCGGGCACGCACTGATACTGTGACCCGGACATGCGCGCGCGTATGCGCGCGCATTCCTTGTTTTTCGCACCAAGAATGACGTCACAGCGCTCCTCAGCCGATGCGCCTGCAAGTCCTGAAGGGATGACCGCGGTCACTTTGCCTGCGCAAGAATCCCGGGCGCTGCCGCCGGCGCGCGAAATTCCCGATCACGCCGACGCGGAGATCGCGGTTCCGAGCCATACGCTCGCGCGCCGTGCGCGCGGCTGGATGCTGTGGCTCGTGATCATCGCGCTCCTGGTCTGGAGCTGGGGCCCGGCGGAGATGTCTCGCGCCGGATCGCTTTTCACCGATTGGCGCAACATGGCGGAGTTCGGCAGCGCCTTTCTGCGTCCTGATTTCCGCGACTGGGGCAGCTATCTGGCCGACATGATCGTCACCATCCAGATCGCGATCTGGGGCACTGCGCTCGCCGCGCTGCTCGGCGTGCCGTTTGCGATCCTGTCGTCTTCGAACGTCTCTCCGCAATGGATTGTGCAGCCGGTGCGGCGCCTGATGGACGCCTGCCGTGCGATGAACGAGATCGTTTTCGCGCTCCTGTTTGTCGTGGCCGTCGGGCTCGGACCGTTCGCCGGCGTGATGGCACTGTTCGTGCATAATACCGGCGTTTTCTCCAAGCTTTATTCGGAAGCGGTCGAAGCCATTGATCCCCGGCCGGTCGAAGGCATTCGCGCGACCGGCGCCCGACGCATCCCGGAAGTCGTATTCGGCGTCATTCCGCAGGTCGTTCCGTTGTGGACCTCGTTCATTCTCTACCGGCTCGAAACCAATGTGCGCTCCGCGACAACACTTGGAATCGTCGGTGCGGGTGGAATCGGGCAATCGCTGTATGAAAGCATTCGAGCGTTCCGCTATGCCGAGACCGCGGCCCAGCTCATTGTCGTGGTCGCGGCGGTGATCGTGATGGACATGATAAGCGCCCGCTTGCGCAAGGCATTGGTATAGGGACAGCGCGCCGGCGCGACGGGTCTGCTCGCTCCCTCGTTTGCACCGCGCGATTGAACCGCTTTATCTTGCCGGCAACCGTGCCTGGCTCAGCACACGAAAGTTTGCCAGGGCGGCATCCTGTCTGAGCAGGGCCAGGCGATCGATCGCAAACTTCTCGCATCCACATAGACGCTCAAAACTTCTCCGCAGCGCGGCAAGGGTCCGGGACTGTGCGTCGGCGGCGAGGCGGCCGGTAAGCGTCATATGAAAGCGGAAATCCGAGGACGCGTAGGGGTAACCCCACCGCTCGAGATTCTCGACTTGGCTTGCGCTCAATCGTGCTGCCATCCGCCGTGAGCGATCCTCGGGCGAAAGCGGCGCTCGGAAGGTGTCGAACGCCATCGTGCAGCGCGCCGCCAATGCGTCGATCGCAGGTTGGGGATCCCGCGCTAAGACAGCGGCAAACCCGCCGAGGCGCTCGATGACAGGCACTATCGCGGGGGTCGGCAGTTCTGAGCGTGCGAAGCTCTCAAACGCATCGATCAGCTGCGCTTCCGTGCATTCGGGCAACAGATAAAACGGCGCCTTCAGGGTCGCATGGAAACCATAGCGCCGCGGCTCCTCGGCCATCCTGTCCCAGCTTTGAGCTTCGCATGCGAACTCGGGCGGATACGCGACCGTTTTGCCGGTATAGCAATCGTAGCCCAGGACCGAGCTGCCGAAACGGTAGAGCGCAGACTCGGCCGGCGGTACGAAATAAATGGCGTACCGCGGCCTCTCTTTCATTTAAGGACCCTTGCACAGAAAGGATAAAGCCATGGAAGAACGCCGACAGTTGGCAGCTCACATCACCTTATCCACTCTCGACCACCACAAAGCGAATGGGCCGAGAAAGATACCCCCCGCGAGCAGCACAAACAGCGCGAGCCACGCCGTTGGTTGCGCCGGACCACCGGCTGCATCCAGCGCAACGCCGGCGCCCCAGGCGCCGAGCGCTGAAAGGCCGAAGCCGACCGTCGAATGAAAAGCCAAGGTTGCCCCACGGTGCATCGCTGCCGCGCTTGCGGTCGTGCCAGACGTCAGCGCGCCCGAATCCGCGGGAACGGTCAGGCCATAGACGAAGACAAGCACAAGCAACAGCAGGGGTGATGCCTCCACATTGAAACCAATCGCCAACGCAATCGCCCCCGAGGCAATCATGACGGCGGTGATGGCGCGGTGTCGGCCGTAACGTAAAGCGGCCTCATTTCCCATCAAGCTCGCGGGCAACGACAGAAGCGTGATGATCACGCTGACGGCGACAGCACCCAGCGGTGCGGTGCCATCGCTTCGAGCCACAACGAATGTCCAAAAAGCAACGATCCAGGTGCGCATGCCGTAAAGTTCGAAGCAATGTGCCCCGTAGCCGAAGATGTATCCGAGTGCGGCGCGATTGCTCAGCACGGGTCGGAAGTCGAGCAAGTGCCCGTGCGTAGGCGGCGGCTTGCGCGGGGCGAGCCAGAGACACACCAAGATCATGATCAGCGGCCCGGCGCCGGTGACGTAAAAGGCCCCGTGCCAGCCGTAGCTGTCCGCAACGAGCTGCGCTACGAGAAACGAGAGTCCGACGCCGATCGAAAAGCTCCCTGTATAGAGAGTGACGCTGCGCGAGATATCGCCAGCGGGGAGCCGATCGACGAGCGCTTTCAATCCTGGCATGTAAGCGCCGGCAAAACCGACGCCCGCAATTCCCCAAATCAAAGTTGCAGACCAAAGGCCCTTTGCGATCAGGCCAAACAATATTGTGGCAAGCCCGTTCAGGGCCGAGCCAGCTATTAATACGTAACGCGCGTCGATGCGATCGGTGAGCGTGGCGAGCAAAGGCACTGCTATCATGTATCCGAAGGCGTAGGCGCTCGCCATCAGTCCGGCCTGCGTAGCGCTCAGGCCCCATAGCGGCATGAGGTGCTGGGCCATGATTGCGGGGACGACCACGTGTGGGAGCAGGTTGCCGACCTGACCCAGGCACATGGCCGCGACGAGCGCCCGCCCGGTCAGCGGCGCCATCGGATTTCCATTCCAATCCACATCGAAATAATTCTTGACATACCGACGATAATTTCTATATTCGTTGAATTATGGAAAAGTCAAACGCCGTCGCAGCGCTAGCTGCGCTTGCGCAGGATAATCGCCTTGATGTCTACAGACTGCTTGTCAAGGCGGGACCGGATGGGTTGCCAGCAGGTCAGGTCGCAGAAAAGCTTGGGCTTGCGCCAAATACGCTTACGTTTCATTTCGACCGCCTGCGCGCGGCAGGCCTGGTAACGGTTCGGCGCGAAGGCCGGTCGATGATCTACGCCGCGCAATACGACACCATGAACGGTCTGCTCAGCTATCTCACCGAGAACTGTTGCCGGGGTGCGCCGCGGCGATCCCCTGGCGCCGCGGTACGTAGCACCGCCGGGGTATCGCAGCGAAAAAGGGTAATCGCGTGAAACGCCTTCATCTGCATGTTGCGGTCAAGCGCCTGCCGGACGCGATCAGGTTCTATTTCGACCTGTTGGATTCGCCTCCGTGCTGCTGCCGAGAGAAATTCGAAAGGAGTCCAGCTCATGAAGCGCATGCACGTCCACGTTTCCGTTCAAGACCTTCCGCAATCCATCGGGTTTTATTCGGCTCTGTTCGATGCAGAGCCCGCCGTCGTCAAGCCCGATTACGCGAAATGGATGCTCGATGATCCGCGCGTGAATTTTGCGATCTCAACACGCGGTCGCGAGCCGGGCCTCGATCACCTCGGTATTCAGGTCGAGAACAAGACGGAGTTACATGAAGTTTACGCGCGCCTGCGTAAGGCTGGTGGCACGGTCATTGGGCAAGGCGAAACGGCGTGCTGTTACGCCAAGTCGGAGAAATCGTGGATCGATGATCCCGCGGGGATCGCGTGGGAGACTTTCCACACGACTGGCGAAAACATCGAATATGGTGATGGCACTGGCGAAAATGAGGCCCGCGTGGCCCGTGCTACGGCCTGTTGCGTGGCGACTACCTGTTAGCCGTGAAGGACAACCAGCCAACCTTGACTCGTTGCCCTGGAGTTATAGACAAGAAGAACGCCGAAAATTTTGATGATGAAGCCAGCGAAGAAGACGACGAAGAAGCCTGAATCACAGAGCGCGGCTTTTCGTAAGGCCGCCCGCGAGTTCGGTTGCGATGAATCCGAGGAACGGTTTCAAGAAACGCTGCGGAAGCTTAGCAAGAAACAATCAGACCACAAACCAACCCCGCCTACGAACAAGCGGACTTAGGTGGGCTACGCGAGCCGTAAATAATCATAAATGTTTTAGCCGCCTGAGTTGGTGGCCTTGCCCATCAGGCGCGCTACTAGCGGCAGCAGTTTACTCTTCGCAAAAAAGAAAAGCCCCGCTGGGTACGCGCGGGGCAAGTTACATGCTCGTCCCCGGCAAGGGGCCAGGCAACGGCGAATTCAGTCGTAGACACAATATTGTTCTAATTGCGACCGGAGCCCCGCATGCCCAAGTCTGCTCTGCCCACAAGTCTGCTCTGCCCAAGTCTGGTCCGGGGTCGGCAGGCAGCTGAGGAGCAAGCGCGGCTCGCCAAAAGAAAAAGCCCCGGCCTGGTTCAGTCGGGCGACCGGGGCTTCTCTCTGAGACCTCGCGCGCAGGAACACAGAGACCTCGTGATCCTAGCGCGACAAGCATGCTCCGACAATTAAGCCTTTGGGGAATCCTCCTGGGTGTTGCATTTGTGCCGCGAGAGTCCGCTGCCCGACTATGTTTACGCCGCCTTAAACGTGAAAAGCCCCGATTCCCGGGAACCAACACGGCGGAATCCGGTTTAAGCCCAGGTTAAGCCCCTGTCCGATGGTCCACAGAGGGAAAGGGGCAGCCCAAAAGGGGCAGCCCAAGGGAACACGCCATCATGCCCCTTGATGCCTACCAGCAGCGGGCGGGCGAATGTCTGCGTCTGGCGGAGAGTTCCATGACGCTCGAGGAACGAGCGACCTGGCGCCAACTGGCGGTGTGCTGGTTGCGGCTTTCCGAGCGCGCCGAGGAGTTTCGCAGCCGCGCCCGGCAGGTCGAACAATTTCGCGCCGCGTACCCGTAGTCGCAATCGCAGGAGAACCCGCCGATGAACCCCAGCGATGAATTTCTCAAACATGCGGTGGAATGCCAGAGGATGGCGAAATTCACGCGTGACCCCGAAAACAAGGCGACCTGGACCCGGATGGCCGCGCGATGGATCGACTGCGCCGAGCGATTCAAGAGCCAGAGCGAGGCGGTGCATCGGAGTCCTCCCAGGCGACACCATCATCGCAGGGCCGAGGACTGGGCGGCGTAGGAAGGACAGACGACGGACGACGGATGACCAAAGGCCGCGGATCGGTCTGTCGTGCGTCCTCTGCCTAATGCAGGCTCGGCCCTTTGAGAAACCGGTTGCGATCGCCCGAAGTCACGCGCACCTCGAACGAGCGTCCGTCACGATAGACCGTCAGCGGAACTTCCACTCCGGCTTTTCCGAGCGACCAGACCTTGCGGAAGAAGGCCGCCAGATCGCTGACCTTGGTCCCGGCAACCGCGAGAACGATATCCCCCACGCGCAGATCGGCCTTGCGTGAAGGCCCGCCATTGGAGACGCGCGCAACCACGACCTTGTCGTCGATCTCGGTGGCGTTGAGCCCGAGCCATGGCCGGGGAGGATGGTTCGGCCGGCCGAGCGTCATCAGGTCGTGGAGGATCGGCTTGAGGATGTCGATCGGCACGATCATGTTGAGCGGCTCCGGCGTGCCGCCTTCGCGCACTTGCTGCACCTGGAGCGAGCCGATGCCGAGAAGATCACCGTCGCGGCCGATCATGGCCGTGCCTCCCCAGAACGGGTGCGCAGGCACCGTGAAGATCGCTTCGTCCAGCACGTATTCCCAGTTGCCGGCAAATTCCTGCTTGGCGGCGATGCGAGCCACGACCGAGTGCTTGCGCCCTCCGGCACCGGCAACGACAACCGGGTCGCCGATTTTCGCCGACCGCGAACTCCCAAACGGCAGCGCCGGTAGGTCCACGCGCGCCAACGCCTGCACCAGGCCAAACCCGGTTTCCTGATCGTAGGCGAGCACATGCCCGGGCACCGCATGCCCATCGGCGAGATGCAGCCAAATCGTTTGTGCCTCGGTGATGAGATATCCGATCGTAAGCACGACGCCTTCGCGGATCAGAACGCCGTTACCGGCGCGTTCCGTCCCCAGCGTGTCGGCGGTGAACGCGTCCGCCGGGATGATGGCGCGAACGCCGACGATGGCCGATAAAGCCGCGTCGAGATGGTAGCTATAATGTTCCGGTTTTGGCTGCACGGAGAGCGGCATCTCCCAATCGGTCGAGGATGACATGCAAGTACTCCCTTCGCGTAGCGTGTGCGGTGGGCAAGCCATCTCGGGCAGCCGCAATATTACGCGTTTTAAGCATGCGTGGAAGCGCCGTTCGGCCCGGATGGAGCGGGGGGCGATCCGGGATCGGATCTTGTAGAAAAGGGCGCGCTGACCAGGACAGGAGAGCTGCGGCACACGCGCTATCATTTGAATATGAATTTGATCCTGATGAGGACACCGGAAAGCCTTCCATCGGTCTTTCCACCAGGATAATCGCCAAATAAGCTCGGCCTCAGGCGGCGCGCGGGCGGACTTCGCGCTCAATGCGGCGGCGAAGCTTTCGTTCGGCCGCGTCCAAATCGTAACGCGCTTGCAGGTTGATCCAAAAATCCGGCGTGGTGCCGAAATAGCGCGCCAGACGAAATGCCGTGTCAGCGGTAATGCCGCGTCGGCCCAGCACGATGTCATTGACCCGCGAGCGTGGCACTTTGATCGCCTGAGCGAGCGTGTAGACGCTGATTTTCATCGGCACCAGGAAATCGTCGCGCAGGATTTCGCCCGGGTGAGTGAGCGGAAGCCTCTTGCCGGTGGCAACATCGGCAAGGTCGATCCGGCCCGTATCCAAATCTTCGCGTTTGATGCTCATTGCATCATCCTCTGTGGTAATCCATGATCTCGACGCTCCACGCCGCGCCTTCTCGCCATACAAAGCATATCCGCCACTGATCGTTGATGCGGACGCTATGTTGCCCGCGGCGATCCCCGTGCAAAGCTTCGAGACGATTGCCCGGCGGGATACGCAAGTCGTCGAGCAGCTTCGCTGCGTCGATGGCGAGAAGCTTTGCTCTCGCCCGGCTTTGAATCTGGTTCGGCAAAGCCCTGACCAAGTAGCCGGCAAATACCGCTGCCGTACGCTTGTCAGCGAAGCTTTTAATCACGAGTGTCGCACGTACCGGAAAACGGTACGCCTGTCAATGTTGTTGAATACCGTGTGAATCACACGCAAAGAAAGTGGCGCGCTCGGAGGGATTCGAACCCCCGGCCCCCAGATTCGAAGTCTGGTGCTAAAAACCGACACAGCTACGCTCGACCCGCCATCCTCCGCCAAAATCCCGTACATGCAATACAACTACCCGACACCATCCGCCTTGCCCCGCCGCGAATTCGCTCTATCGTGGTTGCTAGATGGTAGCTAGACAGGAATAGGACGGTGGCGCTAAAGGGCATCACGGTGCGAACGGTGCAAGCGTTAAAGCCTAGCGAAACGGTTTGGGACGCAGGCCACAAGGAGGCCGTCAAGGGCTTTGGCATCAGACGCCAGCGCGGCGACCCGGTCTACGTCATTAAATATCGGGTCTTTGGCCGACAGCGCTTCGTCACCATCGGCCGCCACGGTTCGCCTTGGACCCCCGAGAAGGCGCGAAGAGAAGCAAAACGGCTGCTTGGCCTCGTTGCCGCTGGTAAGGACCCACAGGCAGAGAAGGCCGAGGCCAGGGCCAAAGCCGCAGACACGCTCGGCAACGTCGCTAACGGCTTTTTGAAGCACGCCAAGAAAAAGCAAAAGCCTCGCACCTATGTGGAGACTGAACGACACCTATTGATCAACTGGAAGCCACTACATTCAGTTTCGGTTTTTCACCTGCGCCGCCGTCAAGTTGCCGCTCGCCTTGCCGAGATCGAAGTCGAGCGCGGCACGGTGACAGCGGCACGAGCCCGTGCGGCTTTGTCGGCGATGTTCAATTGGGCAATAGGTGAAGGATTCGATATCGCTACAAACCCCGTGTTCGGGACCAATCGTCCGGCTGAGCCAAAGCCACGTGAGCGTGTTCTTGCGGACAGCGAGCTGGCCGAAATTTGGCACGCATGTCGAGATGACGACTTTGGCCGGATCATCAAGTTGCTGACGCTAACGGCACAACGTCGTGGCGAAGTCGGCGGCATGCAATGGACGGAACTCAACGGCGGCATATGGACCATCCCCGGCGCTCGAACCAAAAACCATCGCGAGCACGTCGTGCCGCTCCCCAATTTCGCGTTGTCGCTCATTGCTGATGGGCCTCGCCGCACAGACCGCGATCATGTTTTTGGTAATAGCGCTCGGCGCAAAGGCGACGGTCAGCGTGGCTTTTCGGGCTGGTCGAAGGCGAAGGCAGCTCTTGAAGAGCGAGTTTTCGAAGCGCGAAAGATGGCCGCCATCGATGCCGGTCAGGAAGGGAACAAGGTCAAACCTCTGCCCGACTGGCGGCTTCATGATCTTCGGCGCACCGCCGCGACTACTATGGCCGATCGGCTTGGCGTATTGCCGCACATTGTTGAGGCTATCCTAAATCACGTGAGTGGCCACCGATCTGGCGTCGCGGGCGTCTACAATCGCGCGAAATACGAGGGTGAGATGCGGCAAGCTCTTCAGCGCTGGGCCGAGCATATTGAGGCGATCACGTCTTCGTAAATCCTCTCATGTTCCCTCAGCTGACCGCGGCCGAATCGTGAATCACATTAAGTCGCTCCTTAACAGAGGCGGGTGGACGGAATTAACCGAGGAGATGTTGAGCGAATGCTGGTTGATGTTCGGGCCGGAAAGACGGCCGCCCCAAAACCTAAAGAGAGCGAACGGAGACCGAGGAGCATCACAAAGGGAGGCAGTGGCCCTCGCAAGCCACCCACTCCCGGCAATGACAAGCAGCGTAGGCTAACTTCCCCGGCGGGTACTCGCGCCGGTGGCTTTGTCCTGACGCGCCACGAAGCAGCCGGGAAATGGGGCGCTACGACCTACGACGTAATCATGGGCCAGCGGTTTCGACGGTTACGCGCAGGACCTGCGGGAATGCAGTGCCACGCTCGAACGCGCTTTTGCGGATGTAGAGCGTGCCGATCTTGGCCCGGGCTTGTTCGATGACTTCGCCTTTCTCATCGACCTCCTGGTAGCGCAGAGCGCCTTTGGTTTCCTTCTCCAGTTTGAACCGAACTTCGATTACAGGCATGTGCAACTCTCTGTGCGGCATAGCTCGACCGACTTGATAGCAACTCGAATGACATTCAAAGAGCAGCCCTTCAGCGGATGCGAGCCATTGGCGGTGTCTTAATGGTCCCCCAGCCTTTTAGCCATAACCCAACATGCGCGGTTTGATACGATGCTGCGCCGTGGGCAATGTTCTAATTTGAAAATTGGTATTTTTTTGCCGCCTCACAAGCGTCGTTTAAAAAGATCTGCAATATCTTGAGCGCCTTCTGTCGAGCTTCATGATGCGTGGGCGGTCCCGCCAAACGGATATCTATTGCAGCGTGGAGAGATTCGTTCTCGTCCAGCTCAAACGTCACTTGCCAGGCGGCGACCGAGCCTTCCGTCGATGTGGCCATGCCGGTGTGTTGCGTCGATTTGGGTGTAATTTGTACAGTCATTGTCTTCTCCAGGCCGAACTGCCTTGCCGTTATCTCATCTCTGGCTTCAGTTCATCCCGACGTTCACGTTACCCTTTGCCTCGCGGTGT
>Ga0209331_1000265_pt1 | contig 19409 bp, 15 predicted proteins | sample JacPinW_OM3H0_M3_FD_187971 | JGI IMG/M metagenome (GOLD analysis project Ga0209331, IMG submission 187971) | Forest soil microbial communities from Algoma, Ontario, Canada - Jack Pine, Ontario site 1_JW_OM3H0_M3 (SPAdes) (version 2) | ecosystem: Environmental > Terrestrial > Soil > Boreal...
GAACGTGCAGTCCCTAATGATCGCTTATGGCACAAATGCGATGCATTCTAGAGAGCATTTTTCGGTCGTATGCGCCCACTTCCGTCATTGCCGGGCTTGACCTGGTCAAGCCCGCGGGTGACGGCCTCCGCGGATTGCAAGCCGACCGGCACGCGCTGTTCGCCGCAATCGTCCTCTTGTCGTTTCTTCCGCCGCTCCATACCCTGTGCCATCAGTCGGCCTTCAGGAGCTTGATTCGAATGAACCTTCGCTATCAGTTGCAACTAGTCTGTTTTCTCCTTGCGCTGGCCCCGATCTCTGCCCGGGCGGATTTGGTGCGCGTTTACGTCACCAACAGCGCGGGTGACAGTATTCACGTCATCGATGCCGGCAACAATAAAGTCGTGCAGGAGATCAAAGGCATCGAGGGGGCGCATGGAATTGCATTCTCTCCCGACGCCTCGCGCGTCTACGTGAGTGATGAAGCATCCTCCACGCTCGATGTTTTCGACCGCAAGAGCGGCAGGCTCGCCAAGCAAGTGCTGCTGAGCGGCCACCCCAACAACATCGCTGTCGCGAAGGACGGTCGTGTGGTTGTTGGAATCGCCCGCGGGGCGGGTGCCCTCGATATCATCGATCCGACAACGCTTGCCCGCGTGAAGAGCGTGCCGGTGAACGGGCCGCTTCATAATGTCTACGTGACGCCGGACGGCAAGCATGTGGTCACCGGATCCATTCGAACGGGCATCATCACCTTCATCGATCTTGCTACGGAGCAACCCGTCTGGGAGCTCAAGCTGGATAAGGGCATTCGTCCAATGACAATCGAGGCAGCGCCTGACGGTTCGCCGAAACGCATCTTCGTGCAATTGACAGCCTTCAACGGATTTGCCGTGGTCGATTTTGCCGCGCGCAAGGAAGTTGCGCGGATCGAGCTCCCGAAGATCGAAGCCGACTTTGAAACTGATGGGGGGCGCGCGGGCGCGCCTTCCCACGGCATCGGTGTCGCGCCCGATGGGAAAACGCTTTGGGTCACCAGCATCCCCAATAACTCGGTGTACGCCTATTCGCTCGAGAACCTCAAATTGAACGGCGAGGTCGCGCTGCCATCGTTGAACCTGGCGGGACACGCGCCGATCTCGGCGGTGGCCAATTGGGTCACCTTCACGCCCGACAGCAACGCGATTTACGTCTCCAACGCCGGTTTGCGCTCCGTCTCGGTCATCGATACGCGAGTGATGAAGCTTGTCGCGGTCGTACCGGTTGGCGAGGTGCCCAAACGCATCAACACACTCGTGATCCCGAGTTCAGCCGCTAGTGCCGCGGTGCGGAGGGTGTCGCTCCCTTGACCCACGCGGCGAGCGTGCCCCAGGCCGGATCCTGCTTTGAGAGGAACTGCCTTCCGCCGGAGTGGAACACGTCTCCGCCGGCCTCGGGCGCAAGCGGATGAAGCAGCAAACGGCTCGCATCGGGATCGCCGGGATTAACGAGCTTTGCAGCCATCGCAAAGTTGAGACGCGATTGCGCCTCGCTCCATACACGCGTATCCGGCGCGAGCTTTTCCAGACGGAACGCATTGTTGCTCTCGGCATGACAGACGTAACAACGGGCGTAGCCCGGTCGCTTGCTGAGAAAGATCGGCTGCACACGGCTCTTAAAGAATTCATAGTCGAGGTTCGGGGCTGTTTGCGCCGCCGCGTAGAGCAGTGAGCTCGCGAATACAACAAGAGACAGCGCAAAGACTGCGGACGCGTGACGCGGCATTAGGGCTTTCCATGCGTTGCTGCCGGCAGCCGCTCGATGAACGACAGCACGGCCGTGGAGAAATGATCGTTGCGGTCGCCCGCCACCATGTGGCGCGCGCCACCCACATCAACGTAATCCGCATGCGGGACGAGCTCGAGAAACTCCTTGGCGTGCGCCGCCTTCACGAGCTCGGAGGATGCGCCGCGCACGAGCAGCGCTGGAATCCGGATCCGGCGCGCGGCCTCGATCAAGGTGGCTTCGAGCGCCTGCCGGTCGGCTTCGGTGGCGCGCGGACCTTCGAGGAAGCGCGGATCCCAATGCCAGCGCCAGCGCCCGTCGGGCGAGAGCCGCAGATTCTTCTTTAGTCCCTCATGGCTGCGCGGACGCGGCCGGTGCGGCAGATACTTGGCGACCGCCGCCGCCGCCTCGGCAACGGACGCAAATCCTTCGTGGGCGTTTGCGCGCATGAAGCCCAGCACCTTCGCAACACCGCTTGGATCGACGCGCGGCGTAATGTCGACGAGCACAAGCGCGGAGAAAATGCTGGTACCGCGATCACGCTCGGCCTCGCCCTCGGCAAGGAGCGCGGCAATACCCCCGAGCGAAGCGCCGATGACGACGGGCTTGGTCCCGGAGCGCCGGGTGAGCTCGGCCGCGACGGCTTTGGCGTCTTGGGCATAATCAGCGAACGCATAGGCGCCGCTTGCAACCCATTCGGAATCGCCATGGCCGCGCTGATCGAGCGCACAAGCGAGATGGCCACTGCCGGCGAGCCCGGCCGCGGTCTTGCCCCAGGCGTGCCGCGTCTGCCCGCCGCCATGCAGCAGCAGCACCGGAGGCCCGCTCTCTCCGAACACATCGGCAACAAGCCTGTTGCCAGCGGCGCCGATGAAGGTTGCGGTGGCGGGAGTGAGGTGGCGGGTCATGTTTGGCAAGCTCTAGCACATTGAAAGCAACAGTGCGGCACCCGCCAGCAGCTTGGTGCCCGTGACAATGCCGGTGTAGAACGCAAAGGCCCCGTCGAAGTGACCGCAGCTTCCAGTTTCACAGGCGAACTCGATGAAACTTCCGCGCCGGCAGTTTCTACATGTGGCCGCAGGTGCTGCTTCAATACCGGTAATCGCGGGCATCGCTCGGGCGCAGCCATATCCAACGCGGCGCGTTCGGATTGTGGTCGGATTTCCTGCCGGAGGCACGGCCGACCTTGGCGCGCGTCTCATCGCCCAATGGCTCTCGGAGCGGCTCGCGGCACCCTTCGTGGTGGAAAACAGACCGGGGGCCGCCACCAATATCGCAGCCGAATTGGTCGTGCGCGCGCCGGCCGACGGCTATACGCTGCTGATGGTGACGGGGGTGAATGCGGTCAATGCCACGCTCTACAGCAATCTCGATTTCAATTTCATCCGTGATATTGCACCGGTTGCAGGCGTGAACCGGTCTCCCTTCGTTCTGGAGGTGCATCCGGGGGTCCCGGTCAAGACGGTTTCCGAGCTGATTGCCTACGCCAAGGCCAATCCCGGGAAGTTGAACATGGCCTCGCTGGGGACCGGCACCGGCAGTCACCTGGGTGGCGAGCTGTTCAAGATGACTGCCCGCATCGAAATGCTGCACGTGCCGTATCGTGGCTCGGCGCCGATGCTTATCGATCTGATTAGCGGGCAAGTGCAGGTCGCCTTCGACAACCTGCCGTCATCGATTGAACACATCAGATCCGGCACGTTGCGCGCTCTGGCCGTCACAACGGCGACGCGTTCGCCCGCGCTGCCGGACATCCCGACCCTCGCTGAAATCCTGCCCAGCTTCGAAGCGAGCGCATGGCAGGGCATCGGCGCGCCCCGTGACACGCCCAATGAGATCATCGACAAGCTCAACGAGACCATCAATGCGGGTCTGGCCGAGCCGCGGATCAAGGCGCAACTTGCCGACCTCGGTGCCACGGTGCTGGCGCTCTCGCCGGCCGCCTTCGGCAAGTTGATTGTCGATGAGACTGAAAAATGGGGCGAGGTCATCCGCGCGGCCAATATCAAACCGGAGTAAAGCCGGCCGGTGAAGGCGCGAACAGCCCGGGGAATCGGCCGCGCTTACACCATAAAGTCCTTATTCTCGGCGCCGAGCATCACCGCCCCCCAAGAGCTCCCGACATATTCGTATTGATTGGAAATGTGCTGCCGTCCGGCCATGAGGTCGGCAAGCACGCCGCCGAATGGCAGCGCGTCGGACAAGCCGGCGGCTCCCGTCGCCTTGAACATGCGCGCGGCAAGGATGGTCGCGCGTTCGGTCACCGCAGTGGATTGAAACTTGTACTGCAGGCGCTCGGCCAGAGGCGGGGTCTGCCTGGCCTCGGCATAGGCGTGCAGATTGCGAAAATTGCGGTGCAGCGTTCCTTTCATCTCCTCGATTGCGGCGGCCGTCTCCGCGCAGACAAGCTGAACGAATGGATTCTCGGCCGCGCGTCCCCCCGCGCGCGTGCGGCGCGTCTTGCCGTAGTCCACCAGCGCATCGAGCATGCCCTGCAACGCGCCGAGCGCCGCGGTCGAGATGCCGCGCACGAAGATCTGCCCGAACGGCAGCCGATAGAGGCTCGACGTGTTGATCGCCTGGCCGGGCCCGCGCAGCAGGAAATTGTCCCGCATGCTCTGGCAGCGGTAGGCGGGCACGAACACGTCATCAACAACAATGTCCCAGCTTCCGGTCGCCTCAAGCCCGCTTACTTCCCAGCTGTCGATGCGTTGATATTGCGTACGCGGCAAAAGGAAGATGCGGCCTTCGCAAGCAGAATCGGACACCGTGGCCATCGCGCCCAACAGTGCCCAATCGCAATGCGCGCAGCCGCTTGCATATTTCCAGCGCCCGCTCAGCCGGAACCCGCCGGGAACGGCCGCGGCCTTGCCCGCCGGCATCAGCGAGGAGCAGATCAAGACGGAGTTGTCGCGGCCCCATACCTCCTGCGCCGCCTGGTCATCCAACAGCGCCATGAACCAGGGATGCACGCCCGCGACGCCGTAGATCCATGCAGTCGACATGTCGCCCCGGGCGAGCGCGAGCTCCACCTCGTAAAAGCTATGCAGATCCATCTCGTAGCCGCCCCAGCGCCTCGGTTGCAGCACACGGAACAAGCCCGCGTTCTGCATGTCCGCGATGGTTTGATCGGGAATCTGGCGCCGGCGGCGGCCTTCGCGCGAGCGCGCGGCGAGCGCAGGCATCAAGGCGCGGGCGCGGGCAATGATCTCCGCCGCTTGCGGCACCTGCGCGGCAACAGAAGTCGCCCCATGCATGGGTTGCGAGCTTACTCCGCGGCCGCGAGACCCTTGCGCGCGTTGCGCTCGAGGCAGGCGATGACATGATCCGTCGACATGACATCGCCGAAAGTGAGATAGAATGCGCAGAGCGACGCATTATGGTCTTCGTCGGTGACGGCGGCGTTGCCGTCGCTGACCATGATGGTCCTGAAATTGAGCATCATGGCGTCGCGTGCAGTCGATTCGCAGCAGACATTCGTGACTGTGCCGGTGATCAGGACCGTATCGATCCCGCGCTCGCGCAGGATCTCCGCGAGCCTGGAGGAGCCCTGGATAAAGGCGCTGAACCGGTGCTTCTCCACAACGAGATCGGCGGGCTTTACGTCGAGCGACGACCAAAGCGCGTGTCCCTTGCTGTCTGTGGTCAGCGCGGCAATGCGCTTCTTGCCCTGCTCGGGGCTCGCGATCTCGAAATAGGTCGACCAGCTCTGCAGCGCGTCCGGCGTGAACGTCGTCTTGATCCAGACCACCGTGCCACCGGTTGCCCGCACGGCCGCGGCGAGCCGGTTGATGTTGGGCACGATCTTCTCCGCCATGGGGCAGAGCGCATGCGCCACGCCGGGCAGCATGAACGCATTCTGCATGTCGACCACGACGAGCGCGGTTTTTGCAGGCTCCATGCCCTCGAATGCATATGCGCGGCCGCGCTTGGCGACGACACGGTCGATGACCGATTGGGGAATGGAGCCTCTGTGCATGGAAACCTCCGCTCGTGGGTTATGGACATATTACCATGTCCCGGCCGCGGTGCAGCGCTATCCGCGCGTTTACGCGTGGCACGTCACAGTCGGCGCGCGAAGGCATCCGCAATGAAAGCATGGGCAAGCGCATAGCCGTGACGGGTGGCGGGCTCGTTGTAGACGGCCACTCCGGGGTGGTTGGCTTGCGGATCGGTGAAGGCGTGGACGACGTCGCCGAACGTCATGAGCGCCCAGCGCGCGCCTGCCGCCGTCATCTCCGCCTCGAACGCGTCGCGCTCGGCTTTGGGTGCAATCGGATCGGCGGCACCATGAACCGCAAGCACTGCGGCCTTGATGTCTCCGCGCTTGGCGGGCTCCGGCGTGACCAGCGTGCCGTGCATGGACACGACCGCGGCTAGGTCTGCGCCGGTGCGAGCAAGATCGAGCACGTTGAGGCCGCCGAAGCAAAAGCCGATAGCGGCGCGACGATTGATGTCGCCGATCGCCCGCCGATCCGCCTCACGGGTCAAGGTGTCGAGCCCGGCGGCAATGCGCCGGCGCATGGTCGCCACATCCGACATGAACGGTTTGAGGAACTCCATCGGGTCCTCGGTTCCGACCGGACCGTTGCCCTCGCCGAACATGTCGGCGACGAAGACCGCATAGCCTTGCTCGGCGAGCATCTGACCGGTCTCGATCGCCGGCTTGATGACACCGCGCCAATTGGGCGCCATGAGCAAGAGCGGCCGATTAGCCTTGACCGCTTCATCCCAGATGAGCGCACCGCGACAGCTGATGCCCGCTACCGAATAGAAAACGCTCTCGACCGCCATCGGCCTTCTCCCCCGCGTGTATCCTTGATAGTACCGCGGATGGCGCCGCGTCCGCCTCCGCCCAAGGCTTGCGCGGATTTACCACATTGCCCCTCGAAGCTTTAGCGGCGACCGGCGCCATCCGGGATCGCTCGCGCGCAAGGGCTCAGTTACGCGAACAGAAGCTGTCGGAATAAAGGCGGCTCATCGCGCGAGCGCAGGAGCGCGCAGGAAAGCGAAATCGCAGCCCTCATCGGCGCCGAGGATTTGCTCCGCGTAGAGCTTGTCATAGCCGCGCTGCGCCCGCACGGGTGCGCCTGCGCTCGTGCGCCGCTGCAATTCGGCTTCATCCAGGAGCACATCGATGCGGCGCTCCTTCACGGAGAGGCGAATGCGGTCGCCGTTGCGCAGGAGGCCGAGCGGCCCGCCCGAAGCGGAGTCCGGTGTGACGTGCAGGACGATGGTTCCGAAAGCGGTCCCGCTCATGCGCGCGTCGGAGACGCGGATCATATCTTTCACGCCCTGCTGCGCGAGCTTCCTGGGGATGGGAAGGTAACCGGCCTCGGGCATGCACGCGTCGGCATGCGGCCCCGCGTTCTGGAGGACGAGCACGTCTTGCGGCGTAACATCGAGGGCGGGGTCGTCCATGCGCGCTGCGAGATCGGCGAGCGAGGAAAACACCACCGCGCGCCCCTCATGCTCGAACAGTCTTGGATCCGCAGCCGATCGTTTGAGAATGGCGCCCCGCGGTGCGAGATTTCCGAACAGGGCGACCAATCCGCCTTGCGGCTCCATCGGCCGCTCGCGCGCGGCAATGATGGCAAGGTCGCGATGCGATGCCTCCTCGCCCGCAAGGCGCTCGCCGAGCGTTTCTCCGGTCACCGTCATGGCGTCGAGGTGCAGGAGCGGTTTGAGCTCGCGTAGCAGCGCGCCCATGCCGCCCGACGCAAAGAAATCCTCCATATAGCCGTCACCGACCGGCTTGAGATTGACCAGCACCGGCGTGGAATCCGACAATCGATTGATGTCATCCAGCGAGACCTTGATGCCCGCGCGGCCGGCAATCGCGGTGAGGTGGATGACGGCGTTGGTCGAGCCGCCGAGCGCAAGCAGGACCCGCAGCGCATTTTCGATCGACTGCGCCGTGATGATGCGATCAGGAGTAAGCTGCGAGCCGATAAGCTTCACCGCGGCCGCGCCGGTTGCCTCCGCCGCGCGCAGCCTGTCCGCGTGCACCGCGGGGATGGCGGCGCTGCCGGGAAGCAACATGCCGAGTGCCTCGGCGAGACATGCCATGGTGGAAGCCGTGCCCATGACCGCGCAGGTGCCGGCCGTCACGGCAAGCTGGCCCTCCACCTGCGAAATCTCCTCTTCGCTGACCTTGCCTGCGCGGTAGCTCGCCCAGAAGCGGCGGCAGTCGGTACAGGCGCCGAGCCGTTCACCGCGATGCCGGCCCGTCATCATGGGGCCCGCGACCAGCATGATAGCCGGCCGGCCGGCGGAGATTGCGCCCATGAGCTGCGCCGGAACGGTCTTGTCGCACCCGCCCATCAGCACCACGCAATCCATGGGTTGCGCCCGGATCATCTCCTCGGTGTCCATCGACATCAGATTGCGGTACTTGAGGCTGGTCGGGCTCAGGAACACTTCGCCGAGCGAAATGGTCGGAAACTCAAGGGGCAATGCGCCTGCCGCCAGGACGCCGCGTTTCACCGCCGCCAGGAGCTCGGGGAAATGACGGTGGCAATTGTTGAAGCCGGAAGGCGTAAAGGCGATGCCGACCACGGGCTTGTCCAACATGGCGCGGGAATACCCCATGGACTGCGCGAACGATCGCCGCAGATAGCGGGAAAAGGCGTGGTCCCCATAGTTGGTGAGCCCATCGTTGAGACCACGGGCGCGGCTTTCCGGCATGGCGGGAGGTCCTCGACGTGAATGGTTACGCGAACGTGAAGCGGCAGGCGCAATCAGGCACAATTGGCGCAAGACAAGTAAAGCCTTCGCGCGGCATGCAGGATAAGTAAAGCGCTCGCGGGCAGGACCTGGGAGGACCGAATGGTGAGTAGACGGACCCCACAGTACCCGGGTACTACTCGCTCCTCGCTGCTCACTACACTTGATCGAGATCAATCAGGCCGCCCGCACGCGCGTTTATGACCGCTCGACAAACCGATCGAAAGCCTTCTAGAACGGGCATTCCGCTGGACCGCGCAGTCATGGATTACGACAGTTATTTCGAGAACGCGCTTGGCAGGTTGAAGGACGAGCGGCGCTACCGCGTTTTTGCCGATCTCGAACGGCTGGCCGGCCGCTTCCCGCGCGCAATCTGGCACTCGCCGGAGGGGCCGCGCGACGTGATCGTGTGGTGCTCCAACGATTACCTTGGAATGGGTCAGCATCCCAAGGTGATCGCCGCCATGGTCGAGACCGCCGCCCGCATGGGCACCGGGGCGGGCGGCACGCGCAACATCGCGGGCACCAACCATCCCCTGGTCGAGCTCGAACGCGAGCTCGCCGACCTGCACGCCAAGGAGGCGGCGCTCGTCTTCACCTCCGGCTACGTGTCCAACCAGACCGGGATTGCCACCATCGCAAAGCTCCTCCCGGACTGCCTGATCCTCTCGGATGCCTTGAATCACAACTCCATGATCGAGGGGGTGCGGCAATCGCAATGCGAAAAGCGGATTTTCCGCCATAACGACATGGAGCATCTCAAAGAGCTGCTCAACAGGGCCGAGCCGGGGCGCCCCAAGCTCATTGTGTTCGAGACGCTCTATTCCATGGACGGTGACGTGGCGCCCATCAATCTCATCTGCGATCTCGCCCAAGAGTATGGCGCCATGACCTATGCCGATGAGGTGCATGCGGTCGGAATGTATGGCGCGCGCGGCGGCGGGCAGGCCGAAGTGCAGGGCGCCATGGCGAGGCTCGACGTGATCGAGGGAACGCTCGCCAAGGCGTTCGGCTGCTTGGGCGGCTATATTACCGGCCGGCTGGCGCTGATCGACGCGGTGCGCAGTTACGCGCCGGGCTTCATATTCACCACCGCACTGCCGCCTGCGATCTGCGCCGCGGCGGCGGCGGCGATCCGGCATCTCAAGGCGTCGGGCTTCGAGCGCCAGCGCCACCAGGAGCGCAGTGCGCGTGTCAAAGCCGTGCTTGCTTCTGCCGGGTTGCCGGTCATGGCGAGCGCTACCCACATCGTTCCGGTGCTCGTGGGTGGGCCGGAGCGATGCAAGCAGGCGAGCGATCTTCTGCTCGCCGAGCACGCGATCTATATCCAGCCGATCAATTATCCCACTGTGCCGAAAGGAAGCGAGCGGCTGCGCATCACGCCGTCGCCCTATCATGACGATGCGCTGATCGACGCTCTCGCCGAGGCGCTGGTCGACGTCTGGGATCGGCTCGACTTGCCGCGCAGGGAGCGTGCCTGGGCGGCCGAGTAGATTTTTTCATGCTGCAGGCTTGGGTCGTCATCGCCTTTGCGCTCGGCTATATCGGCCTGCTCTTTATTGTTGCAACTTACGGCGATGAAACCGGGCGCCTCGGACGCCAGCGGCGATGGCGCCGTTTCATTTATCCGTTGTCGCTTGCGATCTACTGCACGTCGTGGACGTTTTTCGGTTCCGTCGGGCTGGCCTCGCGGACCGGGTTTGATTTTCTGACCATCTATATCGGTCCGATGCTGGTCATCGGTCTCTGCTCGCCGCTGATCACGCGCATCGTGCGTCTTGCGAAGGCGCAGAATATCACGTCCATCGCCGACTTTATTGCCGCGCGTTACGGCAAGGCGCAGACCGTCGCAGCCACCGTGGCCCTGATCGCGATCATCGGCACCATTCCTTATATCGCGTTGCAGCTCAAAGCGGTGTCGTCCTCGCTCACGACAATTCTCGTGCATACCGGGCCTGCGAGCGCGGCAATGCAGCCTGTACTCGGCGACATCGCATTCTATGTCGCGCTCGCAATGGCGATGTTCGCGGTCCTGTTCGGCACTCGTCATATCGATGCGACCGAGCATCAGGACGGCCTGATGCTCGCGATTGCGACCGAATCTCTGGTCAAGCTCATCGCCTTCGTCGCGGTCGGCGTATTTGTCACGTTCTGGATGTTCGACGGGCCTATTGCATTGTTTTCTCAGGCGCTCAATGAGCCGCATGCGGCTGCCGCGCTCACCCGCGAGCCTGCGGTAGCGAGGCTCGCCGCCATGACTTTGCTTTCACTGTTTGCGATCGTACTGCTGCCCCGTCAGTTTCACGTTACCGTCGTCGAGAACAACAGCGAGGACGAGATCAAGCGTGCCGCCTGGCTGTTTCCGCTCTATCTAGTGCTGATCAACCTGTTCGTGGTTCCGATCGCGCTGGCAGGTCTGCTCACATTTCCCGAGAGCGACGTCGACAGCGACATGTTTGTCATGGCGCTCCCGCTGGCCGCGCGGTCCGACTTGTTCACGATTGCCGCGTTTGTCGGCGGGCTGTCGGCGGCGACCGCAATGGTGATCGTGGAATCGGTCGCTCTCGCCATCATGATATCGAATGACATCATCATGCCGCTCGTGCTGCAGCGGCGCGAGACGTTGATCAGCCGCCGCGAGAACGTCGGAGGCTTGCTGCTCGCAGTGCGCCGGACAGCGATCTTCGTGATCCTGTTTCTCGCTTACGTCTACTACCGCCTGGCCGGAGACGCACAACTGGCCTCGATTGGACTTTTGTCCTTCGCCGCCATTGCACAACTGTCGCCGGCCTTCTTCGGCGGCTTGATCTGGCGCCGCGCGACGGCACGCGGCGCCATGGCCGGCATGACCATCGGCATTCTCGCGTGGACGTACACGCTGCTCATCCCGAGTCTTGCCGATGCCGGCATCGTCGGCCAGGGCTTGCTCGCGCAAGGGCCATGGGGAATTGCGGCCTTGCGGCCGCAAGCGCTGCTCGGGGTCGACCTGCCGCCGCTTGCGCACGGCGTGATCTGGACACTGTCGCTCAATCTGTTGGCGTACGTGATTTTCTCCATCGGCCGCGCGCCGGCCGCCATCGAGCGCCTGCAAGCCGACCTGTTCGTTCCGTCCCAGCTCACGCCCATTCCGCCGGGCTTCCGCCTCCGGCGCTCCTCGGTTGCGGTCGAGGAGCTTACCGCCACGGTGGCGCGTTATCTGGGCGCGAAACGCACCCGCATATCCTTTGACAGCTACGCGTTGTCGCGGGGGCTGCCCATTGAGCCGAGGGCGGAGGCGGATTTCCAGCTGCTGCGCTATGCCGAGCATTTGCTCGCATCTGCAATCGGAGCAGCCTCGTCCCGCCTCGTGCTGTCGCTTCTCCTGCGCAAGCGCACCGTCTCGAGGAAGGCGGCGCTCAAGCTGCTCGACGACGCCAATGCTGCGATTCATTACAACCGGGAAATCCTGCAAACCGCTCTCGATCATGTCCGGCAAGGCATTGCCGTCTTCGACAAGGAATTGCACCTCGTATGCTGGAATCGTCAGTTCGGAGACCTGCTTGAGCTGCCGGCGCAGCTCACACGCGTCGGCACCAGTCTCGACGAGATCCTGCGCTTCAAGGCGGAGCGCAGCAGCGACGATCACGAAACGATCGAGGCCATGGTACGCGAGCGGCTGGCCCGCTACGCCGAGACCGGCGAGCCGTTCCTGGAACGCTCGCCTGAGGGCGATCTGGTCATGGAAGTGCGCGCCAATCCGATGCCGGACGGAGGCATCGTTACGACCTTCACCGATATCACCCCAAGTGTGCAAGCCGCCGAGGAGCTCGAGCGCGCCAACGAATCGCTCGAACGGCGCGTGGACGAGCGCACCGAGCAACTCACGCGACTCAATGCCGAGCTTGAGCGCGCCAAGGGACAGGCCGAGCAGGCCAACATCTCGAAGACTCGATTTCTCGCCGCTGCGAGTCATGACATCCTGCAGCCGCTCAATGCGGCGCGTCTCTACGTCACCAGCCTGGTGGAGCGTCAAACGGCCGACGACGATTCGCAGCTCGTCGGCAACATCGATGCGTCGCTCGACGCTGTCGAAGAGATACTTGGAGCCCTGCTCGACATTTCCCGGCTCGATGCTGGTGCCATGAAAGCGGAAATCGTCGACTTTCGAATCGATGAGCTGCTGCGTCAGCTCGAAGTGGAGTTCGCGCCTTTGGCGCTGGAAAAGGGGCTCGATCTGCGTTTCATGGCGTGTTCCCTCACGGTGCAGTCCGACCGGCGCCTATTGCGCCGCCTGCTGCAGAATCTGGTCTCGAACGCGATCAAATATACGGTCACGGGCCGTGTGCTGGTTGGATGCCGGCGGCACGAAGGACATTTGCGCATTGACGTGTACGATACCGGGCTCGGCATCCCGGCCTCGAAGCATCAAACGATTTTTGAGGAATTCCACCGGCTCGACCCAGGCGCCAAGGTCGCCCGCGGCTTGGGACTGGGGCTTTCGATTGTGGAGCGCATCGCGCGTGTGCTCGATCACAAAATCTCGCTCGCCTCAGCGTCCGGCAGCGGTTCGCGCTTCTCGGTCGAGGTACCCCTCGCCGCCGCAGCTGCGAGGAGGAAAATGCAAGTTCAGCCGCTTGATTTCAGCCGCGCGCGCCTCTCGGGAATCAGCGTGCTTTGCATCGATAATGAGTCCGCCATCCTTGATGGCATGGAGTCCTTGCTCGCAGGCTGGGGCTGTCGCGTCTTCAAAGCGCCCGATGTTGAGGCTGCCCTTGGCGTAATCGGCAGTCACAACTTGGTCCCTGATGGGCTTCTGATCGATTACCATCTCGATCGCGGCGACGGTATTGCGGCTATCAGAGAGCTGCGCGAGCGTTTCGGCGGCGATCTGCGGGCCATTCTGATCACGGCGGACAGGTCGCCGGCCATAAGGGAGAACGCCCGCAAAAGCGACATTCAGGTGCTCTATAAGCCGCTCAAGCCGGCGGCACTGCGCGCGCTGCTGATACAATGGCGCGTGCAACGCGCGGTGGCGGCGGAGTAGTGCGCATCGTCTGCTATTCACCGGATGGGCCAGGCGAAGCTGAGCTCATGACCGTCCGGATCGGTCATGTGGAAGAACCGCTCCCCCCATTCGGCGTCGCGGGGTGCGGTGTCGGGCCGGTATCCGGCCGCTATCACGCTCGCATAGAGGGCGTCGACATCGGAATGATAAAATATGACGCGTCCCCACCACGACCATGTCCGCTCAGCGCCTTGCGCGATGAGATTGAGATAGCTCGTGCCCGCCCGGAAGCTCGTGAAATCCGCGTCATCGCCACCGTAGATCATTTGAAATCCGAGGTTGCGATAGAAGCGCACCGCGCGCGCCATGTCGTGCGTGGCAAGCGTTATCGCGCTGATGTTCTCGATCATTGTAATCCCGCCGTGGCGGCGTCGATGGCATCACCAAGGCGCTTCACGATTTCATCCACGAGCGGCGCATCCACAATGAATGGCGGTGCGAGCAGCACGTGATCGCCGCGTGTGCCGTCGGCGGTGCCCCCCATGGGATAAACCATGAGCCCGCGCGCCATTGCTTCACCTTTCACGCGTGCATGGAGTCGCAACTGCGGATCGAACGGCTCCTTGCTGCCACGATCGGCGACAAGCTCGATGCCATAAAACAGACCGCGTCCGCGAACATCGCCGACATAGGGGTGATTTCCGAACCGCTCGTTGAGCCGGCGGGCGAGATACGCGCCTTGCGTCGTAACATTCGCGAGCAGCCCGTCGCGGTGCAGGATGCGCTGAACACTCAGCGCCGCGGCGCAGGCGAGCGGATGCCCCATGTAAGTATGGCTGTGCTGGAAAGCGCCCGAGCCCGCAGCAATCGCATCGAAAATCTTCTGCCGCATCAACAAGGCGCCGATCGGCGCATAGCCACCGCCAAGCCCTTTTGCGATAGCGAGCAGGTCAGGACTGATCTCCTCCTGTTCGCACGCATGCAAGGTGCCGGTGCGGCCCATCCCGCACATCACTTCGTCAAGGATGAGCAGGATCCCGTGGCGGTCGCAGATATCGCGCACGCGTCTGAAATAGCCGGGCACCGCAGGCACCGCGCCCAAGGTGGCGCCCACGACTGTCTCGGCGACCAAGGCAACGACGTTCTCGCCGCCAAGCTCCGCAATCTTGTCTTCGATTTCCTGCGCCAGCCGTTCGCCATAGGCTTGCGGCGTTTCATCCTTGCGGCGCCCGCGATATTCGTAAGCCGGAGCAACATGGTGCGTCTCGATCATGAGTGGTGCGAACTTTTCTCGCTGCCATTGCCGGCCTCCCACCGCGAGTGCGCCCAAGGTGTTGCCATGATAGCTTTGACGCCGTGCGATGATGTGGCGGCGCTGCGGCTCCCCCCGCTCCACGAAATACTGCCGGGCCAACTTGAGTGCCGCCTCGATCGCCTCCGAGCCCCCACTCACAAAAAAAACTTGGCCTATTCCCGCAGGAGCGCGCGCGACAAGATCGCGCGCCAGTTCCTCCGCCACCGTGGTCGTAAAAAAACTGGTATGGGCGTAGGCGAGCTGATCCAGCTGATCCCGCATCGCCGCCAGCACCTCGGGATGCGAATGCCCAAGACATGAAACCGCTGCTCCACTTGAAGCATCAATGTATTCCTTGCCCTCGCCGTCGCGGATCATCGCGCCATGGCCGCTCCTAGCGACCGGATATCGCTGGCGGATCTGGCGATGAAGAATACGAGTCATGGGATCGCGTTCAGTCTACACTGACGTTGCGAGCTAAACGAGGAACGGCACGGTAGTGCACGGCAGGGATGGCATGACCTGGCGGATCGGGGTCGATATCGGCGGGACTTTCACGGACGTGGCCCTGGTGGACGATACCAGCGGGCGCATCGGCGTTGCCAAGGTGCCGACGACCCCGCATGAGCTCAGTGAAGGCGTGCTGGCCGCGCTCAAAACGGCAATGGCACGCTATCAGGTCTCCGCCACCGAGGTGAGCCTGCTCTCCCACGCAACCACGGTGGTCACCAATGCCATCCTGGAGCAGACGGGGGCTCGTGCGGCGCTCGTCACGACGCGCGGCTTTCGTGATGTGCTGGAGCTTCGGCGCTCGGCGCGCGCAAACCTCTATGATCTGTTCCAGGACGCGCCATCCGTCCTCATTCCACGCCGCCGCCGGTTTGAGATCACGGAGCGCATCGGCGCAGATGGCTCCGTCGTGATCCCGCTCGCCGAAGCTGAAATCGATGAGCTCATTACGGCGCTCAACGCTGCCCGCGTGGCTGCCATTGCGATCTCGCTCCTATTTAGTTTTCTCAATCCGGAGCACGAGCGCAGGCTCGCGGCTCGCCTGCAGGCCGCCTTTCCCAAACTGCTGATTTATCTTTCCAGCGACGTTTTGCCTGAAATAAAGGAATTCGAGCGCACAAGCACGACCGCCGTTTGTGCCTATGTCGGACCTATGCTTGCTTCCTATCTCAAGCGGCTTGAAGACATCACGCGCAGGAATGCGCTGCCGCCGCTTTATGTGATGGGATCGAACGGCGGCATCCTCGAAGCCGCCGAGGCGATCGCGATGCCGGCGATGACGGTGGAGTCCGGCCCCGCAGCGGGCGTTGTCGCCGCCGCGCTGCTCGCGCGCCAGACCGCTCGAGCGAACCTCATCTCCTTCGACATGGGGGGCACCACGGCCAAGGCGAGTCTCATTCGCGCTGGACGCTACGAGACCACACCGGACTATGAGGTCGGCGGCGGACCCAGCATGTCGCGCTGGGTCACGGGAACCGGCCATCCGATCCGCGTGCCCGTGATCGATCTCGCCGAGGTTTCCGCCGGCGGTGGATCCGTTGCCTGGGTGGATCGGGCGGGGGCCCTGCGGGTGGGTCCCAAAAGCGCCGGCGCAGATCCCGGTCCGGTCTGTTACGGCCGCGGCGGCACCGAGCCAACGGTCACGGATTGCGACCTCCTGCTCGGATATCTCGATGCTGGCTCACTGCTCGGCGGCGAGCTTGCAATCGATCATGCGGCGGCCGCCAATGCGGTGCGCACGCGGCTTGCCGAGCCGCTCGGCATCGACGCGCGAGCCGCCGCGGCTGCTGTCATTGACGTTGTCAATCATGCGATGGCGGAAGTCTTGAAAATCGTGTCGGTCCAGCGCGGGCATGATCCCCGCGATTTTGTGCTGGCCGCCTTCGGCGGCGCGGGCCCCCTGCATGCCGGTGCGCTCGCCGGCGAGCTCGGTATCACCGAGGTAATCTGTCCGCCCATTCCTGGCGCCTTTTCAGCACTTGGACTCGTCGGTACCGACCTCAAGCGCGATTACGTGCACACGCTCCAAACTGCGGCTCCCGCGTTCGATCCTGCAAAGGTCGAGGCCGCATTCGCGGCGCTCGAGAAACAAGGAGCCGCCATGCTCGACCGCGCCGGCATTCCTTCTGCGCGCCGCCGTTTCGAGTGCTTCGTAGACACGCGCTACGCGCGGCAATCTTACGAGCTGCTGGTGCCGGTCCCCCGGCGACCGGTTGATGGCCCAACACTCGCCGAGATAAAGGAGAGCTTTCACGATTTGCACCTGCGTACTTACGGCCATGACAACCGATCCGAGCCGGTGGAGATCGTCAACGTCCGGGTCGCGGCGATCGGTGCCATTGCGCCGCTCACCATTCGGGACCAGCCGCGGCCGCCGGGCCTAAACCCGCTCAAATCCAGACGTTCGGTGTGGTTTCGCGAAACCGGAATGGTTGACACCGCAATTTATGACCGAGCGTGCATACACGCCGGCATGACTGCGCCTGGCCCGCTCGTGATCGAGTCCTTTGAATCCACGATTCTTGTGCCACCGGGATGGCAAGCTAAGATGAGCGAGGACGGGTTCGTGATACTCACCCGAAGGTCATGAGTAAACTGATCAGAGAGCGAAACATCCAGAACGCGACGGTGGGACCGTAATGCAAGAGATCACGCGCGCAGCCGATCCTGCAACGTTCGAGATCGTCAAGAACAGCCTTTACAAGATCGCCGAGGAGATGCGGGTGGTCCTTGCCAAGACCGCCTATTCGCCGTTGCTCAAATCAGCGGGCGATTATTCCTGCGGTGTGTTCGACGCGCAGGGAAACATGGTAGCACAGGGACCTGACTTGCCTATTCATCTCGGCTCCATGCCCGACGCCGTTCGTGCCGTTGTGGCGGCGTTTGCATCGGACGTGCACGAAGGCGATGTTTTTGTTCACAACGATCCCTATTTCGGCGGCAGTCATTTACCAGACGTCAATGTGGTGCGGCCCGCCTTTTATGCAGGCCAGCTGATCGGCTATGCCTGCCTGCGCGCCCACTGGCCCGATGTCGGCTCTGCCACACCGGGAAGCTACGGCGCGGTCACCGAAATATTCGGAGAGGGGTTGCGCATCCCTCCGCTGCGGCTGATCAGCCGCGGGGTCCTCAATGCCGACCTTGAGAAGCTGATCCTTGCAAATGTCCGCACCCCGGACGAGCGCAAAGGTGATCTCGGCGCTCAACTCGCCGCTACGTTGCGGGCAACCGAACGGCTGAACACACTCGCGGCGCGCTACGGCGCCCAGGAGCTTGTTCGCCAAATGGCGCAAGTGATGGATTATTCGGACCGCCTGATGCGCGCCGCCCTGATCGACCTGCTGGATGGAGAAGGCGCGTTCGAGGACTTTTGTGACGGCGACGGCATTGCTGATGATGAGTCCGGCAAGGACGCGCGCTTTCGCATCCGCTTGTCCATCCGCAAAAGAAATGACCGCTTGATCGTGGACTTCGATGGCACTGATCCTGGGGTCAAAGGTCCGATGAACGCCCCTCTTTCGGTGACGGCGTCAGGCGTTTTTTGCGGTCTCAAGACCGCCGTCGATCCGAACAATCTTATTCCGCCCAATTCCGGGTGCTGGCGCAGCATCGAGATCAGAGCGCCCAAGGGGAGCGTATTGAACGCGGAGTTTCCCGCGCCTGTCGTTTATGCAAATCACGAGATATCCCATCGCGTCGCAGACATGGTTATGGGCGCGTTGGCGAGCTTCATGCCCGAGCAGGTCATGGCGTGCAGCCAGGGCACCTCGGCCATCTTGACCCTTGGCGGGATCGATCCGCGTACCGGCCGCCACTACGTCTCGTATGAGACGGTCAAGGGCGGCTACGGCGCGCGACCCATCAAGGACGGCATTAACTGTATTGCGAGCGGCATCTCGAACACCATGAATACGCCGGTGGAAGTCATGGAAACGGCGTTCCCGGTGCGCATCGAACGCTATGAGATCAATCCGGATTCGGGCGGCGCGGGGCGTTTTCGAGGGGGCTGCGGCGCACGACGGGTATGGCGCCTCCTCGCCCGAGCGGATGCAGTCGGTGCGCTGTGCATGGAGCGAATGACTTCACCGCCGTTTGGGCTGCTCGGCGGCAAATCGGGAGCAGCTGCCGTGGTGACGCTCACAACGGCGGATGGGAGCACGCGACATCTGCCGAGCAAGGGCGCATTCAACGCCCCGGCAGGCTCGCTCATTGATATGCGCACGCCCGGCTCCGGCGGCTTCGGTCCAGTCACCGGGCGCGATCCGGCGGCGGTCGGCCGTGACCTGCTCGACGGCTATGTGAGCGAAGGCGCCGCAGTTCACGACTACGGCATTCCCGATCCGCAGGCATTGCTCGAAGCCGCGGCAGCAGAGGACAAGGCATGACCTACATTCCAAACTCGCTTGAAGCACGCGACATCGCAAGCCTGGTGCATATGCAAACCAACCTGCGCCGGCACCAGGAGGAAGGTCCGCTGGTTATCGCGCGCGGCCAAGGCTGTCGCATATTTGACGATTCCGGGCGCGACTACATCGAAGCGGTTGCGGGACTGTGGTGCGCCTCGCTCGGCTTTGCGTCCGAGCGGCTGGCGGCGGTTGCCTACCAACAGATGCGCAAGCTCGGCTACTATCATCTCTACCGGCATCGCTCCAA
>Ga0209331_1000266_pt1 | contig 19405 bp, 16 predicted proteins | sample JacPinW_OM3H0_M3_FD_187971 | JGI IMG/M metagenome (GOLD analysis project Ga0209331, IMG submission 187971) | Forest soil microbial communities from Algoma, Ontario, Canada - Jack Pine, Ontario site 1_JW_OM3H0_M3 (SPAdes) (version 2) | ecosystem: Environmental > Terrestrial > Soil > Boreal...
CGTGCCAAATGCGACGTTCCGTGCTTACTGGATCGTCCGCATGCGCGGACGATGACGACCGAGAGGCTGATGATGCGTCTTAAATTAGCGCCCATGGGGCTTGACCCGCGGGTCTATCAGAAAATTTCTTTTAGATGGATTAGCCAGGTCAAGCCCGGCAATGACGGAATTGAATTTATTTCGCTTCTTTCGGCACTTTCGCGCGTGGCATTGCGGAAATGACATCAACCATTGCAGCCACGTCTTTGTCGGCAAGGCCCATTGCAATGAATCGATCGTAGAGCTCGGTCGCCCGCTCGAGCATGGGGGTGGCGACCCCCACCTCATCGGCGAAGTCCCTGATCATGTCGAAATAGTGTTGCAGCGCCGGGGCCGTGCCCTGGGCCGGCAGAAATTTCCGTTGCGCCATCCAGGGCGCGCGGATGCCGAACTGCGTTGACCCGCCACTGCCCGTCGCGATTGCCTTGATCATGAGGTCGACATCCACGCCGGCCTTGAGTCCCAGCGCCATAGCCTCTGCCGTCGCGGCGATATGCACCGCAACCATAAGATTGTTGACGAGCTTCACCCGACTGGCGGCACCGAACGGTCCAAAATAGAGGCAGGAGTCGGAAAAGCCTGCGACAAAGGGTTCGGCGCGCGCGCAGGCTTGCTTGTCTCCTGCAAGGTAGATGACGGCCTTGCGGCTCGCGACCATTCCGGGTGTTCCGCTCACTTCGCCGTCGAGGAACACGGCGCCTTTGCTTGCCAGCGGGGCGACGTGACGCTGTTTGTCTGCAACCGGGTGCGAACCAAGCTCCACGAATATCTGTCCCGGGCGCGCCGACGCAACGCACCCGCGCGGTCCTTGCATCACTTCCGCGAGCGCTTGTGAGGAAGGCAGGCAGGAAAACACGATGCTGGTTTGGGCAGCGATCTCGGCGGGAGAAGCAGCGGCAACTCCTCCGACCTGCTCAAACTCGGCAAGTGAACTGCGCCGATAGCCGAGTACGCGGTAGCCGCTCTTGATCAGATTTTGACAGATTGGCAACCCGATCTTGCCTACCCCAATGAACCCGACAGTCTGCATACCTGTTACTCCTCGTCCGTTCAGGACAGTAATGTGACAATGGGGCCCTGCTCACCCGATCGCGCCGCCATGTTCGTTCCCCACGTGAGTGTACTATAAAAGCCAGAAGGTCGTGAGCAAACTCACCTCCTCTTCCACGCCGAGATTCGAAAGTTGGACTCGATGCATCTCATTCTTCCAGCTCCCGGCGAAAGCTTTGATATCGAGCTCGAGGACGGCACAAAAATCAAAATGCGGCGGCACGGCAATTGCGGCGGCGTGCGCCTGCTGCTCTCCCATGGCAACGGATTTGCCATCGACGCATATCTTCCGTTCTGGCAGCTTTTGTTGCCGAAATACGATGTTCTGGTGTTCGACTTCCGCAACCACGGGCAAAATAATCCGACCCAGCCATCCAATCATAATTACGCGCAGTTTGCGCGCGATCTCAATGCCATTCTGGATGCCGTTCATCTGCGGATGGGGCAAAAGACCACAGTGGGAATATTCCATTCCATGTCGTCGCGTGCCGCGATGAAGCAGGCGATCGAGATCGGCTGGAGATGGGACGGCCTCGTCCTTTTCGATCCGCCCAACGTGCCGCCCGTCGACCACCCGCGCTACCGCTCGATGCAGATATTTGAAGGCATGCTGAGGCAATGGGCGCTTAACCGGCGGCGGCAGTTCGCGACGGTCGAAGAGCTTGCGGATGAGTACCGGCGAGCCCGCGCCCATGGCGGCTGGGTAAGCGGGACACACGAGCTGATGGCACGATCGGTGCTGCGCGCGAGCCCCGATGGAAACGGTTATTCACTGGTCTGCGCGCCGGAGAATGAGGCGGCGATCTATGCCGAAGCGCTGAGCTTGAATCTTTGGCCGCGGGCGCGCGAATTCGGCGGGCCGGTCAAACTGATTGGAGCCGACCCCGATATGGCGGGCGGACCGCCGACGGGACAAACAAACAGGGTGCTCGCATCCGAGAATGGGTATGACTATGACTTTGTTCCCGGCACGGGTCATCTGTTGCAGATAGAGAAGCCGGATGCATGCGCGCGCCTCGTTGAGAACTTCCTTGCCAAGCGCCTCGGCTGAGGAATGACGTTCGTCCTGGCGCATCTTTCGGACCCGCATCTTGCGCCCTTGCCGCAGCCGCGCTGGCCGGAGCTCATGGGAAAGCGGATGACCGGTTTTCTGCATTGGCGGCGAAACCGTCACCGCATTCATCGCACCGACGTGCTGGCGCACGTGGTGTCGGATCTCAAAGCGAATGCACCCGATCACATCGCGGTCACCGGCGATCTCGTCAACATCTCGCTCGCCGGGGAATTTGCGCCGGCACGGGCGTGGCTGGAATCGTTGGGTTCGCCACGCGACGTGACCCTCGTGCCCGGCAATCATGACGCATATGTCCGCTCCACTGCCGGGCTCCCGCAGACGTACTGGGGCAACTATATGTGCGGGGATGACGGCGGCGGTTTTCCGTTTCTGCGCCGCCGGGCCGATGTGGCCTTGATCGGATTATCGAGCGCCGTGCCCACGGCTCCGCTGCTCGGGACCGGCCGCCTTGGAAAACAGCAGATCGGGCGCCTTGCTCATTTGCTGGAAAGCTGCGGCCGTGAACGGCTGTTTCGTGTCGTTCTCATCCATCATCCCCCGCGCAGCAGTTCGCGCCGCTATTTCAAGCGCCTTGTGGACGGCGGCAGGTTGCGCGCGGTCCTCGCCCAATATGGCGCCGAGCTTGTCATCCACGGTCACGATCACACCCGTTCCCTGACCTATGTCGACGGCCCGCAGCGTCCGATTCCGGTCGCGGGCGTGCCTTCGGCTTCGCAGATCCCGCGCGAGCATCATGCTGGCGGCGGTTACAACCTCTACATCATCGATGGACAACCCGGCGCTTGGCGTTGCGAGATTGACGCGCGCGGGCTTGCGCCGGATGGCGAGAGCGTGACCAGCGTTGGACGCGTTAATGTTTGAGCGGCAGTAGCCCGGATGAGCGAAGCGACATCCGGGTCAGCTTAGCCCGCATGTCGCCCGTCTCCGCTACGGCTTCGACGGGTAAATGCGAGCGAGGCCACCGAAGCCTTGGCGAAGGCGGCTACGCTCATGCGGGCTGCAAGCTTACGTCTTTGGCCCGAACAGGAGCGCGGCTGCAATCAGGACTGCAAAGCCGACGCAGAGCCCGAACAGGAATGCCCTGATCGCCCGCCAGTGCCTGCGCCGCCGCTGGAACCGGGCCTCCAGACGCAGATCTCCAATGGCGGGAAAATAGCCGTCGGCGAGCGCACGTTCGCGCTCAATGATGCGCTGCGCCACATATTTGGTGATCGCCTCGACCATCTCGACCACATTGATCGTCTCTGCCAGCACCTTGCGGCCGTAGCGGGTGTCCTGCAGGAAACGATAGACGCGCTTGTCACGGCCCATGTCGATATGTGCGACGGCATCAATCCATAGGCGCGGGGTCTCACCGCGGCTAAGCCCGCGGTCGAACAGATCGACCTCGCCGGGGATTTCCTCAAACAGCGGATCCAGCGCATCGTTGAGGAGCTCGAGCCGGGCGATCTCGGCGTCATGCAGATCGACGACGATGCTGCTGCGGTCTGCCTGCTCGACCCTGGCCTTGCGCAACGCCTCTTTCAGACGATGCGGCGATTCGCTCGGCTTCGCCTCATCGAGTTGCTTGCGCGAACGGCCCCACATGGCCGTACCGTACCAACCGATAGGGGCAAGGCAAGGGCGGCGTGATCAGGCCTGGGGATGAAAAGACGACGAGAGCCCGGATTGAGCGGCAGCGAAATCCGGGGCGGCTTCCCCGCGTTTCGCTTGCGCTTAACGCGGGCTACACCCCTTCACACGCTACACGCACCTGCCGCCGTCCACTTCCAGCACATTGCCGGTGAGGAAGGAGGCCTCTTGCGAAGCCAGGAACAGTGTCGCGTTTGCGACATCCTGCACCGTGGCGAACCGCCCGAGCGGAACCGTGGCCTTGAATTGGTCGCGCAATTGCGGCGAATCCCCGCCCATGAAGGTGGGCAGCAGCGGCGTCTCTGCCATCACCGGCGCCACCGCGCACACCCGAATGCCGTCGGGCGCAAGCTCAGCCGCCATGGATTTGGACACGAGATTCACCGCCCCCTTTGATGCGTTATACCAGGTGAGCCCCGGCCGCGGCCTGATCCCCGCCGTGGAGCCGATATTGATAATGACGCCCGACTTCTTTTTGCGCATCAGCGGCACCACCGCGTGGGCAAACAGAAAGATCGATTTGACGTTCACGGCCATGAGGCGGTCGAACTCGTCTTCCTCGACTTCGAGCATGGGGCGGCGTCGATGACTCATCCCGGCATTATTGACGAGGATGTCGATGCCGCCGAAGGCGGCAAGCGCCGCGTTGACTGCGGCGTCCACATCGGCCCGCTTCGAGACATCGCAGCGCACCGCAATCGCTGAGTTACTGATGGACGCCGCCACCGCCCGCGCGGGCTCTTCCTGGATATCTGCAATGGCGATGCGCGCCCCTTCGCGCGCGAAAGTTTCAGCGATGGCCTTGCCGAAACCCGAGGCACCACCGGTGATGAGCGCGACCTTGTTGTCGAGGCGCATATCCATTTCCTCTCCCGAGAGTGATCAAAGCTTGCGCGTTATCCCGTAAGGTCGCGCCCAGGCCAGACCATCTTCCGTTGTTGTGCGCGGCCGGTACTCGCAGCCGACCCATTTGTCGTAGCCCATCGCGTCGAGCGCCGCGAGAATCTGCGCGTAGTTCACCTCGCCTTCATCAGGCTCGCGCCGCGACGGCACCGCCGCGATCTGCACGTGACCCACGATCGGGAAATGTTTTTCGAGCCGCCTGATGAGGTCACCGCCAACGATTTGCGCGTGATAGAAATCGAACTGCATGCGCAGGTTCGGCCGCTCGACCTGCGCGATGATATTGGCTGCCTGCTCGACACGGTTGAGAAAATAGTCCGGCCGGTCGCGCGGGTTGAGCGGCTCGACCAGGACCGTGATGTTGCGCTCGCGCGCCGCGTCGGCTGCTCGCACCAGGTTGCGAACGAAGGTCCGCTCGGCCGCCGGCCGCTGCTGGGGCGGCACCGTCCCGGCGAGGCAGTGAATCTGGCAGCCGCCGATCGCGGTGACATAGTCGAGCGCGCGCGCAAAGAGGGTTGCAAACTCCTCCTCGCGTCCGGGGATTGCGGCGACCCCGAAACGTCCTTCGTCGGAGTGACCAGGCGGGGTGTTGATGCCGAGCATGGTCAAGCCATGGCGATCAACCTGCGCCTTCACCTCCGAAGGGGCCTGGTCATAGTGGGATTGCATCTCTACGGCCGTGAAACCCGCTGCGGCGGCGGCCGCAAACCGCTCGATCAGCTTCCGTTCCGTGAACAGATAGGCAAGATTGGCGGCAAGGCGTGGCATGCGCAGAGAGCGTATATGGGGTTCGAATGATATGTCTACCTAAACCGGGCCCCGCCATCCGCGCGCACGCAGGCGAGTAGGCTACGCGGATGAAACGCTCACTGGCTGAGATTTACCGTTGACGGCCTGCCATGTCCTTGCTTCGCTCAAGTGCCGGTCGGGAGCTCGCATTGCGCCCGCACGAACGACAAGTTGCCCGGCGGTGGAGTTGCTGCCATGAGCACCCAGGAAGCTTTGCAAGACGTCGTGCGGCCCCGGAGCGACCCCCAGCGTAATTTCCGCTTCTTCGACAACCGGCAGAAATATCTGCTGTTTGTGCACACCTGCAGCGAAAAGTGGGTGGTCGCAAGCCGCGTCGGACTGGAATTGGCCAACATCCATCCGCGCCCGCCGGCGCTGCGCGCCTTCGATGCCGGATTGGGCGACGGAACCGTGCTGCTGCGGGTGATGCGCGCGATGCACGATCGCTTCCCGCACATCCCGTTCTACATCGTCGGCAAGGAAATCAGCCTCGAAGATGTCCGCCTGGCGCTGCAGAAAATGTCGGATCGCTTCTTCGAGCATCCGGCGACGGTGCTGGTGTTGACCAATCTCGCCTATGCCGACGCGCCCTGGCTTGCGGTCAAATCGCTCTCGGCCGCATCCAGTCTGGTGTGGCATGAGGTGCCGCTTGCGGGCGACTCCGCCTATCGCTTCGAGCAGCAGATCACCGATCTCGTCCCGTTTCTCTCGCAGAACTGGAAGGCGGGGGTGAGCGCCAAGACCGGTAACCCGGTTTATGAGCGCCCGGTTGTGCTCGTGCTCTATCGCGAGGACCACAAATTCCTGCTCGACCCCATCATTCCGCGGCCGGGCGGCACCATTGCCAATTATGATCTCGTCATCGCCTCGCAGCCTTATCGCGCGCGCGCTTCGCTGGACTTCAAGGCCAAGCGCGTCATCGCGCCGCTAGCCAAGGCGATCGGACCCGGCGGGCGCCTGATCGGCATCCACTCCCATGGCCACGACCCCGGCATGGAGATCATTCGCAAGGTGTGGCCGGGCGACAACCCGTTCACGCACGACCGCCATCAGATCCTCAAGGCGGTGAAGCAGGAGCTTGGCCCGGCCGGCCGCGGACTGAATTTCAACGCCTATGCCGACAACCGGTCGCGGTTTCGTTATGAGATGCACACCCTGCCGAGCGAGATCTCGGAGCAATCGATCGGAACCTCGACGCTTTTTGCGGCCTGGAACGCAGCCATCTACGTCGCCCAGGTGGAAGACGATCGCCTTGCCGAGGTCGTCACCCAGGGCCGCTATCTCGAACCCACCCGCGAGGTTCTGCGCGAGTACGGGGGACTATGGTTCTTTGACGAATCCTACGTGATCTCGCGCCGCCAACATTGATAATTGTTCGAACATGCGGCGTCATTCCCCGGGACCGAGCGTAGCGAGGGAGCCGGGGAACCCAGTAATCACTGGTGCCCATTACAAGCATCGTGATTACTGATTCCCGGTTCGCCGTCGATCTCGGGTGGACCCGAGATCGACGCGCCCCGGAATGACGGAGCCGGTTGTTGATCGATCAACTAATGCACGCTGCTGTCCTCGCGCCAGATGCCGAGCGCCTCTTGCGATGGGCGGTCGGAGATCGAGAACAACACCGATTCCTTGAGCGCCGTATGGGCGTAAGGCTTCCACGGCGGCACGACAAACACATCCTGCGGACCCCATTCGAGGACTTTGCCGTCGACGGTCGTGCTCCCCTGCCCTTCGGCGCAGACGAAGACGGTGCCGTCGGTCGCGCGGTATTTCTCGCCCTTGAACCCCTTCGGGAACAGCGCGAGATAGGCGCCCATCGTGGGCAGCACCGGCCCGCCGTTGATGGGATTGGCGTAGCGCACGCGCGCGCCGTGGCGCTTGTCGATCTCGCCCGCCTTGAGCATGCGCTCGATGATCGGGCGCGTGCGGGCATAGGTGTAGTTGATCACGGGGCTGCGGTTCATGTGCGCGGGCGCTCCGTCCGGCAGCACGCCCGAGGCGTAGAAGACTGCCGAGTCGCCGTCCTCCCGATTGGTCGCCTGGGTCGCGCTCTCGAACTCCTGCGCAAACGAGGCCTCGAAGAAATTGACCTGCGGAAAATCGAGCACGTCGAGCCACAGCATCGGCTCCTTCGACGTGTTGCCGTGGTCGTGCGGTGCCCAATTCGCGGTGATGACAAAATCGCCCGGCGACATGTAGGCCTTCTCGCCTTCGACCGCCGTGTAGGCGCCCTGCCCATCGAGCACGAAACGGATGGCGGAAGAGACGTGCCGGTGAGCGGGCGCGACTTCTCCCGGCAGGATCATCTGAACGCCGGCAAACAGCGTATTCGTGGCGCGCGACTCGCCCGGCATGGCGGGATTTTCGAGGATCAGCACGCGGCGCTCGGCTTCTTCCGCGGAAATGAGGCCACCCGATTCCATTACCAGCCGCTTGATGTCGTCGAAATGCCAGATCACGGGCGCGCAACGCGTCACCGGCTCCTTGGTGACGACGTTCTTCATCACCTTCCACAGCGGCGTCATGTGGTGCTTGGCGATGCGGTCATAATATTCCTGCCGGACCGCTTCGATGTTGTGCTTGGGACCCGGAGCCACGCTCTCGCTCCTTTTGCGCGCCGTCGCGTTTGCCATGCTGCTTCTCCCTGCAATCCGGCCTATCTGGGAATTAGTATATAATGAAACTATCTCCCTCCGAAAGTAGCCCGCATGAGCGAAGCCGCCTTCGCCAAGGCTTCGGCGGCCTCACTCACATAGCCCGTCGAAGCTTTAGCGGAGACGGGCGATATGCGGGAGCGGCTTCCCCGGATTTCGCTCCGCTCATCCGGGCTACATCCTACAAGCGGGCCATCACGTATTCACATTACCGCCGTCGACAGCGAGCGTCTGGCCGGTGACGAAATCGCTCTCGGGAGAGGCGAGAAAAACGAGCGCTCCCAGAAGATCTTGCGGGGTTTCATCACGCTTGAGCGAGCGTGACTGGACCGCGCGCTCGCGGGCGGTGTGCACGTGGCGCGGATTCTGCGCAACCACGGTGTCGCTCATTGTAAAGCCCGGGGCGAGCGTGTTGACGCGGATGCCGTGCTCGCCGAGCTCGCGCGCGAGCGCCCGCGTGAAGGCCATGATGCCGCCTTTGCTGGTCACATAGTGCAGCATCCACGGGATGCCGCGAAACGCCGTGCCGGATCCGATGTTGATGATCTTGCCGTAGCCCTGCGCCTGCATGTGCGGCACCACGTGCTTCATCATCAGAAAGGGCCCGCGCAGATTGACCGCCATCACCTTGTCCCAGAGCTCCACATCGATCTCGGTGCATTTTGTCTCCTGGAGCGGAGCGAACAGGGCGGCGTTGTTCACGAGCACGTCGATCTTGCCGAACCGTTCTATCGTTGCGCCGATGAGCTGCTGGACGGAACTTTCGTCGCTGACGTCCGCAATCATGCTGGTGACGGAGTTCGCGCCGTGCTTGGCCGAGATTTCGCGCGCAACTTCTGAGCCATCGGCAATGTCGGCAACCATCACGCGCGCGCCTTCGCCGGCGAGCGCAAACGAATAGTGCCGGCCGATGCCCTTGGCCCCGCCGGTGACAATGGCCGTGCGGCCGGCAAGCCTCGCCATGGGCTCAAGCCTTATTTCTTCGGGGCAAGCTTCGCGATGAACGCCGCGAACGCGGCAAGCTGCTGCTTGATAAAGCCGCGGGTCGTTTCGTCCTTGAGCTCGCCGGTCTTCTCGTCGAATTTGGACGCGGCGTTGCCAATAAAGACTTCCGGCTTGTTGAGCGTAAACGCATCCAGAAAGACCATGCTGCGGCGAATGTCATACTGGACGCGACCGCCACCGAGAGGTCCGGGGGACGCCGATAACAGTGCAACCGGCTTGCCCGCGAACGGCTGGTTAGGCAGCCGGGAGACCCAGTCGATTGCGTTCTTGAGGCCGCCGGGGAGGCCGAAATTGTATTCCGGGGTGCAGAAGATCACGCCGTCGGCCCCGCGAATGGCATCGGCCAGCGTGTTCACCGGCGCAGGAAAGCCGGTCGAATTCTGAATATCCGCGTTGTAGAGCGGAAACTCCGTAAATGCCGGAGCAGGTGTCAGCGTCATGCCGTCAGGCGCGAGCGACGGCAACGCGCGCTGCACCATGGCGTTGTAGGAGCCTTTGCGCAGCGACCCGCAGATGGTGAGAACATTCAAGTTTGCCATTTGTATCTCCAGAATTATTTCTCTGCCTCGATCGGATTGACGAGAACGCCGATCCCGTCGATTTCGATCTCGCAAGTATCACCCGGCTTCATCCACACCGGATTGGGTTTGCGCGCATGGCCAACCCCTGAAGGCGTGCCGGTGAAGACGATGTCGCCGGGCTCGAGCGTGAGCCCCTGCGTGACGTAGGCGAGCGTCTCGGCAATGGGAAACATCATGTTGGCGGTATTGTCGGACTGCATCACTTGGCCGTTCAATCGCGATTGGATGTTGAGGCCCTTGGCGCCCGGCGGAAGCTCATCCGGCGTCACCATCCATGGACCAAAGCCGCCGGTGCGGTCGAAATTCTTGCCCATGTCCCATTGCGTGGTCTTGCGCTGATATTCGCGGACCGAGCCTTCATTGCCGCAGGAATATCCGGCGATGCAGGAATAGGCATTGTCGAGCGTGAGGTGCTTGGCACGCTTGCCGATCACAAAAATCAGCTCGGCCTCATAGTCGAGCGTCTCGGACACCTTCGGGCGGATGATCGGTTGGCCATGGGGAACGAGCGAGGTCGTCGCGCGCATGAAGATGGTCGGGAATTTCGGAATGTTGTCGCGTTGGGAGCCTTCTTTCACATGTTCGAGATAATTGAGGCCGAGGCAGATGACCTTGCCGGGTCTGGCGACCGGCAGGCCGAATTTGACCCCGTTGAGGGGGCGCCGCGCGCTCGCCGGCGCGCGCTTGGCCGTGTCCGCGAGAACTGAAAGATCGCCGTTACGCTTGCGCAGGACCTCGCCGAGATCGCCCGGCAGCCCCTTGTCGACGGCCTGCAAATCGATGACCTGGTCGCCCTCGACCAGGCCGAGATGCAACGCGCCATTGGCTTCGAATCCGATGATTTTCATGCCTTGCTCCCTGCACTGATTTCCGGCCGCCTTCACCAAAGCTTCGGCGGCCTTGCTGGAAATTGGCCCGTCGAAGCTCTAGCGGAGACGGGCTTCTCTTAGATCGTAGCCCGGATGAGCGCCAGCTAAATCCGGGAAGATCGCAGCATTGCGCTCTTGCTTCACGTGGTCTTCTTGCTTGCCCCGGATTTCACTTCGTTCATCCGGGCTGGATCATGCGGCGTGAGCAAGTGAGAGATGTGCGCAGCAGCTCGCGCGCGGCAAGACCGGCGGGCCTGCTCCACGCGTTCACGATTGCAAGACGAAAGCCGCCGGGCGGCATGGCATGCCGGGCGGGAAGCTTGTCTTCGTGAAACGTGATTTGCACGCTTGCAACGTCGGCCATCTTGCGTGCCTGCGCGAGCACGGGCGCGGGAGGATGGCGGTAGCGCGGGCCGTGCGGCCCAAACAGCACGACGCTAAAGCCGTCGCGCCGGTCGCGATCGGCAAAATCCCACACGCCGGCCGCATAAAGGCGGACCACCGCCTCGACCCAACCGGAGCCGTAAAGGTCCGGCCATTGGTCGCTCATGCGCAGATGCGCTTCGATGATGCGCCGCCCGATGGTCTCGATGTTGAGAATACCGGTATAGCCGGCAAGGTGTTTTCTGATCCAGGTGCCGCCATAATCCTCGATGGCCGCGTCGGGCGCGGCGTGCACCGTCCAGTAGTCGAACGTGCCTTCCCCGCTCGGCTCACCCGTGGCATGGCGCCACCAGCGCGGCTCACCCGCCACAATCACCGTGTCCGAGCTGACGTGGCGGCCCTCGAGATGGGTCATCCACATATGCCCGGGCGTGAGATTCTCCGCATAGTCGCTCGCCGAGCGCAGCAGCCGGCTTGCGGTCCCCATGCCGCGAAGATTGATAATCGGTTTGGAAAACACGGGAAATCGCGACGGCGCCACGCCGTGCGGTGCGGCCTCCAGCCCCTGACTGTGCGCAATCGCGATCTTGTCGTAGATCCAACGATGCTTGGGGTACCAAAGCCAGGCATCGCTGTCCTCGGTGGGGATGTTCACCTCGGGCGGGCAATAGACATTCTCGAAATATTGCAGGCGCCATGGATCGGCTTCACAGACCGGCATTGTGATCATCCTCCATCACGGTGCCGCTCTGGCGAAACTGCGCGATCTGTTGGGGGGAAAAGCCCCAATCGGCAAGCGCTGCCGCGCCCCCTTCGCCGCGTCGCGGCGCACCGCGCTCGACCCGTCCGGGCGTGCGCGAAAAACGCGGCGCAGGTCCGGGCTGGATGACGCCGTCACATTCGAAGAATGCTCCACGCGCGCGATTGTGCGGATGGGACGGCGCTTCGGCAATCGAGAGGACCGGGGCAATGCAGACGTCGTGTCCGGCAAGCGCTTCGCACCATTCATCGCGCGTTTTTTGCTGGAAGATACGGGCCAGATTCGCGCGCAGCTCGGGCCATCGCGCCCGATCGTATTGATCCGGCAATGACGGTGTGTCGAGCCCGAGCCGCTGCATCAGTTTGGCGTAGAAACGGCCCTCGATCGCGCCGACGGCGACGTATTTGCCATCCGCGGTATCATAGACGTTGTACCATGGCGCGCCGCCATCGAGGATATTGACACCGCGCTTGTCGTGCCAGAGCCCGGCCGCCATCCGGCCGTAGAATATGGACATGAGGCTCGCGGCACCTTCGCTCATGGCCGTGTCGATCACTTGTCCGCGGCCGGAGGAATGGCGCTCGCACAACGCGCAGACAATGCCGAAGGCGAGATACATTGCCCCGCCGCCATAGTCGCCGACCAGATTAAGCGGCGGCGCCGGCCGCTGCGCAGGTCCGATGGCGTGCAGCGCTCCGGCGATCGCGATGTAGTTGATGTCATGACCGGCGGCCTGCGCCAGCGGGCCGTCTTGCCCCCAACCGGTCACGCGGCCGTAAACGAGACGGGGATTTCGTGCCAGACACGCATCGGGACCAAGCCCCAACCGCTCGGTCACTCCGGGCCGAAAGCCTTCGATCAGCACATCGGCCTTTTCCACCAGCGCAAGCGCGATTTCGATTGCCCCTGTATGCTTGAGATCGAGCGCAATCGAGCGCCGGCCGCGCGCAATGACGTCGAATTTCGGCTCGAGCGGCAGGCCGAGATCGACCGGCTCGGGCCGATCGACGCGCAACACGTCGGCGCCCATGTCGGCAAGCATCATGGCGCAGAACGGCCCGGGTCCGATCCCTGCCAGTTCAAGCACTCTTATGCCGGAAAGCGGACCCGCCATTCCTTCAATCCATCCTGACATGTAGGGTGGGCAAAGGCGCGCCTCCACGGGCTTGCACGCGTGGGCAAAATCGTCGGCGCGCCGTGCCCACGCGTCAACGCCACGTCAGCGATTTTGCCCACCCTACGCCGCTTGTGGAAGGCGCGAGCATGGATTTTTCATTCAGCGCGGAGCAGCAGCAGATCCGCGATGCGATCCTCAAGCTCTGCGCGCAATTCGATGACGATTATTGGCTGGCGAAGGACCGCAGCGGCGATTTTCCCCACGAGCTTCATGGCGCGCTGGCCCAGGCGGGCTGGCTCGCCATTGCCATGCCGCCGGAGCACGGCGGCGCCGGTCTTGGGGTGACCGAAGCGGCCATCATGATGCAGGCGATCGCGGAGTCCGGCGCGGCGATGTCCGGCGCATCGGCCGTCCACATGAACATTTTCGGACTGCTGCCCGTCGTTGTGCTCGGGACGCACGAGCAGAAGCGCCGCATGCTGCCGCCCCTGATCGCGGGCAAGGACAAGGCCTGCTTTGCGGTGACCGAGCCCGATGCCGGGCTTGATACCACCGCCATAAAGGTGCGCGCAGAGCGCCGGGGCGAGCACTACGCTCTCTCTGGACAGAAAATCTGGATTTCGACCGCGCAGATTGCAAACAAGGTTCTCATTCTTGCCCGCACCACGCCGCTTGATGCGGTCAAGCGCAAGACCGAGGGCCTCTCGCTTTTCTACACCGATCTCGACCGCAGCCGCGTTGCAGTGCGCGTCATCGAGAAGATGGGCCGCCACGCGGTTGATTCCAACGAAATGTTTTTCGACGGCATGGTCGTTCCTGCCGCCGACCGCATTGGCGAGGAGGGAAAAGGCTTTGCCGCCATTCTCCACGGCATGAATCCGGAACGCATCCTCATCGCTGCCGAGGCAGTCGGGATCGGCCGTGCCGCGCTGCGCAAGGCCGCACACTATGCGCGCGAGCGGGTGGTCTTTCGCCGCCCGATCGGACAGAACCAGGCCATCGCGCATCCCCTCGCGCGGAGCTGGATGTCACTTGAGGCCGCCAATCTCATGGTGTTCAAGGCGGCAAGCCTCTACGACCACAAGCTAGCCTGCGGCGCCGAAGCCAATGCTGCCAAGTATCTCGCGGCGGAGGCTGCATTCGAGGCCTGTGAGCGGGCCGTGATGACCCACGGCGGCATGGGGTATTCCAAAGAATTCCACGTCGAGCGCTACCTGCGCGAAGTCATGATCCCGCGCATCGCGCCGGTCACGCCGCACATGATCCTCAATTTCATCGCGGAGAAAGTTCTCGGCCTGCCGAAGTCGTATTAGCGTGGCCGCATAAGCTCCCAGACTACCAAGACAGGCTGTGGTATCATTTAGGCTGCAATTGGCGTGGTCCTGAGCCTCAGGTGATGACCAGACTGGGCTAGTCATCGCACCGCTCAGCCGCACTGCAACGATGAGCCAAGTATGAAAGACGGCAAATCCGGCGACGCTGGCGGTCGGCAGGACATTGATAGCGACCTGGAAAAGAAGGTCGAGATGCTCACCGTTGCACTGAGCGAGGCGCGGGAGCAGCAGGTGGCAACCAGCGAGATTCTTCGCGTCATCTCGCGCGCGCCGACCGACGTCCAGCCGACATTTGATGCCATTGCAGCGAGTGCCACGCAATTATGTGATGCGCTCAATGCGCTTGTCTTTCGCTTTGATGGAGAACTCGTACATCTAGCGGCACATCACAACGTCAGCCCCGACAGGTTAGATTTGCTGCAGCGGATATATCCGATGCCCGCGAGCCGCGGAAGCGTGTCGGGCCGGTCGATACTGGGTCGCGTCGCCGTCCACGTCGCAGACATCACACAGGATCGCGAGTATACGCTCCCTATCGGAACAACAATCGGGTATCGAACCGCCCTCGCGGTCCCCATGCTGCACGACGGTGCCGCCATGGGAGCAATCGTGGTCGCCCGAGACCGCGTCGCGCCGTTCTCCGACAAGCACATTGAGCTGCTGCAGACTTTCGCCGACCAGGCGGTGATCGCCATCGAGACCGTGAGGTTGTTCAAAGCCGAGCAGCAGCGCGCGCGCGAGCTTACCGAGGCGCTGGAGCAGCAAACGGCGACATCGGAGGTGCTGCAGGTCATCAGCACTTCGACCGGCGAGCTGGAGCCGGTGTTCCGAGCGATGTTGGAGAATGCTACCCGCATCTGCGGCGCGCATTTTGGGTCTCTGTGGCGGTTCGAGCATGGAGTGGTGAGACTCGTCTCGAATTTCAACCACCCGCCCGCCTTCGCCAAGTTCCTCCAGCAGGGCTCGCATCGGCCAGGTCCGCACAACCCGATCACCCGAGTCATCAAGACTTCGCAAGTTGTTCACATCGTCGACTATTGTAACGATCAAGCCTATCTCGATCACGACCCACTGGCGGTCGCTGGCGTCGAAATTGGCGGCATCAGGACTTTGCTCGTCGTGCCGATGATCAGGGACGATGAGCTGCTCGGGGCAATCGGAATTTTTCACCAAGAGGTTCGACCGTTTACCGAGAAGCAGATCGCGCTGGTTGCGAGCTTTGCCAGTCAAGCTGTCATTGCCATCGAGAACACGCGCCTGCTCAACGAACTGCGCGAATCCCTGCAGCAGCAGACCGCCACCGCCGACGTGCTCAAGGTCATCAGCTCCTCGCCCGGTGATTTGAAGCCCGTGTTCGATGCCGTGTTGACGAATTCGGTGCGCATATGCGAAGCGAGGTTTGGCCATCTGTTTCTATATGAAGATAATGAATTCCGCGGCGTTGCGACGTGCGATTTGCCGACCGCTTGGGCTGAGTGGCTAGGGCATCACTCGATCGCTTCTGACCCAGCAGTCCCGTTAGGTCGCGCTGCAACGACGAAACAGGTGGTCCACATCGCCGATGTTAGGACGGACCAATCTTACGTCGAACGTTATCCGGGCGTAGTCGCTGTCACCGAGCTTGGCGGGGCGCGAACACTCCTCGTCGTACCGATGCTCAAGGAGGATAAGCTGGTTGGGTCGATCGGCATCTACCGCCAGGAAGTCAGACCGTTCACCGACAAGCAGATCGAGCTGGTCACGAATTTCGCGAGGCAGGCGGTCATCGCCATCGAGAATGCACGGCTGCTCAACGAGCTGCGCGAATCGCTGCAACAGCAGACCGCTACCGCCGACGTGCTCAAGGTCATCAGCCGCTCGACGTTCGATCTAAAGAGCGTGCTCAACACGCTGGTCGAATCGGCGGCGCGGCTGTGCGAGGCCGATTTCAGCAATATTTTTTGTCCGAAAGGCGACGGTCTTTTTTGGCAGGCGGCTACTTACGGTCTTCCACCTTCCCTCAAGGAATACTTGGAACGGACGCCTATCAAAGCGGGGCGCGGGAGTGCAAGCGCTCGTGCGCTACTTGAGCGAGTTCCTATTCATGTTGCTGACGCCCAGACCGATCCGGACTACCAGCTGGCTAGCCCCATGGTCGGCGGATTTCACACCATCGTTGCCGTTCCTCTGTTGCGCGAAGGAATGCCGATTGGCGTATTTTCGCTAGCGCGGCGCCCCGTGCGCCCGTTCACCGGCCGCCAGATCGAGCTGGTCACCACCTTCGCCGACCAGGCGGTGATCGCGATTGAGAACGTCCGCCTGTTCGATGAAATCCAGGACAAGAGCCGGCAGCTCGCAGAGGCGAGCCAGCACAAGTCGCAGTTCCTCGCTAACATGAGCCACGAGCTGCGCACGCCGCTTAACGCCATCATCGGTGTGAGCGAGATGCTGCGGGAGGATGCGGAGGCATTGCAGCAGGATCTAGAGCCACTCGACCGCGTGCTTGGTGCGGCCCGGCATTTACTTGCCTTAATCAACGACATTCTCGATCTCTCCAAGATCGAGGCCGGGCGTATGGAGCTGCAGCTCGAAGACTTCGCGCTCGCGCCGCTCATCGACGGCGTGGCCAGGACCATCGAGTCGCTGGCGGCGAAGAACGAGAACCGGGTGGCGGTCAGTTGCGATGCCGCAATCGGGAGGCTGCATGCCGATCAGATGCGGCTGCGGCAGGCCCTGCTCAACCTCATGAGCAACGCCAACAAGTTTACGGAGCGCGGCACCATTACCGTTGAGGCGCGCCAAACGCAGGAAAACGGCGGCGATTGGGTCACCATCGCTGTAACCGATACCGGGATCGGCATGACGCCGGAGCAAATGGGCAGGCTGTTCCAGGAATTCTCCCAGGCTGATGCATCGACGACTCGGAAATACGGCGGCACCGGCCTCGGGCTCGCGATCAGCAAACGCTTTTGCCAGATGATGGGAGGCGACATCACGGTCGAGAGCGAGCCTGGCCGTGGATCGACGTTTACAATTCGGCTGCCGCGAATCGCGCAGAGCGATGAGGCGCTCGTGATCGAAGCACGCGGGGAGAGACGCGGGCAAGCCGCTCATGCGATGGAGGAGCAAGCAGAAGAACCCTTGATCCTGGTCGTGGATGACGATGCGACCGTGCGCGAGCTTGTCCAGCGGCATCTGGAGCGGTCAGGCTTTGCGGTGGTCACCGCACGCGGCGGCCAGGAAGGGCTTCGGCTGGTGCGGGAACTGCGGCCCGCGGCGGTGACGCTCGACATCGTGATGCCCGATCTCGACGGCTGGACGGTGCTCGCCGCTATCAAGGGCGATCCGGCGCTTGCAGGCACACCGGTCGTTCTCATGTCGATCGTGGACCAGAAGAACCGCGGGTATGCGCTCGGAGCAGCAGATTACCTGGTCAAGCCTGTGGACCGCGCCAAGCTCGTTGCGGCGCTGACTAACATCTGTGGCGCGATTTCGGGAAAAGCCCTTCTCGTCGATGATGATGAGGTGGTCCGGCGCGGCGTGCGTCAGGCCCTGGAGCCGCTTGGGTGGCAGGTAACCGAGGCGGAGAACGGTCAGGCAGCGGTCGAGGCGTTCGCGACCGCGCAGCCCGACGTGATCATTCTCGACCTGATGATGCCGAAGATGGACGGGTTCGAAGTCCTCAACGAATTGCGCCGGCGGCCGGACTGGCAGAACATCCCAATTGTGGTCATCACTGCAAAGGACCTGACGAACGACGATCGCAACCGCCTCAATGGCGCCGTTGAACGAATAATTCAAAAGAGCGATCGCGACGAAATGTTGCGGCAACTCACGCGTGCGATAAGCAGGTGTGTCAAATTGCAGCCGACGAGGCCCGTATGAAGATTCTGTACGTCGAGGACAACGACGATAACGTTTACATGCTGAAGAACCGCCTTTCGCGGGCGGGCTTCACCGTCGTCATCGCGACCAACGGGGCGCAGGGCATCGCCATGGCTAATTCCGAGCAGCCCGACCTCATTCTCATGGACCTCACGCTGCCTGATATTGACGGCGAAGAGGCCACGCGGCGGCTCAAGGGCGATCCTGCCACGAAGCATATTCCGGTGCTTGCGCTGACCGCGAATGCGATGAGCGCCGATCGGGAAAGGGCAATCGCTGCCGGTTGCGATGACTTTGACACGAAGCCGGTGGACATGCCTCGTCTGCTTGAGAAAATTGCCGCGCTGAAAGTTGAATAGGTCGATGTCTCACCGCAGCTCCTGATCCTTGATGAAGCGACCGAGGGCCTCGCCCCCATCATCCGGGGAAAGATCTGGCATTGCCTCAAGAGCCTTAATATCCCATGGTCCGCGTCGTCCTCGGCTAGCGGAAGGAGCTCATGAAACGGCGCGAGTTCGTCACGCTGCTTAGCGGCGCGGCTGCATGGCCGCTCGCGGTGCGCGCGCAGCAGACGGCAACGCAGCGGCGGATAGCGATTTTCCATCCGGCAATTCCGACTACCCTCCTTACTGAAACGGGTGGGGGCACCGCATGGCGCGCGTTTTTCGGCGAGCTACGGCGATTGGGTTACGTTGAAGGAGAAAATCTGATCATCGAACGCTATTCCGCCGAGGGGCATCACGAGCGTTATGCCGATTTGGCCCGGGAGATCGTGACCCGCAACCCGGATGTGATCGTCACCGGGACTAACCCCGTCGTGATCGCCTTCGAGGCGGCAACCAGCACCATACCGATTGTTGCGTTCATGCTGGATCCGCTGAAAGCGGGTCTGGTCACCAGCTTAGCCCGACCGGGCGGCAATCTCACCGGCATCACGCTCGATGCCGGGATCGAGATCTGGGGAAAGCGCCTGGCGATGCTAAAAGAAGCCATCCCTTCGATGACGAAGGCCGCATTTCTGGGTATGCGCGAAGGGTGGGAAGGTTCTTCTGGGCAAGTCTTGCGGGACGCCGGCGCGCAATTAGGAATTTCGTTGGTTTTTATGCTCCCGGAGAAAGGGACCCCCTCGGAGATCGAGCGCGTCTTCGCTGCGATGGAGCAGCAACGGCCGGACGCAGTGCTGGTCAGCGGGGAAGGAGACCTCTACGCGAACCGCCAGCTGATCGCTGAGCTTGCGCAGAAGAAACGCTTGCCGACGATGTGTCCGTACCGCGATTACGTCGAAGCCGGTGCGCTGATGGGTTATGCCGTCGATCTCGCAGAGCTGCTCAAGCGCATGGCGGATG
>Ga0209331_1000267_pt1 | contig 19274 bp, 17 predicted proteins | sample JacPinW_OM3H0_M3_FD_187971 | JGI IMG/M metagenome (GOLD analysis project Ga0209331, IMG submission 187971) | Forest soil microbial communities from Algoma, Ontario, Canada - Jack Pine, Ontario site 1_JW_OM3H0_M3 (SPAdes) (version 2) | ecosystem: Environmental > Terrestrial > Soil > Boreal...
CAGCCATGACGGCACGGTCTCTTCCTCGACCTTTTTGAGGCGGGCGGCGACGCCGGCTTTGCGGAAATACTTCTGTGCCAGCACGTCGGAGGCGACCTGCGACCAGAATTCCGGCACCTCGACGTTTTCGAGGCGAAATACCACCGATCCGTCAGGGTTCCGGATCTCAGATGTCGTCAATCTGAAATCAATTCCTGCGTAGGGTGACTGGCCTGCAGTGGTGTTGCGTCGTTCGATTCGCATGGTCGTGCCCCGTTCTTTTGACCGGACCGCTTGCACAGCGGCGCCGGGTGTTTTCCTTGAGCGAACGTTTAGTCCGCAAGCTCTACCGGTGGACCCGGCCCTGTTTCTCTCAGCAAAACCGATGCGAGCATCGATTTTGTCGTGGCATGCTCTGAGGACAAACGAAGCCGTTTGTCCGGGGAACGCCGGTCCCGAAGGTCCGGCTCATGCTTTCAACGCCCCAGCCCTTAAACCAACGCCCCAGCCCTTAAACCTGAGCCAATTTTGGCCCGTTTTGGCACTCCGAAAGTCCCGGAATTCAGGGCAAAAAAGCCCATCACCCGTTGCCTCGACCGGCGGACGGAGTGGTCAGTCTGGAACCCTTCTGGGAGCGACCGGCGGGACCCAAACACACTCGCGCCGAACAGGATCAAAGCTAGGACAACTCCCTTGCGCCCGTCAAGGACTAGTACGAGTTCCTGAATCAAATACTAAATATGGTGGAAAAGGGAGAAAAACAGGGGTCTCGCCGCGCCCTGTATGCTGCCAAGTATCAGTGAGTCCTCAGGGATTCCCAAGCGAAAAAAATTGTTTGGAGCGTGCGAATTCGGGCTTCGCCCCCGCTGTTCACAGGCAACTATTTATTGCGTGGGAGGGGTTGCTTCGGCGAGACTCACGTGAGGCTACGGGGAGTCCGGGCTGGCATGCCCGACTGCCGGTGGCCTGGGGCCGCGATAACCGGCATGGTGCCGCTGATTCCACCGGTCCAACCCACCTCATGACAGACTCAAAGCCGACCAGGGCGCGTGCTCACATCGCGCCCGCGGGCCTCATGTTCCTCGCCATCACTTCGGTCGGCTGGGGTTTTAATTGGCCCGTCACCAAATATCTCCTGAGCGAACTGCCGCCGCTGACCATGCGCGGCGCGACCGGCGTGATCGGCGCCAGCCTGTTGGCGGGGCTCGCGGTACTCCGCGGCCAAAGCCTGCGCGTCCCAAGCGAACTCTGGCCGAGGCTGGTGCTGGCCGCCTTCCTCAACGTGGCCTGCTGGATGACGCTGATGACACTGGCGTTGCTGTGGCTTCCGGCCAGCGAGGCCGCGCTGATCGCCTACACCATGCCGGTATGGGCCTCGCTGCTGGCGTGGCCCATTCTCGGCGAGCGGCCGAACCTGCTGCGCGTCATTTCGCTTGTCATGGCGTTCGCTGGCTTAGCGGCCATCATGGGCGGCAACGGCTTTGCGGCGAGTGCTGCGAAAATGCCGGGAATCATCATGGCGCTCGGCGGCGCCATCGGCTTTGCGGTCGGCACCGTTCTGGCCAAGAAGCTGCCGCTCAGTCTGCCGCCGCTGTCAGCTGCCGCCTGGCAGATCGGGATCGGATGCCTGCCGGTGGCGATCGTCGGCCTCTTCGTAGAACACGCTGACGTGGCGGCGCTATCCAGTCTCGGCTGGATCCTGCTCGCCTACTCGACGGTGATCCAGTTCTGCGTCGCCTATGTGAGCTGGTTCGCGGCGTTAGCGCGTCTGCCGGCCTCGGTCGCGGCGATCGGCACCATGGCGGTGCCGGTGATCGGCGTGATCGCGTCGGCGGTGGCGCTGCATGAGCCGCTCGGCGCCGGCCAGATCACAGCACTTGTCTTTACGCTCGCCGGCGTGGTGCTGGCGACGCGATCATGACGCAAAAGGACGGCGCACCGGAATGCGCCGTCCTCGAATCCGAAAATCTCAAAAAACGCGGTTACGGGCAGGGATGCCGCAACCCGTCGAAGCCCACATAAGTTCCGGAGGCCGGATCGTAGGAACGATAGGTCTGCATGCAGTAAGCGACGTCGTCACCGCCGACGGGAGCGGGAGCAACCGCAACGGCGCCGTCATCGTAGTACTGATCATCATAGTAGCCCGGCGCGTAATAGCCCGGCCCGCCATCATAATAGCCGTAGCTCTGCGACGCGATGGCGCCGCCGATCACGGCACCTGCAACCGCGCCGGGGATAAAGCCGCCGCCGCCGCGGCGATAGCCGCCGCCGTAGCCGCCGCGATAACCGCCGCCGTATCCGCTACGATAACCTTCGCCACCGCCGCTGACGCGATAACCGCCGCCACCGCCGCCGCCACTAAAGCGAGGCCCTGGAGCGCCACCACCGATACGGACGCCGGCGCCACCAGCGCCGACATTGGCACCGCCGCCGCCAACACGGACGCCGCCGCCACCGCCGCTATGGGCCCCGCCGCCACCGCCGCCCATTCGTGCGGCCGGAGCGCCGCCTCTTGTGGCGGTCGCGCCACCCGGATCTCGGGCGAAGCTTGGCGCTGCCATTGGCAACAGCAGCGCCATTGCAGCAGCGGTACTCAAAACTTTAAGACTGATCATCGTCGGCTCCATTTGCGGGACACAGTCTAACCTTCCTGGAGGGTAGACGTTCCCGAGCCTCGCACCGATTGTGCGCGGGATCAGGCTGTCAGACTGGAACTATACGTGGAATGAACGGATTGCGCCGATTCCGCGGCAATCGGTTGCCGCAAGTCTATCGTCTATCCGGCTCGACGCTGGCGAGCGGCGGTCGCGCCGCAGCGGCCGCGATCAGCGGGCAGGCTTCAATATCGACGCCGTCTGCGCCCGGAATTGTCTCACACGGCCGTGAAGCGTCGAACTGCAATCCGTAATCGTCGAGCAAATTTTGCCGCGGCGGGCTGCCGCGAAGATGCAGCGCCCAGACTCCGCCTGGCGGTGGATTTGAAAGACCGGAGCGGACGCGGCGGTCCAGGGAACCGCCCGGCGCAATTGGCAACAGGATGTCGGCGAGTTGATAGGCGCGCGAGCCGGACGGCAGTAACGGCACGACATAGCCGACCGGCTTCTCGATCAGAACATAGGCTGCGGGATTGCGAAGCGCTCCGGAAAGAACCGGCTGATACGGATCGGACCACGGGCGGCGCGACCAATCGGCCGCTTGCGACCAAAGCGCGATCGCCGCGGCCGCTGTGAGCGCGGCAAAATTGGCCCGGGGCAGGCGATCTGTTCTTGGCGTCTCGTGCTGGAAGGCGAGCAGCAAACGAGAAAGCAAAAGCACGATGAGCGGTGCGCAAAGCAATTCCAGCACCACTGCATAGCGATGAATCGAAAATGTAAACAGCCACGTTCCGTAAGCGACCGCGAAGAACAGCAGGAACTGTTTATCCCGGCGCGCGAAAACCCGTATTTTGCCGAGCAGGCTGGCGCCGGCATTTACCGCAAACAGCACGAACGCAATCGCGAAGCGCGGATCCCGAAACGGCCACTCGGAGGAGCGGTGGTCGCCGATCAGCCAGTAAAATGGATAGGCGGCGGCGTCCCACAAATTGTGCGGCATGAAGCGCACATCGGCCATCGCTTCGAGCGGAGCTTCGGAAGAGCGAAAGATGGTGTTGTAGAACGGAAATACCGGGTTGCCGAACTCCTGCCATAACGCCCAGGCCCACGCGCCGCCGGTTCCGAGTCCGCCGATTGCGCCACCGATCGCAAAACAGGACAGCGCCATCAACGGTCGCGCCGCATAGAGCAGCGAAGCGGCCGCGCCAAGGAAGAAGACCATGTTGGTCAGCTTCAGTCCGACCGCGCCGCCGATCAGTATTCCCGCGATGAGGTGGCGTGTCCGGTGCTTTGCGTTCGCGGAGACGATCAAGCCAAGCCCTGCGATGACGGGCAGGGCAGTGAGTATATCGGCGAAGCTGGTCCCGACTTCGGACAGCGTCATCGGACCGAACGCGGCGATCGCGACCGCCGCCGCGAGCGTCAGTCCGCTGGCAGCACCGCTCAACACCAAACGCGAGAACCAATAGATCAGTGCAAGGTTGAGCCCGTGGATCGCGCCCAGCATCATTCCCCACAACGGCGCGCCAACATGATGGCGCAGAAGGTAGGCGGGGAGATAGGCGAGAGGGTTCAGGAACGTTTGAATGCCGGCGGGAGCGACATCCTGATCGTATCGTCCATTGATCAGCGCGAAGGCGTTGTACTCGTGATAGTTTCGCCAATCCCAGTTGATGTCTTCACCGGCAAACCAGGCGTAGGCAGCACCCGCCAAAAGCGATGCTGCGATCACAGTCCAGGTTGCAAAACTTCTGCTCTCAAAACTTCTGCGCGCGATCATTGATCAAACGTTTCCCGCAATCGTCAATTTCGACCTGCCGATGAAAAAACCCGCCGGGTTGAGACGGCGGGTTGGAAAGCAAATACACGAGACACCGATTGATAGAAGGCTATCGCAGGCTGGTTAAAAAACGTTTCCGCGCGATTTATCTCCCGCTAACCGTGCCTGGAACACGATTAATCGCCGAAAGCCGCTGGCTTGCAGCCGCCGGTCGATGGGGCGGCAAGCACCGAACTTAACTGGACAATTCGGCTTGCCGATGGCATCAGAGCCTTAAATCGCTTCTCGAACCGGCGGACCGATGAAACAGTTTCTGCTCAAGCTATTCACATGGTGGAACGGCCAGACCTTTGGCACCCAATTGTGGACATGGCGGTTCGGCGAACTGGTCGGCGAAGACGAGCAGGGCAACCGCTATTTCCGCACCAAGGGGCGCAAGATCGATCCGTCGCTTGGTTTTGAGCGGCGCTGGGTGATCTACAACGGTTATGCCGAGGCCACGCGCGTGCCGCCGTCATGGCATGGCTGGTTGCATCACACCGTTGACCTCGCGCCGACCGAAGAGACCTACAAGCCGCACGAATGGGAAAAGCCGCATCTTCCCAACATGACGGGGACGCCCGCGGCCTACCGGCCCTCCGGCTCGATCCTGGCGAGCGGCCGCCGCCCCAAAGCCACCGGCGACTACCAGCCGTGGACGCCTGGAAACTGAACACCGAATGGCCGTCATTCCGGGGCGCGCATTAGCGCGAACCCGGAATCTCGAGCGACAACCTCTGGATTCCGGGTTCGCACTTCGTGCGCCCCGGAATGACGTAAATTAAATTATCTAAACCCGACGTCACCCATGCCTGTGAACAGCGGGGATATCTGTCGCCGCGCCCTTGAGGACTGCACGCGATCATGGCCCAATTGCTCATCTTACGGAGGTGGGAAACCATCGCGTCGGTTCGGGCTACAGTTCGCGACTGCCCCGATTTGCAGCGGCTACCGATTAGGTTACGGCCGGGAGATAGGCCCCTGGTGCAGATATCCTGAAATCGCCCGTCAATGTGGAGCTGCCGTAGGACAGGAAAGGCCGTTTGGGCAACCAGACGGCCTTTTTCTTTGCGCGGATTTTGACCATGCGATCGGAATGACGTCACGCCAGCCGCGCGGCGGCGCGAGCGATGGCCTCGCCGCGGCGAGCTTGCGCGGGCGCGATCTTCTCTTTCATGAGCGCGAGAATTTCCGGCGGCGCGGTATCGGGCGAGCCGGCGTTGAAAGGCGGCGCCGGGTTGTATTCGAGCCGGAGCTGGATCGCCTCCGCGGTCTGCCGGTTCACCATGATCGACACCAGCGTCAGCGCAAAATCGATCCCCGCGGTCACGCCGCCGCCGGTGACGCGGTTGCGGTCGACGCAGACGCGCGTCTTTGCCGGCGTCGCGCCAAACGGCGCAAGAAAATCCATCGCCGTCCAGTGCGTCGCGGCGCGGTAGCCCCTGAGCAATCCGGCTGCGCCCAGCACCAGCGATCCCGTGCAGACCGAGGTGATATATTTTGCAGCGACCGCCTGCCGGCGCAGGAAATCCAGCATCTCCGCGTCATTGACCATGTCATCGGTGCCGCCCCCGCCGGGCACGCAGATCACATCGAGCTGCGGGCAATCCGCAAAACTGATGGTGGGCGTGAGCGCCAGCACCGAGTCGCTCGGCACCGGCTCGATCCGTTTCCAGATCAGATGCACCTTGGCGCCGGGCACGCTTGAAAACACCTGCAACGGTCCGGTGAAATCGAGCTGGGTCACCCTGGGAAATATCACAAGACCAATCTGAAGCGGCTCGGACACGACGATCCTTTCGAAGTTTTGCTTGACCCGCGTAGTCTGCCATGATCGCATCCTGTCCGAAATGCCATATTTCCCTCATTTTAGGACATGGCCGCAATCATGATCGGCGTTCTCGTATTCCCCGATTTTCAGTTGCTGGACGCCGCCGGTCCGATTTCGGTGTTCGAAATCGCCGCCCGCTTTGCAGGCAGCCCTCCCTCGATCAAGGTCCTGGCGGTGACGCCGGGACCGGTGCGCAGCTCATCGGGCGTGGAGATGCTCGCGCGCGGCCTTAAGCCGTCTGGCGCGATCAGCACCTTGATCGTGGCCGGAGGCGAGGGGGTGCGGGCCGCGGCGAGATGCGAGAAGACATTGGCGTTCGTGCGGGCGATCGCAAAGCGCGGCGTCCGCGTCGCCAGCGTCTGCTCCGGCGCCTACATCCTCGCCGAAGCCGGCGTACTCGATGGCCGCCGCGCCACCACGCATTGGCAGCGCACCCGGCATTTTCTCATCTCCTATCCCAAGGTGAAACTGGAGCCCGACCGGATTTTCGTCCGCGACGGCCATATCTGGAGTTCGGCCGGGATCAGCGCCGGCATCGATCTGGCGCTGGCGATGGCGGCGGAGGATTTCGGCGACGAGATCGCGCAGAAAACCGCACGCCAGCTGGTGTTGTATCAGCGTCGCAGCGGCGGCCAGTCGCAGTTCTCGTCGCTGTTGGAATTGAAGGCACCCAGCGGCCGCTTCGGAGCGCTGCTCACCTGGGCGCGCGAGCATCTCGATGCACCGCTGACGGTCGAAGATTTGGCCGAGCAGGCCGGCATGAGTTCGCGGCATTTCGCCCGTGCCTTCATTGCGGAAACCGGCACCACGCCGTCAAAGGCAATCGAGCGTTTGCGGATCGAGGTGGCGCGGCAGCGGGTGCAATCCTCCAGCGAGGCGATCGAACGGGTCGCGCAATCGACCGGCTTTCGCGATCCGGAGCGGATGCGCCGCGCCTTCATCCGCGCTTTCGGCCAGCCGCCGCAATCGCTGCGCCGCGCGGCGCGGGCGGGTTAAGGCGAGGTGCGGGAATATCTATCTGCGGAAATCCAGACGTCCTTGCGGCCAGCGCCCGTCTATTCTTTGATCGCTCACGACTAAGCCGATCCAGGGACGTGTGATTGCTGTGTTGCTCAAATTAATATATTTCCCGACCAGCCGTTGCGGGCCATCGCGCCTCGCATCAATGAGTCCTTTGCGCGCGCCGGAATCCCGGTCGAACAAGAGATAGACGCGTTCGGCAATCCTCGCTTCGGCTCGACCCTGTTTCCATTTATTCGCGGCATCACCTGGTATGGTGGGGTCCGCGCCGCCGTTCCAGCGACTCGACCAATTCCCTTCGATCGTGTCGTATTGGCTGCTGTTGTTCGCGGTGCTCCAGGCCTTTGCATTCTCGTCGTCTGCGAATTCCTCCAGCGTCGCACTGCCGGCGAACCGCGTCACTTCCTCGTCATTGGGATCTGGAACGTCCATGACACCGAATGGATTTCGAATTCCAAGGCACTTTTCAGCTGCAACGTTTCGCTTTGCTTCGCTTTCCGACTTCATTCGGTCCCCAACTGCCGCAGCGATGCCTTGCGCCGACAGGTACGCGTTCGTCGTTTCAACAGCGCACAGACTTGCAAATAGGAGGCCCCGTCGCCACCCGATTCCCGTGGGAGATGTGCCGCGGTCGCCGACGCGATCAGCGCTTTTTGCCGTCCTCCAAAAGCCCGAGCCTGCGGCCGAGCCATTCGGTGGTCGGGGCCTGGATCAGGATCGTCATCAGGATGGCGATGAAGGTAACCGACGCGATCATTTGCGCGCCGGGCGCCTTCATGCCCAAGAGCAGGCCCGCCAGCGCCGCCGGAATGACGCCGGTCTCGCGCGTCCAGCACATGAACAGCATTTCGGCAAAACTCCATCGCGCACGGCGATCCGGCAGCGCGCACAGGAAAACCGTCACTGGGCGCGCAACCAGCATCAGGACGGTGATGACGGCCACGCCGCCGAGCCAGTATCGGCCCATCAGGGTGAAATCGACCTGCGTGCCGAGCAGAATGAAAATGAACAGGCGCATGATGAACGCCGTGGTCAGCACGTATTCGTCGAGCTTTTGCGCTTCGCCGGCTTCCATCTCAAAGCCGAACGATTCCTTGTTTCCGAGCACGATGCCGAACACAAAGACCGCCATGAAGCCGCTGGCCTGCAGCCCGTCGGCCGCGAAATAGGCGCCGATCACGGCGACCAGCGTGACCACCGGCGCATATTCGGCAAGAAAGGCCCATTTCTCATGCGCGATCAGCAGCGCCGCCAGGTATCCGAGCGCGATGCCGGCGACGATGCCGATCACGGATTGCTTGAGCAGATCGAACAGTGACGAGGCAAACGAGAACTCGCCGGTTCCCATCGCCACCGCCAGCACACCGAAGGTCACGATCGCACCCATGGCGTCATTGAAGGCGGACTCGCTCATCACGGTTTGCGCCACGCGATCGCGAATATGGATCTGACGGAAAATCGGCACCAGCGTTGCCGGATCGGTCGAGGCCAGCGTCGCACCCAGCAGCAGCGCCACGATCGAGGGGACACCCAGAATGTAATGGGCGGCGATGCCGGTGATGACGGCCGTGATGATGACGCCGATCGTGGCGATCACTAGAATAGTGATCCAGACCTGCTTCAAAACGTTGAAGCGCAGCGAAGCGCCGCCATCGAAAAGAATATAGCTGGCGCCGAACAGCAAGATGATCTGGTTCAGCGCCGAATCCGCCTTGATATGGACGAGCCCCAGCGCCTGCGGGCCGATCGCGATCCCGACGATGAGAAACACCGCGACGTCGGGAATCCTGATCTTCTGCGCCAGCAGACCGGCGACCGTGCCGATCGCCAGAATCAGCCCGCACGAAAGCAGCGTGTGCTTGGCGATCTCGATCGAGGCCGATGCTTCCAATTGTGGTGTTGCCTTCGCTTCGCGACCAGCGCCGCGATCGAGCGGCTAGTCGTAAACGTGGATGACCCGGCGCGTCTGCGGATGGAAGACCACCACACGATTGTTGACGATCGCATAATGGTGTTCGCGCACGCCGTAGCGCTCGGGCACCGGATAGGATTCGTAGGGTCCGGGCCGCAATTCCCTGCCGACCACGACTTCATCCTCATATCGATAGGACGGCCGGTTCTCGCGCACGACGTATTCGCGAAGCGGCTCGCGGTGCTCGTAGGGCACGACCGCGCCGGTCGCGATAGCTGCGCCGACGATGGCTCCCGCCACCGCACCTGCGACCGGATCCTGCTGCGCAAGCGCCGCGCCCGACGTCGTCATTACTCCGCCCATAACCAGTGTCGCGGCAAGAATTCGTCCCAGCATGGAAATCTCCCCTGATTCGTTGACCGGATAGTAACTCGGGATTGACCGCGGTCCCATCATGCCCGACGAGTAGAATTATGCAACTCGCTTGTTAGCCTGGTGCCCCGAATCCGAAGTTCGCTGCATCTTGCAGCGTCAGCGTCAGGCCGGCGACAGTACCGGGAGCCAGAATCTGGGCGATGCAAATAGTTGGTGTGCGCGCCCATTTTCGCAGATCGCCCGGAAACTGCGATGCGCTGATATTAACTATGCAAGAGCTTGCCGCGGCGAAGGCCGGCCGCTTAAGAAGCACTTAATACTTTTGAGCAACAGATAGAGAATCAATACAAATTTAATCATCGCAAGAATTGCGAGCGGAACTCAGCCCCTGATGAGGGAATTGCATGAGAACGCTTCTCATTGGTACGCTAGCCGCGACCTTGGTCGGCTGTAGCTGCCTTTTACCGCCGCAAGCGAGCATTCAAGCATGTACGGATGCGAACGGGTTCGCCTGTTTCGGCTGGATGGCGGCCAGCCAGCCGATTGAGCCGAAGCCAGCGTCATTCAGGACCAATTCCGCGACAACAAAAGTGTCCACGATCGCGGCGAAGACGGAAAAGCCGTCGTCTGCTCACGTCCGCGACAGGGTCCATCTCGCCACGAAAAAGGCGAAGTCCACCACGATCGCCGCGAAAGCTGAGCCTCCAGCGTCCCGTCAGCCCGCTGAGGCGTCCGATCCAGTCATTATCAAGGCGAAGACCACGATTGCTGCGAAGCTGGAGGACCCCGCGTCTGCCGAGTTCGGTGAGATGAAACGGGCCATCCGAAAAAATACGTTCGGGCAGTCCATCGACACCATTTGCGGCCGCGTCAAAGGAAAGAAAGCGTCGGGTGAAGATACCGGAGATAGGCCGTTTCTATATCTCGTGAAGGATGATGATGCATACGTCGTCGATGGCCCCGCTGGTTCAGCGGCGGCGACCGCGTTTCGCAACATTTGCAACTGGCCTGGCACAACAGATAGGTGACTGAAATTTGTTGCCTGCCATGGACCAGAACGGTCCGCTGACCGACGCTCCTAAGCAGGAGCTCGAAAATCGACAGCAACGTCGCGATCAGAGGCAATCACCGAAGACAGGCTATCAGAACACCACTTCGGATAGCCAATGTCGTAATTTCCTGGACCGAAATGGCAAAAACGGCTCACTGGGTGCACATTGTGTGAGGCAAATTTTGTCCCATGGAAATCCAAGCGAGTGGAGCGGCTCAGCATTTCTTTGAATTCGGGGACATCATGGACGATTTTGCCAATCCTGCAGAACTACCCCACGGATCGCAAATATCGCCGGTGCTCGTGATCGTCGAGCATTACGTCCTGGCGCGTACCTGCATCCTCAGTATCCTCAAGAGAGAGCTCACTGGATTCGAAATCGTCGAAATGGCAACGACGAGCGGTCTGAACAGGTTATCGGGAAGAGACGTCCGCTTGATCGCGCTGAACATCGGGGACAAGCAGATCACTGATCCTTCGATCGAGGATAGTCTCGCTCTCCTCGCAGAATCCTGTCCGAGCGCGTACGTTGCGCTCCTGTCAAATCGCGACGACGAGGCCACCGCCTCAGCCGCGATGCAACGGGGAGTCCGTGGTTTTTTTCCGACCTCGATTCCAGTCGAGGTCGCTATCGCCGGATTGCGCCTTGTCCTTGCCGGTGGGGTTTACCGACCCCTGCCGATTATTGGACAAAATGAAGCGTCGAACCTCAAGACGATATCGGCATACACCGGCGCTCCCGAGCCACCCGTAATCCACAAGGGTAACGGCGCCACCGAGATTGTGCCCGAGAAGACGATGGTCGACCTTACGCCACGCGAGCAACATGTGCTCGAGGCGCTGAAGCTCGGCCTTCCCAATAAGTTGATTGCCGTCAAGCTCAACCTTTCGGAAAACACCGTCAAAATGCATATTCAACATATCATGCGGAAGTGTTCAGCTCGGAACCGCACCGAGGCGGTGCTTCGCTGGAGCGAACGATTATCCGGCCCTAACGGTCACGCACGCTGACGAGTGCCTTCATCTTCTTGAAGGCTGCCTTGCTCTCCCCAACTTGGTCGCTGCTCAATCCTCGCGGAACGCGTTGTTGAAGCTGTCGAGCAGAGGCCTGAGGGCGTAGAGTGCCACGGTCCCGCGACCGGTCTTGATGAACACCTGGGTCGGCATTCCCGGAATGATCTGGACACCGTCGATCGCAGCGATCCGTGGATCCTGCACTCGAATCTTCGCGGCGTAATATGGCTGGTCGGTGCGTTTGTCGACAAGCCGGTCGGCAGAGACATGCGTCACAATTCCCTGGAGCCGTGGTACGCGGCGCTGGTTGTAGGGCAGGAGGCTCACATCGGCGCTCAGTCCGGGACGGACCACATCGATGTCCTCGGGCCTGACGCGCGCGGTCACGATGAGACGATCTTGCCGGGGAACCAGATCCATGAGCGGTGCGCCAGCGCCGATCACGCCGCCGGGGGTATGGATCCGCAGTTCGGTTACCACGCCGTCCTCGGGCGCCTTGACCGCCGTTCGCAAGAGTTGATCCTCGGCCGCGCGCAGTCGCTCGCGCATCTGAAAAATCTGGTTTTGTGCCTCGCGCAGCGACTGCGCGATTTCGTTTTGCCGGTCACTCTCTAATTTGAGGAGAGTTGCCTGCGATTCGTTGATGACCTGCTCGGCGCGCGAAATCTGCGCGACAATTTCGCCCCGCCGGCCCTCGATGTCAGCCTTTTCCCGCTCGAGGCTCAGAAGGCGCGGCCGCCGCTCAAGGCCCTTACTAACGAGAATGGCGACCGTAGCCGCTTCCTCGCCGACGATTTCGACCCGCTTCGAGGCCGCGCTTTCCTGCGCCCTTAGGCCCTCGATTTCCTTATCGACCTGCGACCTTTTTTCCCGATTTACGACCGCTTGCGATTGAAAGACCTGCCGACGCGTTTCGAAGATGCTTTGCTGGCCGGCAAGGACGGCCGCGACTGAGGGACTCTCGTTCTGCGCTATCTCCAACTTCGCCGGAAATGACACCCGCTCGTCCCCGCGTTGCTCCGCCTGCAGCCGTGCTTCTCGTGCCATCGCGTCCCAAAACTGGCCTTGCAGGCTCTGGACTTCGGCGCGCGCCTTGGTGTCCTCCAACGAGATCAGTGTTTGTCCTGCGTGGACAATATCACCGTCCGCGACCAGAATTTCCCCGATAATGCCCCCTTCGAGGTGTTGGATCGTTTTTCGGCTCGACTCGGATTCGACGGTGCCATAAGCAATCGCGGCGCTCTCGAGGGGTGCGAAGGTCGACCAGGCACCGAGGCCCACGACAAATCCGCAAACCAGCAGGTTTCCTGTCCAGGTGACACCGCGAAGCCGGTCGCAGAGCGCTGGCGGCGCCGATCCCAAACGCCGCGGAACCTCCCAAATCTGGACCTGAGCGAATGCAATTTTCATGAGATCACCTCCCTTTCGGGCAGAGAGATCGTGAAAATCTTTGCTGCGGATCGCGACGCGAGCGAAAGCAATTCTCATGAGATCAGCTGCCCTTCGCGCAGAGAGATCGTGAAAATGTTTGCTGCGGATCACGGCAAGATCGGTTGCGGTGAGGCGCCAACGCGGCTCCCGCATTCCTGGTTCGGAAGCGGCGGCGCAGGTTCGCGCGAGATGACTTGAGGTCGTGTCAAATAGCTATCGAAAATCTCCTTGCTGTCTCCGAATGCGCTGATCGCGCCGCCCTGCATAATGGCAATCTTGTTCGTTGCGGCGAGGATCCCTATCCGGTGGGTGATGATGATCACCGTCGTATTGGCCGCCTTCATCCGTTCAATGGCTTCGAAGAGCACGCACTCGCCGAGGTGGTCCAGGCTGGCGTTCGGCTCGTCGAGAACCACCAGGTGCGGGTCGCCAAAAAACGCCCGCGCAAGGCCGAGGCGCTGGCGAAACCCGCGCGAGAGATTGGCCCCTCCGCCAACGACGACCGTATCGTACGACTGCGGCATCCCAGTGATCGTCTCGTGAAGGCCGGCCAGCTTTGCTGCTTCAATGACCTTCTGCAAATCGGCATCGTCCAGCCGTGCAATGATGTCCTTTATCGTTTCTCCGAACAGATCGATATCTTGCGGCAGATATCCGAGACGCTGACCGCCGCCCGAATCGCGCACGGCCAGGACCTCCATGCTATCGAGCAGGACCGAACCTATCGTCGGAGCGGAAATTCCAGCGATGATTTTGCCGAGCGTGGATTTGCCGGAACCAGATGGACCAATGATGCCGAGGCATTCACCGGGCGCGAGACGGAACGACACACCTTTCAGCATCAAATGGCCCGATCCAGGCAGGGCGGCGCCAACGTTGTTGACGATGAGGCTGCCCTTCAGCCTGTCCGAGAGGCACTTGATGTTCGCAACCGGGGTGACAGCGGCCATGATGTCGTTGAGCCGGCGGTAGGCGGCTAAGGCCATCGCGAACGCCTTCCAGCCCGCAATCGCCCCTTCAATGGGTGCGAGCGCGCGTCCGAACAACAGGGCCGTGGCAAAGATGATGGCGGGGCTTTTGCTCTGTTCGAGGACGAGCCAGGCGGCAGAGCCCATGATCAGAACCTGCGCCAGCGCCCGCGCGGGTTTGGAGATCAGCATGATGATCTCGTTGCGGCGTTGGACCACCTCGTGCTCGCTCCTCGCATGCTGCGCAGCTTGGCGGATGAGGCGTGCGGCGCCATCGAGCATTCCCATGGCCCTGATCACGTGGAGGTTTGCGACAGCCATGCCGAACCATCCATGGCTCCTCGTCAGCGCGGCAACTGACCGCGCCAACGGGCCTTCAGTGAGGAAGTCGCCGGCAAACCCGAGGCCGAGCAGGAAAAGCGCACTGACTGTGCCTATCACCCCCAGCAAAGGATGCACGAGGAAAAGAACGCCGAGGAAGAGCGGCGTCCAGAGCACGTCAAACAGCATCGAGCATGCTCCGGACTGAGCGAACTGACGCAGGGTCGTAAGATCGCGATACGCCTCCGATGCGCGCGCCTGACCGGCTTGATAGGCGTATTCGAAGCAGGCAGAGAGCACCCCCGGATGGAGTTCTTCTTCGAGCCACTCGCCAATCCGGCCCAATGCAGCGCGGCGCAATGCATCAAGCACTCCGCCAATCACGACGGTAAACGCAACGATGAGCGTCAGCATCAGGAGCGTATCGCCGCTCCGGCTCGACAGGACGCGATCATAGATCTGGAGCAGATAGATGGAAGGAGCGAGAAGAAGGAGATTGTAGCTGCAGCTATACGCGAAAACGATTCCGAGCGACCCCGCGCAGGTCCGCAAGGCCGCTTCCAACGGCGTCTTGGGCGACGACATCATTTTCAGCTGAGGCGGCGTCTGCATTGCGGTCCTCCGCCGGAGATCTGAAGTCCGACTCTATCCGCGCAGTCATTGCTCGACTTTCCGGCGAAGTGAGAACCCGGCGGCCGCGGCCGCCGGTCTTCGTCCTCAGAAGCGTCGATCAGACGTACGTGTGAACATCCCCACCTTCCGCCTCATTGCCACTTCCGCCGTTGCCCCCGATGCCGGCCCACACGCTCTGATGCATGTCCGCGAGAAGGAAGTTGGTCTGATACGCCGTCGTGTCGGCATGCACCTTGGATGTGTCATAGCCGCTGTAGTTGCTCTGATCGCCATTCGAGTAGGCTTTTCCGCCATAAGCCTTGGAATATTCATCCGCCTTGGCGTTCGCGCCGCCGGCGTCCCAATATGCCTTCTGTTGAACGTGGTCGCCGGTGTTGACGCTCACGTCGGCGCCGGACGCCTTGTTGGACGGGTCGAAGCTGATGCTCGGCTTGCTGGTGATGTCGCCGTAGTTATAACCCGATCCGCCGTTGCCGGCGTACTGACCGCCCGTCGAGATTTCCTTGAGCGCGACCGTGTCGGAAGGAAACGATGCTTTTGTCATGTGACTTGTCATTTGAGTCTCCCTGAGTCGGTTTGCACAATGTGCGTCCCAATTTGGACGGCGCCCATTTTGGGTTTGCGCGCGGTATCGGCCAAGATGCCAAAGCTGATGCTACCCGTTCTGAACGGGGTACACCCGAAAGGCTGCCATCTCACCGCCGAAGTCGGGCAAATCCAATGCCGCTAGGCGTGACCCAGCAAGTGATGGTCGGCCAGCAGGTGCATGGCGAGATCGCCGCCAAACGCAGCGTTGCCGTGACCGCCATCACCACCGATTCCGGCGATCTGGATCGCGCTCTGATCGAACTGGACGTTGTTGGTCTGATGGGCGTCGGCTGTGGAATTGGGTCCGGCGACCGCAATGTTGATTGGAGCGTAGATCGCTATGTTGAGGTCGATGATGCTGCCCGTGAAATGGCCGTCGCCGCCGGAGCCAGCGCTGTTGCCGCCTGTCGCAATGACGTCAGAGCCGATCAAGCCCGCCATGGAGGAGGTAACAGCGGTGTTTCCGCCAATCGCGACATTGCCGCTGCCGCCGTTACCTCCGATACCGGCCATCTGAAAAGCGGATTGATCGAACTCCACATTGTTTGTCTGATCGGCATGGGCGTTGGCATTGTATCCCGCGACGCCAATATTGATCGGATCATACAGCGCGAAAGATGTGTGAACGAGGCTGCCATGAAAGTATCCGTCCCCGCCGTTGCCGGCGTGGTTATCACCGCCTGCGATCAGATCGGAGTTAATCCAGTTGTGGCCGGCCCCGGAGACGGACACGGCTCCGCCAATCGCCGCATTGCCGCTTCCGCCGTTACCCCCGATACCGGCCATCTGAAAAGCGGCTTGATCGAACTTCACATTGTTCGTCTGATCAGCATGGGCATTGGAATTGTATCCCGTCGCCACGGCAATATTGATCGGATCATACAATGCGAAAGATGCGTGAACGATGCTGCCATAAAAGTATCCATTTCCGCCGTCGCCGGCGTGGTTTCCACCGCTTGCGATCAGATCGGAATTAATCCAGTTGTGGTCGGACCCGTGGCGAAGGATAGAGTGGTCGGGCGCGCCAGCCCCGAAGACAGACACGCCTGCGCCAATCGCCGCATTGCCGTCGCCGCCATGACCGCCCCCGCCGGCCGCCTGGGACGCGCCTTGAAAGAACTGCACTGCATTCGACTGATGAGCGTTAGCGGTGCCCTGGGAGCCCGCTAGCGCAATGTTGATCGGATCAAAGACCGCGACAGGAGCATGCACCAGGGCCCCTGAGAAGTGGCCATCGCCACCATTACCGGCGCTGTTGTATCCAGTCGCGATCACGTCGGAGCCGACAGATCCGAACGCGCCGACGCTTCCGCCCATTGCGGCATTCCAATCGCCGCCATCACCGCCAATCCCGGCTATCTGGGTCGCCGCCTGATCAAAAAGCCCGATGTTCGTCTGATGAGCGTTGGCGGTCGCGTGGGCGCCGGCCTGCGCCATATTGAGCGGCGCGAATGCAGCGTAGCTGCTGTCGATCAGACTCCCGGCAAAGTAACCGTTTCCACCATTCCCGGCGCTGTTATCTCCCGTGTCGATCGAGAAGAGCGGCAGGGCGGAGCCCGCGGAAAGCCATGACGGAATTGACACATCGCGCCCATGAAGATCTTTTCGATCCAAGTGGATTCCATCCGACATATACCGAAGATCCATGGCCGCTGTCCTGCCGAAATCGATTCGCGCCGACTGGACGGACGCCTCCCGACCTCAAAGAAAGAATGTCACTTCGGCAAGCCAAAAGCCGAGTCGTCAATTCGGGTTGGAGCGTTCGGGCGATAGACGTGATATCGGGTACGCCCGTTCGGGTGCGGCGTGGGTTGTACCTTGTCGTGAATCACCGGACACATTGGAGATGCTGCCCGCACTGGACCGGACAGCAAAGAATGTCTCCAGCTCTCTGCGCCTCCCAATATGCCGAGAGGTCGCGCTTACCCGTCACCGGTTTTGGAGGCAGCAAACGCAGCTTTCTCCGCGTTCAACCTCCAGACGATCGGTTTGAGCAATTGCGGCGACAGATAGATTGGGAACTGACAGAGGGCGAAATACAACCACGTCGTCCCGGGCAACACGCCGTCCGTCGCAGCCAGCATCAGTCCCATGTTACGCTGCGAGACCATCAAGCCGAGCGCCAGCGCGCGTTCGTGGCCGATCCTGCGAAAAATCACCGTGGTGACGCCAAGCAGCGCGAAAAAGACCGCGAAGGCAAGCATCGTCAATTCGATCATCCTCACGGCATCGGCCAACAAGTTGCCAACCACGCTTCCCATTACCGCAGCGACAAAGACGAACAGGATCAGGATATTAAGCCCGTCGATCGCGCGTGCGTGCCGTTGGATGGCGGATGCGCCGACAGTCCAGCGGATCGCGGTCGCAACAAACAACGATCCCGCGAGGATGGCGACCAGCTTTAGTCCGAGCCCGAGCGGCGAAAGCGTCAGCGCAGCGCCGAAGAAGGCGTAGGCAAACAGCGGTGCGGTCACCGGAACAAGTGCCGTGGTGGTCACCAGCGTGACCAGCACCAGGGTTGAATCCAGACCCATCAAAGCGGCAAGCGCGGGCGCAGCCATCATCGGCGAAGCCACAGCCTGCAGCATCAGCGCCAGAAACAAATCCGGTGCACGCGCATCGAGGCCCGTCGCGAGACAGCTTACACCTGATATCAACGGCACTCCGAGCGTCGTCCACGCGGTCGCCGCGAGAACAATGCCCGGCCGCCGCAGGTGATCACGCAGCCTACCGGCGTCCACGCGCATGAACGATATGCAGAGCAAAAGAAAGATCGCTTCAGTGACAAAAGGTTTGAGTAACTGGCCGATCGGTGGCACCGCGATGCCGATGAACACCAGCGCAGCGATCGCGCGGGTACCCTGATTGCCGAGCCACACCAGAGCTTGCACTGGAATGGCAGCGCTGTTGTGCAAAGTGACCGGCATATGGCTTTTCAAATGGAGCGAGCCGCGGCGACAAGGGAGTGTCGCTGAAGCCGAACGGCGTTGCGGACGCGCAACATGCGGCAATCAGCCCACCGTACAAAGTAACATCTCGTTACTTTGTATTTCCGGCTGAGCCGAACCTAATTCAAGGCCTTCAGCCACGCGCCGATTTCGCTGGCCGCGACATTGGCCTGTTGCAGCAGCTTGCCCATGGTGAAGAAGCCGTGGAATTGACCCGGAAAGGTCCGGTAAGTCACGGGGACGCCGGCTTCTTTCAGGCGGCGTGCGTATTCGTCGCCTTCGTCGCGCAGGGGATCGGCGCCCGCGGTCAGCACGTAGGCCGGCGGCAGTCCGATCAGCGTTTTGGCGCGGGCCGGCGATGCCCGCCAATCGCCGGCGTCGGCGGCGCCGTTCAGATAATGATCGCGAAACCATCTGATGACGGAATGCGTGAGCAGGATGCTGGTCTCGGGCTCGCTGTGCGAGGGGTGCGCCAGCGCAAAGTCGGTGGCCGGATAGATCAGCACCTGGCCTGCGATCGTCGGGCCGTTGCCGTCGCGCGCTGATATCGCAACCACGGCGGCGAGATTGCCGCCGGCACTGTCGCCGCCGACCATCAGCCGCGACGCGTCGATGTCGAGTTGCTTTGAATTGCCCGCGATCCACGTGGTCGCGGTGATGGCGTCTTCCACGGCGGCGGGAAATTTGTGCTCCGGCGCCAGCCGATAGTCGACGGAAATAACAATGAGCTCGCCTTCGTCGGCCAATGTCCGGCACACCACGTCGTGGGAATCGAGATCGCCGATCACCC
>Ga0209331_1000268_pt1 | contig 19219 bp, 15 predicted proteins | sample JacPinW_OM3H0_M3_FD_187971 | JGI IMG/M metagenome (GOLD analysis project Ga0209331, IMG submission 187971) | Forest soil microbial communities from Algoma, Ontario, Canada - Jack Pine, Ontario site 1_JW_OM3H0_M3 (SPAdes) (version 2) | ecosystem: Environmental > Terrestrial > Soil > Boreal...
CCCGCCGCCGCCGCAAATGACCGTAATTCCACGACTTTTGCGAAGATCGCGAGGCCTTCGAAATCCGGAAGCTTCGCCATGCGAGCCACCCCATTAGAGCGATATCGGAAACAATGTGTTTCAATAGTTTCTATTTCTAACCCATCCGCAGGGGCATATCCAGAGGTCATCCGAATTTCAGACAACGGAGAAATCCAATGACCAAATCGCTCACAGGCAAGGTTGCCCTCGTCACCGGCGGCTCGCGCGGCATCGGCGCGGCCAGCGCCCGCGCGCTCGCCGACCAGGGCGCCAATGTCGCCATCAGTTATGTCGCCTCCGCCGACAAGGCCGAAGCGGTCGTGAAAGAACTGAAAGCCAAGGGCGTCGAAGCCCGCGCCTTCAAGGCCGATCAGGCTTCATCAGCGGAAGTCGATCAGCTGGTGAAGGACGTCGCCAGGCATTTCGGCCGCCTCGACATCCTCGTCAACAACGCCGGTGTCGTCGTCAACGGCGCGGTCGATGACGCCAACAGCGATACCGCGGCACTCGCCCGCCAGGATGCGATCAACGTGCACGGTGTGATCACTGCGATCCGTGCGGCATCAAAACTGATGGGCGAAGGAGGACGCATCGTTACCATCGGCTCGGGCATCGCCACCCGCGCCTCGTTCCCGGGCCTTGCCGACTACGCCGCCACCAAGGCTGCGATCGTCGGCTACAGCAAGGGCGCATCGCGCGATCTAGGCCCGCGCGGCATCACGGTCAACGTGCTGCAGCCGGGTTCGATCGACACCGACATGAACCCGAACGACGGCGGCGCCTTCGCCGAAGCCCAGCGTACGCAGCATGCGCTGCAGCGCTACGGCACCGCGGAAGAAATCGCCGCCGGCGTCGTGTTCCTCACCAGCCCGGGCGCGTCGTTCGTCACCGGCACCGTGCTGAATGTCGATGGCGGCTTCGGCGCGTAATTCAGACAGTCAACAGCCGGGCGCATCGCGCCCGGCCCTTCGAAAACAAAAATCAAAAGGGACATCCCATGATCGAACTCAGACCTTTCGCAAAACTCGGCGGCGCCGACCACGGCTGGCTCAAGGCAAAGCACCACTTCTCGTTCGGCAGTCACTATGACCCCAGCAATATGGGCCATGGCTCCTTGCGGGTGTGGAACGACGACGAGATCTCGCCGAACACCGGCTTTCCCGCCCATCCCCATGCCAACATGGAAATCATCACCTACGTTCGCGAAGGCGCGATCACGCACCAGGACAGCCTTGGCAACAAGGGCCGGACTGAAGCCGGCGACGTGCAGGTGATGAGCGCGGGCTCCGGCGTGCGTCACTCCGAATACAATCTGGAACCGAATCTGACAAAAATCTTCCAGATCTGGATCCAGCCGACCACGCAAGGCGGCCAGCCGACCTGGGGCGCGAAACCGTTCCCGAAGTCGGATCGCTCGGGAAAATTCGTCACCATCGCCAGCGGCTTCAAGGCCGACAACGATGCGCTGCCGATACGCGCCGACGCGCGGGTGCTCGCCACCACGCTGAAGGCCGGCGACAGCGCGGAATATGCGCCCGACAAGACGCGCAACCTCTATCTGGTGCCGGCGGCGGGCGCGGTGGAAGTCAACGGCGTGCGGGTCAACGCCCGCGACGGCGTCGCGATCCGCGATGAGGCGAAGCTGAAGATCACCGCGCTGGAAGATTCCGAACTGGTACTGGTCGACGCGGCGTAACCGAAACGTGCACAGCAACGCACAAAGATTGTCATGCCCGGGCAAAAGCGCGAAGCGCGTCTTCGCGCTAGGTGACCCGGGCATCCATCACTCTTCGCAAGAGTCTTACGAAGACGATGGATTGCCGAGTCAAGCCCGGCAATGACGAATTCTAATTCAATCTCAACACAAGGAAACCATCATGACAAAAGTTCTCGTTCTGTATTATTCCGCCTACGGCCACATCGAAACCATGGCGAACGCCGTCGCCGAGGGCGCGCGCGAAGCGGGTGCTACCGTCGATATCAAGCGCGTGCCGGAGCTGGTGCCGCCGGACGTCGCGAAAGCGTCATATTACAAGCTCGATCAGGCCGCTCCGGTGGCCAAGATCGAGGACCTCCCCAATTACGACGCCATCATCGTCGGCACCGGCACGCGCTTCGGCCGGATGGCGTCGCAGATGGCGAATTTCCTCGACCAGGCCGGCGGCCTCTGGATGAAAGGTGCGCTGCACGGCAAGGTCGGCGGTGCCTTCACTTCGACCGCGACCCAGCATGGCGGCCAGGAAACCACGCTGTTTTCCGTGATCACCAACCTGTTGCATTTCGGCATGACCGTTGTCGGCCTGAATTACGGCTTTGCCGGCCAGATGAAGCTCGACGAAGTCACCGGCGGCTCGCCTTACGGCGCCACCACGATTGCCGGCGGCGACGGCAGCCGAAAGCCTTCCGAGAACGAGCTCGCGGGCGCGCGCTATCAAGGACGCGTGATCGCGGAGACCGCGAAAAAACTGCATGGCTGATGCGACGCGGGTGGCATTCTCTTCGGCGAATGCCGCCCCATCTATCCGTCACGGACGACGGATTAGCCATGATCGAAATTCTCTTTATCTATCAACTGGCGCGCAATCCGGTACGCGCGATCGCGCGGCGCTGGTGGTGCCGCAGCCTCTTCCGCGCTTCGCGGGGCAAGCGGAAATGCCCGGAATGCCCCAATTCCTGAAGCCGCACACCTCGTAAGTATTTCGTGATCGTCTGACACGCCTCCGCCGCGGAACCCGTCAGTCTTCGTGCGGTTGGGTCACGCGCATCCGCGCCTGGAGATTTCGCAATGACCAACAAGCCCGATTCCAAGGATAGCAAGAAGAACCCCGCCGAGCCGCATCCCGGCATGATGGGCGACGGTACCGAAGAGCAGAATCTCGGCCAGCCCGGAAACCCCGCCGCGCGCATCAAGAAGGGCGAAGTCGATGCCGCCTTCGCCAAGGACACTGATAAGGACGCGAAGAAGACCTGACGCGCATCCCCAACGCTTGCAAGTTCGCATATAAAGGCCGGGCGGGTTTTCGCCCGGCCTTGTCATATGAGGGAATGCCGATGACGGCGTATTACGGTGACGCATGAGTAACGCCCCTAAAATCCCTTGGCCGGAACTGCCCACCACGGCCTGGCGCGAGACCTATGCGACGCTGCATCTGTGGACTCAGATCGCCGGCAAAATTCGCCTGGTGCGCTCGCCCTGGCTGAACCACTCCTGGCATGTCGCGCTGTACGTCACCCCGCGTGGCCTGACCACCTCGCCGATTCCGGATGCGACGCGAACGTTCCAGATCGAGTTCGACTTCATCGATCACCTCTTGCGGATTTCGACCAGCGACGGCACGCAGCGGCAATTCGCATTGGCGGGACATTCGGTCGCGAGTTTCTACGCCGCGATCATGGCCGCACTGGCCGAACTCGGCATTCCCACCACCATCGACGAGATGCCCAACGAATTGCCGGAGCCGATCCGGTTCTCGGAAGACCGCCAGCATGCCGCTTACGACCCCGACGCGGTGCGTCGTTTGCTGCAAATCCTTGTCAATGCCGATCGGGTGTTCAAGCAGTTCCGCACCGGCTTCCTCGGCAAGGCGAGCCCGGTGCATTTCTTCTGGGGCAGTTTTGATCTGGCGGTAACGCGTTTTTCCGGACGCCGCGCGCCGCGCCATCCCGGCGGCGTGCCGCATCTGCCCGACGACGTCGCCTGCGAGGCTTATTCGCACGAAGTCAGCAGCGCGGGGTTTTGGCCGGGCTCTGGCGCGATCGATTATCCCGCGTTCTATTGCTACGCCTATCCCGAACCGGCGGGCTTTCGCACCACAAAGGTGCGCCCCGGCGCGGCGTTCTTCAGCGAGGCGCTCGGCGAATTCATCCTGCCCTATGACGCCGTACGCACGGCGGCAAATCCGGACCAGGCCTTGCTCGAATTCCTGCAAAGCACTTATGAGGCCGCGGCCAACGCCGCGAAGTGGGACCGCGACGCGCTGGAATGCACGCCGGGCCAGCCGGGCGTGGTGCGGGAGGTTTATTAGCGATGCAGTGTCCCGGACGCGGTGCAGCGCCGCAAGCGAAGTTGAAGCGATCGGTCAAAAACGGAAAGCGGGAATCTTCGGCTGGACCCTCGTTCCATCGATCACCTCGAGGCGGCCACATCGGTTCAGCGTATGAATTTTTCTTCCGGGCCATAACGGCCCGGGCCGGATCGAATGCCGGACAACTTGTCTGAAAGTTTTCGGTGTCAGTTCGACAATCTCCGCAAGACCGAGAGCAGCGCCATATCCATGGGTGCAATCCTGGACCGGCCGCCACAACGTTCCATCCATGGTAATGAAATTTCCCGCTGGCCGTGTACTTGCTCTATCCAGCAAGACGGGGTTGCTCGCATGCGGCAGCCAGGGTCCAAATAGATTCTCGGAATAGAATATCGCCAGGATATCCGAATAACCGCCCGTCCCGTCACGCCAGGCGCCGAACAGATAGTTCATGCCGTTATGCCGGGTAATTGTTGCGTCGGCCAGTTCGAAGCCGGAAAACAGCAAGCTGTGACGCTCCCATTTGTCTGGAAATCGAACGCATCTGTAGAGCGCTACATCATTGTGCTCGGAACTTTCCGGAATCATCCATAGATCGTCGTCGTGCTCGATGAGAAATGGATATGACAGATGCCAAGGCTCTTCCAACACCGGAACGACCTCGCCAACCGGCCCGGTGCCATCGAACTCAATAGCGGAGATGATGCCTTTGCCGACGCGATGATCGAGGTCTTCGAAAAAGACAAAAGTTCTTCCTTTCCAGTTCACCGGAAACGGATCGGCGTAGAAGCGATGATTTGGATCGGAAATAGTCTGCCAGCGCGGGCCGCTGAGATCCCCGGCCCCCCAAACGCCCGTATCGTCGGTGTAGCGCCAACCGACGTGCCAGTGCGGTGCATAACAGCAGAGGCGATATATGTCCTTTGCGATTGACTTGGCTATCCCGCTCACAACGAAAGCTGCTGGCTTTGGCGGAGGCTTTGCGGTGGAACCATAAATCAGCTTGGGAAGAATTCTGGACGTTCCGGACAGGACGGCCGTCAGCAAGGTCATCGTTCGCGCCATCACCGTTTCGAGGGCGCCGCTCAATCCGACTGCGATTTCTCCGGACGGGTGGCCGCGATCGAGCACGGAACCATCGAGTTCATTGATGATTTCGATGACCGGCATATCTCCGGCAAGGATTGCCGCCAAGGCGGCATTTTCGCCGGCTTCTCCGTTAAATAATGGGCGCAGATATAGCTTCGCGACGCAGCCTGAATCCCGGCTCACCGATGTAAAATCGACAACCACGTCAGGCGCGCCAACAGCGCGTGGCATCGCTTCAGGAACTACCTTGAGTTGGTCGGTTCCGCCGGGCTTTCCTTTTCGCAACAGGATCCGTTCAAGTTCGAAAAGCGCCTCCAGCCCCGCGGGCCGGGGCGCCGCCGTCGCGGTCCACGCAATTTGAACCGGAACATCCTGGCTGTCGACGGTTAACGCTGCGCGGCTCATCCACAGCCGCGGACGCTCGCGGTCGCACCGAAATTCAATAATCATGTCCGGTTCATTGCTCGAATCGAGGGGAGGACTATATCGACTGATTGAGAATTTCCACGTATTCGTCGACCATCGTTCCTACCGAATAACGCGACTTTAGCCCCTTGGCGTTTTGCCGCAGCCCGTCGGTGAGAGCGTTGTCTGTGAGAATTCTTGAGACAGCAGCCGATAGCTTCGCATTGTCAGACGTGTCGACAAAAAGTGCGGCGGGTTTTCCTTCGAACGACAGCACCTCGCGCAGAACGGGGAGGTCCGTTACCACCGAAGGAATACCCGCATTTGCCGCCTCTACAGCAGCCAGACCAAAGGTTTCCGCTTGCGAAGGGAAAACGAAGACGTCGAGACAGGCGAGAAATTCCCCCACACGGTGAGGTGAAATCTCGCCGGTAAAATGCAATCTGTCTGATACTTTCAGCTTTTCGGCCAACAGCCTTAGTCGCCCCTCGTCCGGCCCCTGCCCGGCTAGCGCAAGGTGCCAGGAAGGCTCACCCGCGAGCAGGCGTATCGCGGCATCAAGCCGCTTGTTGGGATGCAATCTCGCGACACAACCAAGCAGAACAACATCAGGCGGCAGGTTGAATAGCTGCCGCGCCGCCGCTTTCGAAATGTCCCGCGATTTGTCGTCGAAACCATGGGCGACGTGCTTCATGCGCGATCGATAGCTTGCGGGATATCGCGCATACTCGCGCTCCATATCGCGCGAATTGAGCGTTATGCATTTGAAAACGCCGAGGCTGCCCATCGCGATGTCGGCAGCCCGCACCGGCCAGCTCATCGACATGCCTGATGAAACCTGGTTGGCGATGATTGGCGCTGCACTGACGAGCCGCGAGACGCCTCCCCCGATCACGTTGCCAAAATGCTGAAATGTGAGCACTGCATCGGGTCGAAGCTCTCTGACGTGCCGTCCCAGAGTCCACAGGAATCTTAGCAGCGCTACCGGATTTCCCGGCCGGCTGGGTGAGCAATAAAATGCATTGGGCGGCTCATCGAAGGATTCCGATTGGCGAAAGAAAAACGCATTGTGGACCTCATAACCGAGCGCGGTCAGGCCAGCACCAACAAGCCTGGAGATCTCCTGAGCCCCTGCGTTCTCGGCTTGAGTTTGGACGAGAAGGATTCGGCGTGTGGGTTTCATCACTCTGCAATGCGCTACGCTGAGCGGTGGGAGCGGATTCGCACCTCGTTGCCGCAGCCACACCTATCACGCGATGACCGATCGTACACCGGCTACAGTATGACGGGGTTAATCCGGATTTTCAGACATGGCGTTCGTTCCCCCGACCGAAATTCGGCCCTGATTTATTACCGGCGGGGCCAAAGCACACTCGCTTTGTTAACTATTCATCCACGCAATCTGCGCTCGAGGTAACCGTCGATTAACTATAGATATTTACGTTGTAGCGGGCCCCTGGACGAGTGCTTGCGTCGGTTGAATTGAGTTGGAACGTATGATGTTCGGTAACCGGGCAAGCCATGCCAATTCTGGTCGGATCGAGGACGCAGCCTCATGGGAAGCCCCAGGTCGCCCGTCCGGGAAGACCACCGGATCGTCCGGCCTGCTGAAGGGCTCCCTCACCGTCTCCGGTGCCATCACGTTTCTGCGCGACAATGGTCGACGCATGGCGCTGCTCACGCTCGCCATCTTCGCTATCGGTATTATTTTGCTGGCGGTTGTTCCGGTGCGGTTCGCAGCGACCGCGCTGGTCGTTGTTGATCCCCGAGAGCAGCGTGTGACCAACGAGCAGGATGTGCTGCCCGGCATCGGGCAGGATGCAGCCGCGCTTCAGAGCCTGATCGAAATCGCCAAATCCGACGGATTCCTGCGGCCGTTGATCGATCAGCTCAAGATTCAAAACGACGAGGAGATCGCCGGCGGTGAGACCGACGCCTCACGGCTTCTCGAAAAATTCCTCAGCCGCCTCGACATTTCTCGCCGTGGCCTGACCTACGTCATCGCGATAACGTTCATCTCCAACCGTCCACAGCAGGCCGCCTACTATGCGAATGCGGTCGCCGAGGCGTTCGTCGCGACCCAGGGCCAGGTCCGCACTGCCGCCACCGACGACGCCGCCGGCTGGCTCAACAGCCGCCTGAAGACACTCAACGATCGATTGAGGGCATCTGAGGATGCGGTTGCCACATTCAAGCTCGACCATAAGATCGTCAATGCGGGCAAGGATGGCACGACGCAGCAACTGCGGGTCACTGAGTTGAACCAGCAGGTGTCGTTCGCCCGCCTCCGCACCGAAGAAGCAAAGACCCGCCACCAGCAGGCGCAGCGTGATCTCAAGGCGAACGTGGAAGGACCGATAAAACAGGACCTTTTGAGCGTTCTGCGAGCTCAGCGCTCAGCGCTCAACGATCAAATCGCCCAGAAGCGCGCGGTGCTCGGCGACCGCCATCCCGATCTTGTCATGGCACAGGGCCAGCTCAACGAACTCAATCAACAGATTGAAACCGAGCGGAAGCGCAACATTGACACTGCGAAGTCCGAATATGAGGCGCTGCTGGACCAGCAAAAATCCCTGGAGAGCCGGTTAAAGTCGGTCGAGGCAGAGATGCTGGTCGATGGTCAGGCACTGGTGAAGCTCCAGGAACTCCAGCGTGACGCGGACGCCAACCGGAACATTTATGAACAGTTCCTGTCGCGGTTCAAGACGACCAGCGAGCAGCGTCTCCTTCAAAGCACGCAGACCAAGATCGCTTCCCTGGCCACTCCACCGATTCGCTCGACTCGTCCGCCGCTCAGTCTGCTCCTGGCTGCATTGCTGATCGCCTCGGTATTGATATCGACTGCGACGGTTGCCATGCTTGACGCGAGAAGAAATCCCAGGGAACCAGGCGCGAAGACGGCTCGTGCGACCCCTGCCGAAGTCGAACCGCCACAGGATCTGCCCATCTGGGTCCGTGTCCCCAACCTGCTGCCGCGGGACACCAAGACAACCGTTTGGCAGAAACCCATTGGCGGAACCGCAGAGCTCGACCTCAGCGCCCATCTGAGTGTGCTGCTCGACAAGATCGCCAACGTACCAGGGCAGCGCGGCAAGGTGGCTCTGGTGACCTCGGTTGAGAATGGCGTTGGCCGCAGCAGCGTTGCGCGATCGCTGAATTTGGCTGCCGTCAACGGCGGATTGTTGAGTGTCCTTCTTCAGGCGGAACCGGAAGCTGCGCTCGGTCGCGCGCCGAAAATTCCGGCGGAGAAAAGCGCTACCACCAGGTTGCGCGCGTCGAAGGCGAGCCTCCGTTCGGTCAATGTACTGTTGAGCGCCAGCCGAAATGGCGGCCTGCCAACCGGCGACGATATTCGCTCAGAGTTCGATCTGATTGTCATTGATGCGCCATCGCTCGCCGAACACCCCGATACGGCGTCGCTATCGGCTCACGCCGATCTGGTGATCCTGGTGGTGCGGGATGGCGCCGGTGACTCAACTGCGATCCGTCAGGCAAGGGCGTCGCTGTCGAAATTCGGCGGCGCCGCGATCGGAATAGTCGTCAATCAGGTCAGCCCGCGCACGGCTGCTGCTCAGCCTCAAAGCCAGATGTTAGGATTGGCGAGCTGACTGGCGCACGACGGCGGCCTGATAGACGACCAGAGCTAGCTCAAAGTATATCGATGATGAACACTCGGCGGAACGCAGGCGCGCACAAGGCGAGACGGCTGGCGCTGACACTTGTGCCGACGATCACCATCCTTCTGACCAATCTTGCAAACGCCTGTCCTTACCTGACCCACACCGTCCCGGCCGACAGAATTAATGCGCTATCCCGCGGCTTCAATGCCGACGGCTGGATCAACGGCCCGCAATCCGCTCCACCAGCCAACGGGTTGCTTCTGGAGTTGCGCAAAGCCGGCATGACCCATGTTCGCCTGCCGGTACCGGCAGAACACATCATGCAGCGGTTTGCTTCGAAAGCAGAGCTGGACGACCGGCTGCACGCAGTCGACCGCGCTCTGACAAAGCTGATATCCTTCGGCTATTACGTATCGATCGACCTGCATCCCGGAGATCGGTTCAATCGGCTGCACTGCGAGGAACCGGCCGCGTCGATGCAGGAGATGAAGAATGCCTGGACTGATCTGGCTCAGATCATGCGACGTCATCCGGCAGATCGGGTCTTCGCCGAGTTGCTCAATGAGCCCGATCTTGATGCCGACAGATGGCAGATTGAAGTCGAAGAGCTTGCCGCACTTGTCCGTCAGTTGCTTCCACGCACCACAATTATCGTTGGCCCCGTGACCTGGCAACGCGCCGATTCCTTGCCGGGCTTTCGCCCCCTGAACGATCTGAATGTCGTGTATGCCATTCACTTCTACGACCCCATGGCCTTCACCCATCAAGGACATTGGGATCCGAACGAGCCACTCCAGAGCATCAGGGGGCTGCCATACCCCATTCGCGCCGACGCCCCCAAGGTCCAGGACCTCCGGAAGCAATTGCTCGACGAAAACAAGACGCAGGCACTGGAACTCTTGGATCGGGCAATTGCCGGATCGGCCGACAAGAATGGCATCGGCAAATGGCTTGGACCTGCGGTGGCGTGGCAACAGCGTTTCTCTCGTCCCATCATCATCAACGAATTTGGCGTGCTGAAAGCCAGCGCCCCCGTGGAAAGCCGCTTGCGCTGGCTTTCGTCGGTCGTCACTTTCGCCGAGCAGCATTGCTGGGGCTGGACACACTGGGAGCTTGCGCAGGGATTCGGCCTGGTCGACGACAAAACTGGCAAACCCGACGCCGGCGTGCTGCGGGCCCTGTTTGGCCGCCGCCAGAGTGGGCTTAGACATTAGTCGCCGGCAGGAACCGCGTGCGCCTTGGTCTTCCACAATGACGCGCGAAAAAGCACCAGGACGGATGGATCAACACCGGTCCGGCGCCGGCAAAGGACGTTGAGAGCGATTGTAGCGATCGCCAGCGAAAGGGTGGCCGACAAAGCGGCCCCCAGCACACCAAGCCAAGGAATGAAGATGATAAATCCGAAAAGCCGGAGCAACACGTTCGCAGCGACTACTGGAACATAACCGCTCTCATGGCCCGTCAATTGCAGTATAGCCCCGGCGGGACCGCCGGCCGCCTGAAAAGCCGTGCCGATCGCCAGGACAATGAGCGTCCAGTATTGCGCTGCGAAGGCGGGCCCGAACAGCCCAAGGAGATAGGGTGCGCCCATCCAGATCAGAAGCAGGCCGCTCACCACGCACAGCGCGGTTACTTCGGCCATCAGCACCAGCGTATGCTTGAACTCTTCATGGTTCTTGCTGAAGTAGAGCGAGGGAAGACGACGCGCCGCGAAAGTGTACAAAGCCGCCGAAAGCATGGCGAAAACGTTCGCCAAACGCGATGCGGCAAAATAGATACCGGCAGTCGCCGCATCGAGCAGCCAATAGATCAGGATTACATCGAAGTACTGATTAGCGGCTTCAAGAATCGAGGCAAACCAGAACTGAAGCCCGCTCGCCCTCCAGCGCTTGGCCTCGGATCGTGTTGGCACATCGCGCAAACCTGGCAATGCCGCAGCGATCGAGAATACCTGTACCATTAGCCCGACCAGCATGGCAGCAGCCATCACTGTGAATAATTCGGTTGGACTGAGTCGACCATTGCCGAACAGCAAGCCTGCCAGAAACAGCACGACGACAATCCGCCAGAAAAACTCGCGATTACCCTCCCCCATGAGAATACTTACCAACGACCGCGCGATCTGGCTGCCGAGCATGAGTCCGGAGTTCACGATCATGAAAAAGGCCACCGATAATATCAGTAGCCCCCCTGCATCACCCTTGATGCCGGCAATCGCCGCGATTGCGGCTATGGCAAGGAGCATTGCAATCGACGAGATTTTTAAACTGAAGAGCAGTACGCCCTTGGCAAGATCGGCCTTTCCCAGGACCTGGTACTCGTTCAGAAACCGTACCAGCACCAACTCTTGACCAACGAGACCCACCACTGAAGCGATCTGGGCAATGCAAAGCCACGTTGCGAAAACGCCAAATGCGTCGGGAGACATGGTTCGCGCTGCCAGCGAGAACAATGCGAATGCGAGGCCCCCGCTGCCGACCTTGAGGAGGATGGTGCCGGCAACGCCGCGGGTCACGTCACGCCGCATTAGTTGGAGAATGGGTCCTATCATGAGACGTGCCGGCCAGCGCTCATTTCAAGATGTTTGAGGCATACAAGTCGAACTGCCGTCATAGAAGTTCCGGTGGCAAAACCCGCAACACGCATTATCGCAGTCACAACAGGCGCACAATCTAGATCTGCGCTCCCTAAGATTTCGTTCCCCACCCTTGTTCCGTGCGTGGGGTATCCTCAAGGCAATCGTCGTAAGCGCGACGGCGTTCATCAGCGGTCGGCAGTGATATTTGCACCAAACGCAGCTGAGCTGGCGTCCATTTCACAATTTACCTTTACGGCGATCGATCTGCCGTTGCTTTGCAGGAGAAGTAGCAATTTTGAGGCCAAAGCGAATCTGGATACTTGCCGAAATCGGCGCCTGCAGATGAGAGCTTCAGCTGGAGAGTTCTCGTTGTTGCCCTATTTTGGAGCACAGCGCGTCCAGGCTGTCTTCAAACGGGTCAAATGCCAGCTTTAAGCATAACGCGATGAGACCGTCCAAGCCGACAGCATTGGCAAGGCCAGCGCGCAGGCTGCGTCGCTCCGAACACCAATGGCTCCCAGGGATGGATTCGAACCACCGACCTGACGGTAAACAACCGTCCACTCTACCGCTGAGCTACCGGGGAATAGGGTGTCGTAGTGCACGTCGTCCTGCAAAGCGCGTGCCGAAGACCGTTCATAGCTGATGATGAATTAAATAACTGTGATGCTGTGACCCTGCTGTTCAGGCGCGGTACGCATCCCGCGGTTAACTTCGATACCCAAAAATGGTCGTGCCGGCTTTGGGATGCCGATATATGCGTCAACGTTGCAGCTTCTTCCATTCAGGGCCAGCGCCATGACAGTTAATGAAAGCTTAACAGAACCGGTCGCAAAGCAATGCCACACCACGGTTGTGGACGTGGCCATCGTCGGTGGCGGACTGTCGGGCTCCCTGGCTGCGGCGGTGCTGGCGCGGGCCGGGCATAGCGTCGCGCTGATTGATAAGCGGGCTGTCTATCCGGAAGAATTTCGCGTCGAAAAGATCGCCGGCCAGCAGGTGGAGATCCTTCGCAGACTGGGCTTCATCGACGACCTTGAGGCCGTCTCCTGCTCGTACGAGAGTGCGCTGAATATCCGCGAAGGCAAAGTAGTCGATGTAAGCACAGGCCTGAATTATGGACTCCCCTATGCCAGGCTTGTCGCGATGGCGCGCCGATTGCTACCCGACCCTTCAAGCTTCATTGTCGACCAGGTTCTGAGCTTAAGTTGCAGCGAAGACGTTCAACATCTCTCATTGGCCTCCGGAAACCGCGTGACATCGCGCCTTGTCGTATTGGCGACCGGCATGTCGGGGGCGCTCGGTCATAATCTCGGAATCACGCGGCGCATTCTGGCTGCTCGCCATTCGATCTCCTTCGGCTTCACCATCGCGAAATCGGACAACTCGCCCTTCGCATTTCCCGCGCTGACTTGCTATGGCGACCGCAGCACCGATGGAGTCGATTATCTGAGCATCTTTCCAATTTCCGGCGGGATGCGCGCGAATCTCTTTATGTTTCGAGATCCGGATGATCCCATCATGCGAGAACTCCGGCGCGAGCCAAAGGCAACGCTGTTACGGCTGATGCCCGGCCTGCAATCTTACCTCGGTGATTTCCGCGTAATCGATCGGGTGCAAAACTGGGTTATGGACCTGGCCAAGGTGGAGGGGCACCAGCAGCCCGGCATCGTGCTGATCGGCGACGCGTTTCAAACGTCTTGTCCTGCGGCCGGTACCGGCGTCAGCCGCCTGCTTGTCGATGTTGAGCGGCTCTGCACGGTGCACCTTCCCGGCTGGCTAAAGACCGCCGGAATGAACACCGAAAAGATATCGCAGTTCTATTCCGATCGGGAAAAGATCGCTTCCGACGAGCGCGCATTCAGAATGGCGTACTTCCGGCAGGCCTTGACCTCGAACAGCGGACTCCGCTGGAATGTGCGGCGCCGTCTGCACTTCCTGCGGCGCAACATTACTCACCGCGTTGATCGGATTCAGCCCGGATGGATAGCCCGGGTTCGCGGAGCGCTTACCGCTTGATTCCCCGCGGATGCGGCCGCGCAAAGCGATCGTCGAGCAACGCCATCGAGACAGCCACCAGTTCGACTTAAGTGCGCGCCGGCAGGAGCTTGAACTCGGCCATCCTCTTGGCGGCCAGCTTGACCCAGGGGGCCTGCTTCAATGCAAACTCGACGAGGGTGCCGGCCGCACTGCCGGCCCGCGTTACCGTCCACATCGGCGAAGGGTGGGCTCCAAACAGCTTCTTATAGGGTTCATCGCCGATGGTGAAATCCAGGATCTGGTCCCCTTGCTCGATACAATCCCTTGCAACCTGCTCAAACATAAGGGCACCAAGCGATTGGCTCTTGAACCCTTCAACGTCGAACGCGCTCATGATGATAAGAAAAGTGCCGTTGTGGCAGAGCCCCAACACCGCCGCGATCGCGCGATCATCCATTCTGAGCGCATAGAGCCGGGCAAAGGAGCCAGCTCCGCGAACGGCAACATCAGAATAGAAGTCGAAATATTGGGGGCGCTGCAGCAGGTCGCCGTCGCCACGCGCATGAAATCGCGGGCCGCGATGCTTCCTCATCATCTCCAGTGTGGAGACAATAGCCGGGGTATCCTGACAGCACGAAAATGATAACTCGCCCTTCTTCTGCAATTGCCGCCATTTCTTGGCGAGTTCTTTTTGGTAGGAACGGTCCAGCGAGGTCGTCCGCCATTGCTCAAACGGCGCTTTCAGAACAACCGAGTAAGAACTCGACTCCATCACCACCGGAGGAGGAGCCGCCAGCAGCCTCTCGATAGCAATCCTACCGTCGGGCAGCTTGGGGATCCGCAGCATATCGAAAGGCTTGATGAGACGCTGGATCTCAAGACATGCCCTCGAATCCTGAAGCACTTCGGAGAACACTTTTGCGCTGCAGGGAGGGGCGATATAGTCAGAGACGCGGAGGTCAGCAAATTCAACGGTCGCAATCGGACCACGTCGCACGCGCAGCAGAGGCAGCACCATCGCCAGTGCGCCATTCGCACGATATCGTACCACGATAACCAGCCGTTTCGCCGCAGCGGCGGGAGCGAGCTTGGTATAAATGCCGTCTAACCAAACGGGGTGCTGGAAGGCAGTTGCCGCGGAGCCAGCAAACAGTTCGACGTATTCTTGAGACAGAAAATCAAATGCGTCATCGACGCTGACTTCAAACAGATCCTTATTTTGATGCATGCCTTGCGACCAGAAAACCGGGAATGAGTTAGAGTGCCCGCCGATCCGGGCGGATGAGGTTATATCAGGACAAGGCCTATTCAGACATTAACGCATTGCCGTTTGTGTTAACGCATTGCCGTCTGGTGTTCGCCGCGAAGCGCCCTGATCTGCCGCCGGCACTCACAGACGAATGGCGGAGGTTGTTGCCATTCTGAGCACCGGTCATCCTCCTGCACCGACGTGTGTTTTGTCAAACGCCAGACATGCCGCGCCGACCCTGGGCCAGACCAATTTCTGCGAATCCGGCAGTCTCTGGTCCGGGTGTCGTCAAGAACCCACGGGCGCGGCCCGACGTGCGGCAACGACCGCCCTGCCCGGATCCGCTTCATATTTCGTTATTGTTAACGAATCTTTACACATTCCGCGCTATCGCCGTTCAATCAGACTGGACTTGAAAAAGAGGTACAACGAATGCGTGCCCGGAATTTCCGGCACTGTCGGGTCCAGTGCTTTTAGATATAGCCAATCGGCCAACGGCGCCGGCCCGCGACGTCATTCCGGCAATTTGCGTTGCCGCAGCCTCGATCGCGTTTGCTCCGATGCTGCACGTTGTCAGCCCTATCCTGGCGATCAGCGTCGAGGCATTAATCGGCTGCGCGATCATCGCTGCGGTCCCCGCGCATGCGCCTTCGATCGCAATTTTCATCCTGCTCTTTCAGAATCTCTTCGTCTCGATCCTGTCGTCCTATATCGCGAACCCCTCCGAACTGGAGTTCATCAAAGGCTATAATTTTCTCGCCTGCTCGGTCATGTGGCTGACGACACTGGCCCTGTACGCCCTGGGTCAGAGAAATCACTCGACTGAAGTCAATCGCATGATGGGCTGGGGCATGTTCACGCTCGCCATGGTGATGCTGTACTTCGTCATTGGTTTTTTTCAAAATGGCCTTGCGGCATCGATCTATCTCCGGAATATCGTGCTGCCGCTGTTTCTGTTTCAGCTTTCGCTGCTGACGGCCGCGACATACAAGGTTCGCGTCACGCCGTTCCTGGTGGCGATTGGGGTTATCCTGATTGTTTGCGGCTACATCGAATTGACGTTCCGGGACTTCTGGCTGGGCATCACCAACGGCCATGCATTTTGGCACTTCGATGAACTCAAGGCCACCCATTCCGGCGTGTGGGAGGCGGAGATGCGGGCCACGGGAAGAGTGCCGGTCGATTTGAAAGATCGATTCAGTTTCAGCTTTTTGAATACCCCGCTGCTCGAGGATCTCGGACTGTCGAGAATCCTTCGCATCTTCGGGCCGAACATGAGCCCGATCAGTTTCGCGTACGGGATCGGCTTTTTCATTCTTTTTCTGTTTTCGGTGCAACGTCCGTTGCTGGCCGTTTCCGCGCTGCCTCTCCTTGTGCTCTGCAGCGTGAAGGGCGCGCTCATTCTAACCATATTTGTTTGCCTGGCCTGGGCTTCGACGCGGCTGCTTGGCGCCGTGGTAACCTTGCTCCTTGGATTCGCGGGTTTGACCGTTTACGCGATTGCGGCGATCTACGTCGGCCTGCAGATCGGCGACTATCACGTCATCGGCTTCATGGGCGGCTGGCACGGATTTCTTGAGAAGCCGTTCGGCCGCGGTTTGGGAGTTGGCGGAAATTTGTCGGAAGGTTTTTTCTCGATCGACTGGAGTGCGGCCCAGCAAGCCGGATCGATCGATGGGGCCGTCGAAAGCGCGGTAGGCGTACTTCTCTACCAAATGGGTATCGCGGCTTTGGTGCCGCTCGGCTTTTATTTCGCGGTGGCTCTGAAGACTTGGCGCTTGTATGCGTCCTCTGGAATCCTCACCCAGGGTCTCGCATCGTTCGGCGTCATCGTCGTGCTGTTCAATGGCATCTTTCAGGAAGAGGCTTTGTTCGCGCCACCCGCGCTGGGACTCTTGTTATGCCTGTCCGGTCTGGTGATCGGAAACCATATTCGGACCCAGGCTGGTTAACGCGCTGCGCGGTAACCATCTCGGAGATATTGTCGTGCCGCACGACGCTGGACCGGATATTGCAATGAGGTAAGCGCAACGTATAGATTTTCGGTAAACGTGTGGCTTCATGACGACAAGAGCGTATATACAGCGTGATTTCCTTGTTCGCCCCGCCAGGGCAACGACGCCCGGCGCTTCTGGCACAGCTGGATTGTCCCGGGTGTCCGCTTTTGTGACACTGCGGGCCGCGCCCGGCGTGGAGCGCAAGCTGATCGGAGTCGCCCTTGGCGAGTTCAGCCCCGCGGCCATCAACCGTAACCGAGACAAACAATATGCTTGAACGTCGCGCAAATCCCGTAGGGAGGGCCGCCACTGCGAGCGTGCCCCGGATCTCGCTGGGCGGGCTGCGGCTCGCCGTGCTCGACATCGAGCAGACCGCGAATTTCATGATCGACATGGTGTTCCCGGAACGCCGGGTCTGCCGTCCGCTGTACCTGACATCGGCCAATGGCGAGGTGCTGGCGCGCTGCTCGACCGAGCCGATGACCGACCGGCTGTTTCGTGCCGCCGACCTGATCAATGCCGACGGCCAGCCGCTGGTCACGGTGTCGCGGTTCAAATCATCGACGCCGCTGCCCGAGCGCGTCGCGACCACCGATCTGTTTCACACCGTGGCCCGCAAGGCCGCCGCGGCACGGCTGACCTTCTATATGTTCGGCGCCGATGAGGCCGAAAACGCCGCCGCCGTCGCCAATGTGCGGAAGATGTACCCGGACCTGCAGATCGTCGGACATTCCCACGGCTACCTGAAAGGCGACGCGCTGCGCGCCAAGGTCGACGAAATCAACGCGCTGGCGCCGGACTATCTGTGGGTGGCGCTCGGCGTTCCCTATGAACAGGCCTTTGTCGAGGAATTCACGCCGCGGCTGTCCAATGTCGGCGTCATCAAGACCTCCGGCGGATTGTTCAACTTCCTGTCCGGCAGCCGGGCCCGCGCGCCGCATTGGATGCAGACCGCTGGCCTCGAATGGGCCTGGCGAATCTGGCTGGAGCCGCGCCGGCTGTTCTGGCGCTATCTCACCACCAATCCCCGCGCGCTCTATCTGCTGTTCAACAAGAGCCGGCCGTCCAACACCGATCGGACGCCACGAGGCTGATGATATGAACGATCGTCCAGCCATTCTGGTTACCGGCGGCGCGGGCTATATCGGCTCGCATTGCTGCAGGGCGCTGGCGGCGGCCGGTTTTGATCCGGTGGTTTTCGACAATTTCTCGACCGGCCACCGCGGCTTCGTCGCAGGCGCGCTGGTGACCGGCGATATCGCCGACAAGGCGACGCTCGCCCGCGCCTTCGCGCAGCACGACATTGTCGCGGTCATGCATTTCGCGGCATCGAGCCTGGTCGGCGAGTCCGTCGCCGATCCGCAGAAATACTACATCAACAACCTGGCCGGCACGCTGTCGCTGCTGGAGGCGATGCGCGAGGCGAACTGCCATCGGCTGGTGTTCTCCTCGACCGGCGCGGTCTACGGCAATGCCGACAGCAAGGCGCTGCCAGAGAGTTACACTTGCGCGCCGATCAATCCCTATGGCGCCTCGAAATGGATGATCGAGCGCGTGCTCGCCGATTACCGCGGCGCCTATGGGCTCGGATCGTTTTGCTTGCGCTATTTCAACGCCAGCGGCGCCGACGCGTCGGGCGCAATCGGCGAGCTGCGCGATAACGAAACCCATCTCATTCCCCGCGCCATGATGGCGCTGCAGGGCCATGTCGGGGATTTCGCGGTGTTCGGCGACGATTACGACACCCCCGACGGCACCGCAATCCGCGACTACATTCACGTCACCGATCTCGCCGCCGCACATGTGCTGGCGCTGAAACTGCTGCTGCAGGGACATTGCGGCGGCGCTGTCAATCTCGGCACCGGCGCAGGTTGTTCGGTGCGCGAAATCCTCAGCGCCATCGCGGCGGAGACCGGCCGCGAGGTGCCCCATGTGATAAAACCGCGGCGATCGGGTGATCCGACCTATCTGGTAGCGGACCCCACCGCAGCGCGCGAAATCCTGAAATTCCGCACCGCGCATTCGGATCTTGCCACCATCATCCGGACCGCCTGGGCATGGCACCGCAAGGCTCACCCGCTGAAGACGGATGCGTCGCTGTCCCCCGCTGCCTGAAGCGATCCGTTCCCCGGATGCTGCGCAACGCCATCAGCGTGTTCACGCGCGTCTTCGACGCGCTATGCCTTGCGGCGTGATGCGCTGCTGATCCGGGGTCCATAATTTCAACCGGCGAAAATGTGGGTCCCGGCTCTGCG
>Ga0209331_1000269_pt1 | contig 19152 bp, 18 predicted proteins | sample JacPinW_OM3H0_M3_FD_187971 | JGI IMG/M metagenome (GOLD analysis project Ga0209331, IMG submission 187971) | Forest soil microbial communities from Algoma, Ontario, Canada - Jack Pine, Ontario site 1_JW_OM3H0_M3 (SPAdes) (version 2) | ecosystem: Environmental > Terrestrial > Soil > Boreal...
GCAGCTTATGGAGGCTTGGTCGTGGCGGAGCAGAGGCGTTCCTGGGCGGCATATGGGTTTGGACTGGTCTGCCTCTTCCTGGCACTGGGATTCCGACACAATGCGATTTTCGCGGTGGTCCCGTTGGGTCTATGGGCCGGCTTTATTCTCTGCGAGCAGATCGTCCCGCGCGCGTTGCGGCTGCGCTTGCTCGGTGCGGCCACAAAGGGGCTCGTGGGTCTTGCGATGACGGCGGGGCTGGGGGTTGGCGCGTTGGCTCTCACTGAGGGTCTCACCAATAATCCGAGCTATACCATTCAAGCCATCTATACCTTCGACCTTCTTGGAATTTCAGTGAAAACCGGAAAGGTCTATTTACCTGCCCTGTTCGATGACTACAGCAAACCTCAATGGTGGCCGGTGAAGGGCAGCGAGATCGCTGCAAGCCCGCTGACGCTCGACAACCTGACCCAGCTGTACAGCCCCATTACAAACCTGGGCATATATTGGTATGGGCCGGGAAAAGGGCTGCGGATAACGGACGATCCTGCGGAAGTCGAAGCGCTGAAGCTGGCCTGGTTGGACGCCATTCGTGATAATTTCCTGGTTTATCTGCGCGTGCGTTCAGAGGTGTTTCTGACTTTGCTCGGGATCCATGCGAATCCTTTAGGCCCGTACTACTGCATGTGGGAGCAGGGGCAGCCTGCAGCGGACATCTTCTACCGGCCATTGCCGCAGTTCTATCTGAGACTGAAAGACAGCATCATTTTCAAGGGTTGGTTTTACCTGTTTTCCTTGCTGCTGTTCCTTCTCATTCTGATGAAGTATGGTGGTGTGCTGCCGCGGCGCTTGAGCTTTCTCGCTCTCAGCGGGATCAGCTATGGCGTGAGCTATTTCGTCATCGCTCCGAGTGCGGATTTTCGTTACCTATACTGGCTCATCGTGGTTTTCATTTTGATCGCAACCTCGTTGGGATTTTCGGCATTTGATCGCGCCCGCTCGATCTGGACAGAATGGCACGCCGGATCAAACAAGCTGATCACGACCGGCCACGGTGAAGCGTTCTGCGCGCGAGAACCATGACCCTGGAAACACTCGACGAAATCAAGCGCATTATCTCGAAGCGGTCGGAGGTTCCGGTCGAGCAATTGACGCACGATACCAGGCTTGAGGACCTGGGTGTTGGGTCTCTGGAGGTTATCGAGATCGTTTATGACATCGAGGAAAAATTCGGAATCAGTGTTCCGATCAAGCCGGGCGAGAGCTCGCTCGTGCTCGAGACCGAAACGGACGGCGCCAGATCGAGCGTGAAATTGGAGACTATCGGGGATATCGCCCGCGCGGTCCGATCATTGGTAGATGCGAAATCTCGTCGATGAACCGGGTCGTCATCAGTGGGATCGGCATCGTCTCTCCGGTAGGATCGGACCTCGACGAATTCTGGACGGCGCTGGTCGACGGCCGGTCCGGCATCGGCCCGCTCACGATCGTACCGACCGAGCGTCTGAGCACCCGTATCGCCGCGCAGGTCATCGGTTTCGACCCCGATGCGCATTTCCGGCCCAAGCAGGCCCATCTCCTCGATCGTTTTGCGCAATTTGCGTTATTCGCTTCACGCGCCGCTGTGCACGATGCGCAATGCGAGATCTCGGAGGAGTTGGCGCTGGATGCGGCCACTGTGATCGGTAGCGGCGGGGGCGGGCAAAGCACCATGGATGCGGTGTATTTCAAGTTCTATGGCCAGAGTTCCGACAAGGTGCACCCGCTTTCTATTCCGCGGTGGATGGTGAATGCGGCTGCCAGCCAGGTGTCGATTGATCTTGGCCTGAGGGGGCCGACCTGGACCGTGGCAACTGCGTGCGCGTCGGGGGCGCACGCAATCGGTCAGGCCTTCCAAATGGTTCGCAATGGACAAGCGCCGATGGCCGTCGCCGGGGGGGCCGACGCGTGTCTCACGGTCGGCACCATCAAGGCATGGGAGGCGCTCCGCGTCCTGAGCACGGATACGTGTCGGCCGTTTTCGAGAAATCGATCAGGGCTTGTCCTGGGCGAGGGAGCCGCCATGTTCGTGCTGGAACCTCGCGACCGCGCCCTCGCAAGAGGCGCGCGCGTCTACGCCGAGATTTTGGGCTTCGGCATGAGCGCAGACGGGGTTGACATCACCGCGGCCGATGCGAACGGCGGCGCGCGCGCCATGCGCGCGGCCCTGCGGGATGCTCGAGCAAACCTGGAAGACGTCGATTACGTCAATGCCCATGGAACGGGCACTATCCTTAACGACCGCACCGAGGCGGTGGCGCTCAAGATGGTATTTGCGTCGCGCACCGCTTGCCTCCCCGTGTCGTCGAGCAAGGCTGTCCTTGGCCATGGCATGGGCGCTGCCGGCGCGCTCGAGCTCGCCGCCACCGCGCTGGCCCTGCAAACACAGACCATTCCGCCTACCGCGAACTTCGACGAGCCGGATCCCACCTGCGATCTCGACTGCGTGCCCAATGTCGCGCGCAGCGCACGCATCCGCGTCGCGATGTCGAATTCCTTCGCGTTCGGCGGACTTAACGCAGTGCTGGTGCTTGGTCGCGCGTGCTAACTTTACTCTCGGTCGTCATCGTCCGCGTAAAGCGGACGATCCAGTACCCACCGAACGCGCGATGTGACCGGGCTTTACCTCAGACTGGCGTCCGAGATTACTGGATGCCCCGCATGAAGCGGGGCATGACAGCCGCTTATTTGGTCACGAACGGCCGATACCAGTCGAATTTGTAATTGAGGCCTGCCCGGACGACGTTGGCGCGGAAGTCGATGCTTTGCGGCAAGACTCCGAAGCGAGGAACCACATCATTGAACACGTCACCTCTGAAATCGACATAGAGATATTCGAGCTTTGCTGTCCAATTCGGGGTCAACATGGCTTCAATGCCGCCCCCGACGGTCCAACCCGCCCGGGTGGTTGTGCCCGAACCGAAGGCGCCATTGGCCAGGACGTCGCCCTCCGAACCGTGCAGCGAGCCCCAGGCCAGGCCGCCGGTCGCGTAGGGCATCACATTATTCCACCAGAGCACGCCGGCCCAGCCGACGCGTCCACGAAACGTGCCGAGCGACCGCAGATTCGACGAGCAGTTCGGGGGAGCGCCGCCGCAGATGAGAGTGTTTGTCGAGCCCCGTATATCGGCCCAGGCCTCATCGGCCTCGAGGCCGAGGACCAACCGGTTGATCTGCCAGTTGTATCCCAGGGTTCCGCCGACCAATCCACCGCTTACATTGTATCCGCCGCTGTTGAATCCCAGTGCGTCCCTCTGCCGAGCGAAGCCCCAGCCGCCGCCGCCTTCGATGCCAACGTAGAAGCCCGTCCAATTGTAAACTGAGACCGGCGCAACATATCGCGCCGGGGCTCGCACCGCCACGTCCGCGGCCATCGCCGAGGTTGCAAACGCCGTCAAAAGTGCAGCCGTTCCAAGAAGTTTGCGCATGGCCTGCCTCGCCCTATAAGGAGTCTACGTGTAGGTTAACATGATACGACCCAGGTTTCTGTGGTCTTTCCGCCACACGTTCAGCCTTTTGCCTAGGCAGTGACGTCGTCCGTTGATGCTATTCGCCCGCTGCGGATCCTGGAGATGGGAGGAGATTGTCCGTTCGCGTTAGCGGTGCCTGCCCAGACCATTCTTCGAAATTGGCCGTTCGGGACACGAGTTGACCCGAGTTTGACACAGTAGCTTCTGGAAGCTACGTTGGGCTATGCGCTCGGTCGGCCTCAAGGTACTCAAGAACAAGCTGAGCGAATACGTTCGTATCGCTGCGGGCGGCGAGATCGTGTTGGTCACGGATCGCGACCGGGTCGTGGCGGAGTTGGGGCCTCCGCAGGCTGGGCGCAGTACAGTCTTGGCCGACGCCTTCCTCGCCGAAGGGGTTCGGGAAGGTTGGGTGACGCCACCAGTGATTGTCTCTGCCGGACCTCCGCCGCGTACACCGATTATGAAGCTGCGCGATCTGCTGAAGGATATCGAATCTGACCGAGAAGACCGGTGATCTACCTCGACAGCTCCGTCGCGCTTGCCCATCTTTTCGCCGAAGATCGAGTGTTGTGCGAATCCATTTGGCAGCAACCGCTCATTTCGAGCCGTCTTCTTGAATATGAGGTCTGGAATCGTATTCACGCGCGCGGTCTTGGCCGCAGTCATGCGGATGCCGTTCATGCGCTGATCGGTCGCGTGGCGCTGATCGAAATGACGCCCCCAGTACTCGCACGAGCATTGGAGCCGTTCGTCATAGGAGTGCGCACACTCGATGCGCTGCATCTTGCGTCGATTGAGTACATTCGTTCGCGCATGCAAATCATCGAGCTTGCGAGCCTCGACGAACGCTTGCTTGCTGCTGCACGCGCGCTCGATGTACCGATTTATCAATTATAGGTCACGCGTGTTGTCGCCTGCCCCTGTACGCAAGTGAAGTCGGACGACGCTGCCCGGCCGCTGCGGATCCTGGAGATCGGCAGCGACTGCCTGTTCGCATTGGCCGTGCCGGCGCAAACCGAATTCTACGGGACCGGCATTCGGCTGCGCGGCAATCTGCGCAGGCGTTTCGGCCGTTTCGGCGCCATCAAGCGAGCTTTTGGCCCAATCCGATATATGAGGAGCCTGCTCAAGCTCAGGCGCGGCGAATTCGATCTCCTTGTGGTGCACGCTGCCCCATTTGCGCCGTGGCATCCGCGATCGTTTCTGACTGTTCTGCGTTCCTGGAATGTGCTGTCGCCGCTCGGTCTGTTCGCCAACTTTGCCTGGCGTACGGTGCACCTGTTTCACAAGGTACCCATCGTCACGCTTGATCTTGGAGATAGCTTCGGGATCGGCCGGCACAACTTTTTCCTGCTCGATGTTGCCAAGATCTATTTCAAGCGGGAGCTGCCGGCCGATCGCTGGCATGTTTTCTTCAGCTCTACCTACCGCGAACTCCCCGGTCATCGGTGGCGAGGACAGGCGAAAAACCGCGCACGGCTACGCAAGCTCGCACCGATCAGCTACGGATATTTCTACTTCCCGGCTGACTTCGCGCCCGAGAAGAAAAGCAGCGACGTGTTCTTCGCGGGGAATGCCGATCCAAACAGCACGGCTCGCAGCGACGGCTTGCCGGAGCTGCTCGCGTTACGCGAAGAAGGGTATGTGATCGACATTGCGACCGAACGTTTGCCGCCGGACGAGTTCTTCCGTCGGTTGTCGGCGGCATACCTGGCGTGGTCGCCTGGCGGATATGGTTGGGATTGCGCGCGGCATTATGAGGCGCCGCTGGCCGGCACGGTGCCGCTGATGAATTACCCGACAATCGTGCGTCAAAGTCCCCTGCGTGACGGCGAGCACTGCATCCTCTACGCGCCCGAGCCGGGCGCGGTCGCAAGCGCCGCGCGGGCCGCGCTCGCAGATAAAGAGCGCTTGCTGCGGATGGCGCGTGCTGCCCAGGCCCATGTCCTCGAGCATCACACGCTGCAGGCACGCGCCGAATATGTTGTCGCGGGCGCGCTTGGGCGACGGCTCGACGGAAGCTCAGCTGAGATAGGAGGCCTAAAACCTATTCCGGTCAGGTAAAATCACTGCCCAGCGAATGAACTCGGTACTTGAGGCGGATTACCAGACTCGAGGTCGTCATGGTCCGCGTATGCGGACGATCCAGTAATCACAGAACGTGAGATTTGGCACGGCTTTGCCTCGAACGGCCATGCTGACAGTACTCGATGCCTCGCATGCCCCAGGTACGGACCGACGCAGTCGTGCGAGTCTATGGCGCTACTGGGCGTAGCTCTCGGTGGAAACGGCATCTAGATGGGCGATACGCCGTGGTGCGAGCGGGGAACGATAGTGCTGGAAATTTCGAAGACAGTTCGCGGCAATCCTGCCATTTCCTGCATGCTCGCGATCGATGTCGTTATCGCTGCAATCCTGATCTATTTCAAATTCAAGGCTCACCCGGCCAACGTCGAATATATGCACCTGCTGGTGACATACCACTTCGGCTTTATGAAACGCGCGCTCGTCGGAACCGTCGTTTCATTCTTCGCCCAGAAAGTGCCGATTTATTTTGTGTATGCGATAGGTCTGACCGTCTGGCTGCTGACCTTGATCCTTTATATTGCATTGTTCTTCCGCAGCCTTGGCTGCCACAAGGACCGTGCCCTCTTGTTTGCGTTCCTTGTCGGCTCGCCGTTCTTCTTCAAGAATTTCCTGTTTTCGGTTGGCTATTTCGACATATACGGCTGTGCCTTCGCAATCCTCGCGTTATTGGTCCCGGCCAACGCAGCGTACCCTGTGATCATGACTGTCGGATGTGCCATATTGCTGCTGATACATCACTTGCACCTGTTTATTTACATTCCGACGATCGGTTTCATTTTTATCGTCCGGTATTATCTGCTGTCACAGGTGACGCTTTTCAGGATTCTCCTTGGCGCCGCCGCGATGACATTAACATTGGCAATTTTCATGGTCGTTCTGCTTGCCGATGCGCCCGTTCCGCCTGAAACATTGTTCTATTATATGGCGTCTCGCGCTCTCGATCCATTTGAGGCGGGGCTCCTCCGTATCTGGTACTCCAATGTTGGAGACGAAATGAGACGAACTTGGAGTGCAATGCCCACCTTTGCGCTGCGGATTCCAATTTATGTTGCACTGATTGCGCTCCACATCCCGTTGATCCGATTCTTCAAACAAATCGTCGGCTTTCTGGCAGTCCGGCGGGACAAGGTGATCGTGTTGCTCGGCCTGGGAGCTATTACGGCGGCGTATGCGATGATGTGGATTATTGTGCATGACCACGCACGCCACCTCTCGAATTGGGCCGTGTGCATCCTGTTGTCGATGCACGCGGCGATGATGCTGCCCACGTGCACGGCGAGTGCCCCTACGGACTTTGACACCAGAGTGAACCGCCTGTTCGCCTGGGCTGTCACATGTATTCCGCGCGTCGGAATTACGACCCCATTCTGAGCCGACTTTCTTAGCCCCGCTCCACCGCCACCACGCGTCCGCCCTCGACCGCCAGCGAGAGGCGGCCCTGCTTGAGCGCGAGCGCCTTCTCGCCAAACAGCTCGCGCCTCCAGCCGTGCAGCGCAGGCACGTCCGCCTCGTCCTCGCCGGCGATCCGCTCGAGTTCATCGACTGTCGCGATCACCTTGGCCGCGACCCCGTGCCGCTCGGCGGTCATGCGTAAGAGCACCTTGAGGAGCTCCACCGTGGCCTGGCCGTTGACGACGGGTTTCGGACGATCGATGCGCGGCAGCGTCTTGGGATCGCGCGCCAGCCCGCGCCGCACGGCGGCGATAATTGCCTCGCCCCATTTCGAGCGCTCGAAGCCGCGCGGCAGCGAACGCAAGCCCCCCAGCCGCTCGACGGTGGTTGGAGCCTGCACTGCGATGTCGCCGATGACATCGTCCTTGAGCACGCGCCCCCGCGGTATGTCGCGTTCCTGCGCCTCGCGCTCGCGCCAGGCTGCGACCTCGATCAGGACTGCGAGCTCCTTCGGTTTGCGTACCCGCGTCTTCAGGCGCTCCCAGGCATGCTCGGGTTCGAACCGATAGGTTTCAGAGGAGGTCAGAATGTCCATCTCCTCGCGCATCCAGTCGCTGCGCCCCTGCGCTTCGAGATCGGCGGAAAGCTTGAGATACACGTCACGCAGGTGCGTCACGTCGGAGATCGCATAGGCGAGCTGCGCTTCGCTCAACGGCCGGCGCGTCCAGTCGGTGAAGCGGTGCGACTTGTCGAGATTGTCTCCCGTAATGCGCTGAACCAGCTGGTTGTAGGAAATCGAATCGCCATATCCGAGCACCATGGCCGCAACCTGGGTATCGACGATAGGATGTGGAATGAGCTCGGCCTCATGCCAGCAGATCTCGATGTCCTGCCGCGCGGCGTGGAAGACTTTGACCACGTTCTCGTCCGCCATCAGGCCAAAGAAGGGAGCGAGATCCATGGTCGCGGCGAGGGCATCGATCACGATTGCCTCGTCCGTGCTCGCCATTTGCGCCACGCAGAGCTGCGGGTAATACGTGCTCTCGCGCAGGAACTCGGTATCGACCGTCACGAACGGGCGCCGTGCCATGCGCGCGCAGACATCCCTAAGCTCCTCGGTCGTGGTGATCGGCTGCATGAGCGCTAGATAGCGCAGCCCCGGTGATTTGTCAGTTGCCGCGCCGCCGTCAGCCCGGATATCGCTTCGCGCATCGGGCTACGGTCAGATCGTCGCCCGCATGCGCGCACGCGACATCGGGGGAAGTGTTCATCTCTCAGGGCTGCGGCGGGATCGTGATGATGACGTAGCGCTCGGGCTTGCCCATCACGCCGAGATGTCGACGGACAACCCCTACCTCGGTGCGCCGCGCGTCGGGCCTGCGCGCGACGCGTCCTTCGATCGCTTGGACGCACCATACCGCTGACGCCGGACACACCAGCGCGATGCCCTCTCGCGCGATGCGGGACGCGTCGGCCCAAGGTGACCGGTCGGGCCTGATCACGTCGACAGTAGAGGGCTGGCCGGACAGGTACGGGATCACTCGGTAGACCGTGTCGCCCTCACCACCGATCAGTCCGAGCGGCCGGTCGCTGCTCGCTCGCCACGCCTGCTTGATCGCGCCGGCAAGCAGACGAGAGGTCCCGCCGTTGTCAGGTTCGCCAAGTCTGAGGATCGCGATCGCCACGGCCGGCGCCGCCAGGGTCGCCACTACCGGCAGGGCCACCGCGAGCGCGAGCAGCCGCACCAGCGCGGCGCGCGAGATGACGAGCCATGGCGATGAGAGCAGCACGACCGGCAGCAAGGTCATGGCCGGCATCGCCCAGAGCGAGACGATTCGCAAGCTCGCTGCAAGCGCGACCGTAGCCGGCAGCAGGAGCGGTGCCCAGAAGGCAACGGTCACGAGCCGGCGGTCGGTCGTGGAGGGCCACAGGGTATCGAAGATTCCTGCAACACCGGGCCGCGCGGCGAGGGCCGCGAGCGCGATCGGCGCTGCGATATAGCCGAGGATGCCGGCGACATAGCCGAGGGTCGAGACGAGAGCGCTCCAGAAGTCGGCACTCGCCACGTGCCCGGCGGCGTAGCCGAAGGGCGCAAAGTCGTGTGCAACAAGCCAGGCCACGTGCGGCGCAAGCACGAGCGCGCCGACTGCGACCGTTACCCAGGGTGCGGCCGAGGCGAAATAGGAGCGGCGACGCGGATCAGCGAGTGCTGCCAGCGCGAGCCCGGCGAGCAGCGTGACCGACCAATATTTGCCCAGCATCGCAGCGCCGGCACCGAGCCCGGCGAGGGCCGCAAATGCCATGCTGCGGGTCTCGAACGAGCGCAAGAACCACCACGTGGTTGCTGCCCACAGCGGGATCAGCACGGTGTTGGCATTGAACTTCAAAGCATGGAAATTGAAGAACGGCACCAGCGTGAGCAGCGCAATCCCTGCCGCCCGTTTCTCGCCATCGAGATAGCGCCCCGACACGATCCAGGCGATCCAGAGCGCCACGGTCGCGTTGACGACCGCGAGCAAATAATAGGCCCAATCGGTCAGCGGAAAGACGCTGAACCAGGCTTTGACCAGCCAGGCGGCAAAGGGCGGGTGCTTTGCATAACCAAACGCCGGCTCGCGCGACCAGGCGATGAGCTCGCCCATGTCGAAATGCAGGTCCTGGCTGCCCTTGGCGAGCACGGCATACGCTGTCCACAGGGCGACGTAACAGAAGAGCGCAAGCAGGACGGCGCGGTCGCGACGGCGCGGGTCGACCAGCACCTGGGCGAAGTACTCGAACGGCGTCAGCGGGATGCGGCTCAACCCTACGAGTGTCATTGAACCACCGTTCAGCGGTTGGTTTTCGCAGTTTGCACCGCGCAATCGCTGAGTATAATGACCCCATGACAAAAGAGCAGGTAAAGGAAATCCTGGACCGGGTGCTAACTTGGCCCCAGGAGGATCAAGAGAAGGTCGCCCGATTCGCATGGCAGGTTGAACAATGGCGCGGCGATGACATCTCCGATGAGGAATGGAAGATTATCGAGGAACGTGCTGCGCGGCGAGACTTGGCGAGCGATGAGGACGTAGAGCGGGTGTTCAGCCGTTATCGCAGTGCATGAGGGTTCGGTACGAACGTGGCGCTCTCGCCGATCTCGATGAGATTTTTGCCTATATTGCACGCGACAACCCAAAAGCCGCGGGGGACCTCGTCGCTCGCATTGAGCAGGCGATAGCGCGAATTGCCGAAACGCCGTACTTGGGCGAAGCAACGCGGAAATCCGGATTCCGTCGATTTCCAGTAGGGAGTTATTTGATAGTGTACGAAGTCGGGCAGGACGAGGTGGTAATTCACTATGTTCGCCATGGAGCGCGACGGCGTCCCTGGGAAGGGGAGCAGTAACAGCAGCCCGCGTGCGCGGAGTTATATGTAGGTAACGCGAGCGTCGGGACTACATTGAAGATCGCATTCGCGGCGTGAATCCTCATTGATCGTGGCGTTTCCAGAGAGCTTGGATTTCCTCATCGGGAACGAACTCCCCCCCGTCGCGCCCGATCAAGACCTCTCGGATGGCGGATCGTGCCTCATCATCAAGCGGCGTAGGTTCAGCCAATATCGAAAGCAGCAGATCCGCGGTCAAATCCTGATCGGTATCTGGCAGCTCCCGTACCTTGGGCGATCGCGTCGTCGAGCTTTTTGTCATCGAACCACCGTACCATATTCGTAGGGGCGAGGCATGCCTCGCCCTCTCTCTCGCCTCGACTTCTCTCTCGACGCGAATTCCCTATCGGCACAGGGGCGACGCATGCGTCGCCCCTACGAAACGTCCTTTCTTGTTCACTCGCCGCGCACCGGCGGCATCTGGATGAACTCCCAGGGCGAGGGCATCGGGCCCACCGGCACTTCGATCAACGTGGGCACATCCCGCCGCTTGAATGCCCGGTTGAGCGCAAGCCGTAGCTCCTGCGGACTGCGCGCGCGCTCGGCCTCGGCGCCGAAGCTCTGGGCGTATTTCACAAAGTCCGGGTTGGTGAGCTCGCTGGCGATCAGCCTGTTTCCGTACTGCTCCTCCTGGATGCGCCGCACATTGCCGAAAGCGCCGTCGTTGAACACGACGGTCGTGAGCGCAATGCGATGGCGCATCGCGGTGGCAAGCTCGTTCGAAGTAAAGAGAAAGCCGCCATCCCCCGAGATGGAAAGGACGGGCACGTCGCTGCGCGCGTGCTGGGCGCCGAGCGCAGTCGCAAAGCCCCAGCCCAGATTGTCCTGATAACCGGGTGAGAGAAAAGTTCGCGGCTTGTAGACGGGAAAGAGGAGCCGAGAGGCAAAGCCGATCTGCGTGACCTCGTCGACGAAGATGCCATCCTCAGGGAGCTCCGCACGAATGACTGCAAGAAACTCGGCCTGTGGTTTGAGCTTGGCCAAGCGAGTGCGCATCGCGGTCTGCCGCTCCTCCATCTCGACGCGACGCGAGGGATGGCGATGAGACTCAAGCGATTGCAAAAGACGCCGCAATATGGGTTTGGCATCGCCAATGAGAGCCAATGCGGGGCAGACAAAACGCTCCGGCTCCTCGGGATCGGAGTCGATCCGGATAATGGCAAGCTCGCGATCGATCCCCCATTGGGTGAAGCCGGTGAAGAGCCGCGTGCCGACCGCGAGCACCACGTCGGCCTCGCCCCACAGCTCGCGGCCGAGCGGGAGCGTCACGCTCAAAGGATTGCGGCTGTCGACCACGCCGCGACCGCGCCGATAGGCGAGGACCGGTGCCTGCAGAATGTCAGAGAGCTCGCCCACCTCAGCGGCGGCGTTCTGGGCACCGCCGCCAACCACGATCAGCGGCCGCTTCGCAGTGGAGAGGCGCCGCGCCGCATCCTCGGCGGCTTCGTCATTGACGGACGGTGTTGCTGCGGGGAGGGGAGAGCCAATTGCCATCGTTGGCGCGCTGCGACCCCACACATCCATCGCGCATTCCAGCACGGCAGGGCCGAGACGCCCGCTTGCCATTGCGCGGAACGCTTCGGCGACGAGCATTGCCGCTTCGGAGGGTTCACGAATGCGCGCGGAGAAATCAACCAGGCGGGAGATGATGCCGGCCTGATCGCGGATCTCGTGCAGGTACCCGAGCCCCCGGCCGATGGCGGCCTGGGGGATTTGCCCGACCAGCGCCAGCACCGGGACGTTCATGCCGTAAGCCGTGAGGAGGGCGGCCGACGAGTTGAGCAAGCCCGGCCCCGGCACGACCGCATAGGTCTGCGGCTTGCCGGTTGCGAGCGCCGCGCCGAGCGCCATGTAAGCGGCACCCTGCTCATGACGCGTGTGGATGGTACCAATGCGGTCCGCTGCCTTGAACAGCGCGTCAAACAAATGATCGTTGTGTACGCCGGGAAGGGCGTAGACCGTTGTGATGCCGTGTACGATGAGCGTCTCGACAACGACCTCTGCCGTCGTCATCCGGACGGCGGCAGAAGCCTGCTCGCTCTCTTTCGCTGAATCCATGTGACTTCTGGGCGAGTTAGCTTCATAGCCCGGATTTCCGCTCACGCTCTCATCCGGGCTATGAAGAAAGTGCGTTGGAGTGTGCAGATCGTCGGCACGCTGTCGAGACCGCTTTCGGTACCATTCTTGACAACTGGCGCCGCGCATGTGCCCTTCCGCGCCGGTCAAAGGGACTCTCTGATGCACCGTTATCGCTCCCACACCTGCGGCGACCTGCGGGAAACCGACATCGGAAAGGACGTGCGCCTGTCCGGCTGGTGCCATCGCATTCGCGATCACGGCGGGCTCCTCTTCATCGACCTGCGCGACCATTACGGCATCACCCAGCTGGTGGCCGATCCGGACTCCACTGCATTCAAGCAGGCGGAGAAGCTCCACGCGGAATGGGTCGTGCGCATCGACGGCAAGGTGCGCAAGCGTCCCGCGGGGACGGACAATCCCGAGCTGCCGACCGGCGCGGTCGAGGTCTATGTCCGCGAGATCGAGGTGCTGGGGCCTGCCGGCGAGCTTCCCATCCAGGTGTTCGGCGAACAGGAGTCTCCCGAAGACCTTCGCCTGAAATATCGCTTCCTCGATCTGCGGCGCGAGCGCCTCCACCGCAACATCATGATGCGGGGAGCCGTCATAGATTCGATCCGGCGGCGCATGAAGGAGCAGGGGTTCTTCGAGTTCCAGACCCCCATCCTGACCGCGTCCTCGCCCGAGGGCGCGCGCGACTTTCTGGTGCCCTCGCGGCTTCATCCCGGCAAGTTCTACGCGCTGCCACAGGCGCCGCAGCAGTTCAAGCAGCTGGTGATGATGTCCGGCTTCGACCGCTATTTTCAGATCGCGCCATGCTTTCGCGATGAGGACGCGCGCGCCGACCGCTCACCGGGGGAATTCTACCAGCTCGACCTGGAGATGAGCTTCGTCACGCAGCAGGATGTCTTCGACGCGGTCGAACCGGTGATGCGCGGAGTGTTCGAGGAGTTCTCGGGCAGCAAGCCGGTGACCGCGAAATTTCCGCTCATTCCCTATGCGCACGCCCTGCAGGAGTTTGGCACGGACAAGCCCGACCTGCGCAATCCGATCAGGATGGCAAATGTCACCGACGTTTTTCGCGGCTCCGGCTTCAAGGTCTTCGCCAATATGATTGCCGGCGATGCCGGCGTGGAGGTTTGGGCCATCCCGGCGCGGGGAGGGGGCAACCGTGCATTCTGTGACCGGATGAATGAATGGGCGAGAAGCGAGGGCCAAAGAGGCCTCGCGTTCATCATCTACGGCGCCAGCCTCGATGAGAACGTTCCCAAGGCTGCGGAGGAGGCCCGGGCTCCTTCGCAGAGCGAGGCGAGCTTTGCTCAGGCGGGAAGTGAGCCCGTAGCCGGGCGGGGTACGGTGGCCAACACTATCGGTGCAGAGCGCACCGATCGGATCCGGCAGCTCCTGGAGCTAGGCCGTGGTGACGCTGTCTTCTTCATCGCGGGGCGGCGCAAAGACTTCTTGAAATTTGCCGGAGTGGCGCGCGCGAAGATCGGGCACGAGCTTGGGCTTATCGCCAAGGATCGGTTTGAGTTCTGCTGGATCGTCGATTTCCCCATGTACGAATGGAACGAGGAAGAAAAGAAGATCGACTTTTCACACAACCCGTTTTCCATGCCCAACATGGCCGTTGAAGAATTTCTCGGCCTCGATCCTGCCGATCACGAGAAAGTCCTGGGGCTGAGAGCGATCCAGTACGATATCGTCTGCAACGGCGTGGAGCTTTCCTCAGGCGCCATTCGCAATCATCGCCCCGAGGTGATGAAGAAGGCCTTTGCCATTGCGGGCTACGACGAGCACGTGCTCGAGCAGAAATTCGGCGGCATGCTGCGCGCGCTCTCTCTCGGGGCGCCCCCCCATGGCGGGATTGCACCCGGCATCGACCGCATTGTGATGCTGTTGTGCGGGGAGGAGAATCTGCGGGAAGTCGTGCTGTTCCCCATGAACCAGCGCGCCCAGGACCTCTTGATGGGTGCGCCGTCCGAGGTCTCCGCGCGCCAGCTGCGCGAGCTTCATATCCGGCTCGCTCTGCCTGCGAAAGAACCGTAAAGGCGATTGGACTGTCGCGCATGCAAGCGGTGACGCAGTGCGTCACCCATACCCAGGCTCGGTCCGGCGCTGCTTGATTCAGCCGTCGAATGGGCGTTGAATTTTGTAGGGCGGATTAGATTAGCCTCGCGTAATCCGCCAAAGTGGTGCGCGTGAAACACCGGGGAGGAAAACCATGCACGAGATCCAACGCCGCGTCCTGTTGAAGGGTGCGGCGGCCGGGGCGCTTGCGTTCTCCGTCGATGGCGCCGACGTGCTGCTTACCCCGCGCGCGGCGCGCGCCCAGGATGTGCCCCTGCGCACGCTGAGCGCCGCACAGGCCGAGACGCTCGATGCCGTTGGCGAGACCCTTGTGCCCGGCGCCCGGCAAGCCGGCATCTCCCATTTCGTCGATCAGCAGATATCGATTCCCGCCGAGGAGGCGCTGCTGCAGGCACGCATTCTCAACGTGCGGCCCCCTTACGCCAATTTCTATCGCGCCGCGCTTGCTGCCTTAAATGGCGCGAGCGAGCGGCTCAACGGCGGGCGCGCCTTTGCACAGCTGAGCGAAACGGAGCAGCGCAGCCTCGTGGACAATATGCGCCAGAACAAGGTGGAGGGCTGGCAGGGGCCGGCAGGCCCGTTCGTATATCTCGTGCTGCGCAGCGATGCGGTCGATGTCGTGTACGGGACCATGGATGGCTATGCCCACCTCGGTATCCCGTACATGCCGCATATCGCCCCGACGCAAAAGTGGTGACGAGGTAGTACCATGGCGAACGAGAAAGTAGACGTCGTCATCGTCGGCGCGGGGGCTTCCGGCTCGGTGTTTGCCGCCGTGCTGGCGCAGGCGGGCAAGAAGGTTGTGGTGCTCGAGCAGGGACCGGACTGGCAACCGAGCGATCTCATCAGCTCGGACCTCTGGGGACGGCGGATCAAGCCTGCAAGCGGGCCCTTTTTGCTCGAAGGTAAGAATCCGTATGGCTATGTCTATAATGCCGGCTGGGGCGTCGGCGGGGCCGCGCTGCATTACTTCGCCAATTTCCCGCGCCTGCTCCCAAACGACTTCAAGATGAACAGCGAGCATAGGCGCGCCCTGGACTGGCCGATCTCCTATTCCGATGTCGCCCCGTACTACGACAAGGTCGCGCAGGATGTCGGCGTCTCGGGCGACGCCAAGGCGGAGGAGATCTGGCGGCCGGCGGGCGAACCCTATCCCATGCCGCCGATGAAAACCTTCCGCCATGGCGAAGTATGGCACAAAGGCTGCGACGCGGTCGGCATCCGGCTGGTGCCCAATCCCGTCGGAATGAACTCGACCGATTATAAAGGGCGCCCCGCATGTATCTACGACGGCTGGTGCCATGTCGGATGTCCGACCGGCGCGCTCGCGAACCCGCAGGCGACCTACCTCGGCGATGCGCGAAAAGCCGGCGCGGAAGTGCGCGCCCGCTCGACGGTCACCCGTGTCATGACCAATCCGCAAGGGAGCAAGGTAACGGCGGTCGAGTACTACGATGAAAAGAAGGAACGCCACGTGCAAGAGGCGAGCGCGGTCGTGCTTGCCGCCTGGGCGGCGCAGAACCCCCGCATCATGCTCAACTCGGCCACGGACAAGCACGCCAGCGGGCTTGCCAATGGGAGCGGCCTCTTAGGCAAATACATGATGGCGCATTTCGCCTCGGGCACCTGGGCGCTGTTCGACGAGGACATCCAGAACTACCTCGGTACCACTGGCGTGCAATTCATGTCTTATGATCGCTACGGCAAGACCAGCCACAAAGGCGCGTTCGGCAGTACCTTCATCACGGCGGGCAACGCCCTCAAGACGAGCGATCTCGCCGGTTTCGCCAATGCGCGGCTCGACCTGTTCGGGCCTGAGCTCACCGCCTTCATGAAGCGCGCGGCGCGCGGGCTTACCCGTCTCAACGCCTTCGGCGAGGCCCTGCCCAACATCGAGAACCGTATCGAGCTCGTCGGCGACAAGGACGAATTGGGGATGCCGCTTGCCAAGATCGTTCACAGCTTCGATCAGGATGCGGTGGCGCTCTGGAACGCCAATTTCGAGGAAGGTCTAAAGATCGCGAGGGCAACCGGTGCGAATGAGGTCTGGTCCGGGCGCGGCAATATGCCGACCATTCATCTCATGGGCGGGACCATCATGGGCACCGAGACGGGGAATTCCGTAACCGACAGCTACGGCCAGACCCATGAGATTGAGAACCTCTACGTGGCAGGACCGGGAATCTTTGCGACGGCGGGCGCATCGAACCCGACCTACACCATTTTTGCGCTCTCCCTGCGCGGGGCCGAGCATCTGGCGAAGAACTGGAGCAGCATCGCGGGATAGGCACGTAGAGGTTATAGAGAGGAAGAAGAGCAAAAAATGAGTATTTTTCGTGCTACCCGCTGTTCCGATTGGACAATTTTTTACCCCGGCTTGATGCGTGGCAGCAGCTTGAGCGCATTGTCGCGCTCGATCGCGCGCCGGTCGGCGGCGCTGAAGCCCCAGTCCGCGATACCTTGGTTGACCTCGGCGCCGTCGCGGAAGGGGTAGTCGGTGCCGTAGAGCACCTGCGCTACCGGCACCAGCTTGAGAAGCGCCGCGATTTGCCCCGCGGTATTACCCTGTGCGAGCTCGTAGTGAAACTTCCTGAACTCCGGCAGCGGACCCGCCGGCAAATGCGCGGGCCGACGTTCCTCGGCAAGGCGAATGAAGCGGCCGGTCAGGAACGGCAGCGTGCCCCCGCTATGGGAAAATATCCAGCGGATGTCGGGGTACTTCGTCACCGTGCCGCTGAAGACAAGATGCGCGATCGTGCGCGTGGAATCGGTGGCGTACTCAATCGAGCCAGGCGGAATGCCCGGAACGAGACCGCGGCAGCAGGCAGGCGACGTCGGATGGACATAGACGACGGCTTTGCGCCGGTTGAGCTCCTCGTACACCGGAGCGAATGACGGGTCGCCCAGGTATTTGTCCTGATAGCTGGTCAAAAGGCCTACCCCATCAGCCTTGAGATTGCCGAAAGCGTGCTCGACCTCTTTGAGGCTTCCTTCCGCGTCCGGCGGCGCGATACACGCGAAGAGCCCGAACCGGCCCGGGTAGTCCCTCACCAGACCGGCGCCATATTCGTTGAGGCGTCGGGCAAGGCTGCGGGCCTCCTCGACGTTGTCTCCGTACCAGACGCCGGGCTGGACGACGGAAAGAATCGCGGTCGCGATCCCGCTCCTGTCCATCTCCTCGAGCGATAGAGCAGGGGACCACTGCGGGGGAGCGGGCCCGCGGCGCCCGGGCATCATCATGGCGTCCACATGGAATGGGGGAAGGAAGTGGTGATGCACGTCAATGCGCGCTGGCGCAGCCGAGCCTTCGGCGCGCACGCGCTCGATCGCAGACGTCGCCGCCACGAGGATACCGGTACCGGCGCTGGCCGCGGCGAGCGCCATGAACCTGCGCCGCGCCGCGCTCGCCGGCGGTCTGGATTCACAACAGGGCGAGGGGCGCAGAAACCTGGAGGGTGCCGGTGTCATTATGCTCCTCGACGTTTTCCGCAAAATATTCGCCGCCCAGCGGTATGGCGGCGCCCATGATAGCTCAGCGCCGGGGCGAATGAAGCAAGGACCATTGGGCCGATGCTCTCCGCTGGAAAAGCGTGCGCAGGAACGGGGCAGATAGTCCGGACCCCTGCGCACCAAAGAGAAGGATCGAGCGAGCGGTGCTGTTGGGAACAGTCTTTCAACAACTGCGATGCAGAATCTTCTTGACTCCGGGGACGTGGGCCTTATGTGGGAACGAGCCGCTGTGATCTGTCCGCTTTTGGGTAGATCGGGCGGCGTTCGCTTGCCGGGGCGCTGCTTGGTCGCACTCGGGTTGGATCACTCGGTTGGGGAGGACGGCTATGCGCCAGAACGCCCTCTTGCGATCAGATAAGAGCCTGCGCAATCCAGGCGCTGCCCGAAGAAAGCCTGTGCCCGTGCCCGTACCTGTGTCCTCTCCGGTGGTCGTACCGGTCAGCGAGCGCGACGATCATTTTGCTTTGCGCCACGGCGTGCGATGTGCCGGCGTGCACCTGATCATCGACCTGCACGGCGCAAAAGGTCTTGACGATATCGATCTTGTCGAGACGACGCTGCGCCGCTGCGTGGATGCAGCGCAAGCGACGCTCCTGCACATCCATGTGCATCATTTCCAGCCGAACGGGATCTCGGGCGTAGCGGTGCTCGCCGAAAGCCACATCTCCATTCACACCTGGCCGGAGGTCGGCTATGCCGCAATGGATGTGTTCATGTGCGGCAATGCCAATCCGGACGCCTGCATCCCCGTTCTGCGGGAGGCGTTCCACGCCGGTCGGGTCGAGGTCAACGAGCTCCTGCGCGGACAGGACACCTAACCTAACCAGACATCAGAACTGCGCGAGAGGGGACACGCGGCCATGACGCGTCGGTCCTTCCCTCGCGCTCGGGCGCCTCGGGCATGACCGGCAAGCGCTGGATCTCCGAGACGCTGTTCGATGATCTCGGCTTCCGCATGACCTTTGCGGTGGACCGTGTGCTGTACGAGACGCAGACAGAGCACCAGCATCTCGTCCTTTTTGAGCACGCCTTCTTCGGCAAGGTCCTGATGCTCGATGGGGCCACTCAGGTTACCAGCAAGGACGAG